>Ga0255053_10000697_pt1 | contig 18549 bp, 17 predicted proteins | sample JV7_2_22_MG_FD_188635 | JGI IMG/M metagenome (GOLD analysis project Ga0255053, IMG submission 188635) | Seawater microbial communities from Jervis Inlet, British Columbia, Canada - JV7_2_22 | ecosystem: Environmental > Aquatic > Marine > Inlet | place: Canada: British Columbia | collected...
AAATCATTCATTGAAATACTGGACAGTGTTCACTGTGTTTCAAATATGGATGAAGCTGTTTCAGCAGTATTGGAAAAATTGGTGTCCTGTCCATTTTGTACCGAATTTTACACTACCTCATCCGCTTTGATTGATCACATCAAATCAGACCATTCAGAGAGGCTTGTAAGCAAACCAGTCAAAGTCGATACAGATGAAGTCAATGAAGATGCAGAAAATATATATATTTGTCCACATTGCCATTTTGCCGTTGATAACAATCGACCGTCACAAACATCCAGCATAATAGAACATATCGGGAGTCATACCAGCGTTATGCATCTGACAGAAAGAATTTCATTCCAGATTTCCAGAGACAAGAAACTGATTCAAACATATGTTGAGGGTAACGTAGAAATTGAATTGTTCTGTTGTTCTGTTTGTACAGATGCATTTGGTGACAAAGAATCACTTCTTAGTCATTTATATTACAAACATTCTGATGCTGATTCGAAAAACATCCCGTATGACACTATCAATCTTATTATGGAATGTGCCAAAGATTTGCCTGCAAGAAAGGAAGCAAAGGTTAAACGTAAATTAAAATATGCTTTTTGAAACACTTAATACTGCGTTGAAGTTATTAATGGATTTGAATGGGTAATGTTTTCTTAATGACTTTACAAATCCAGGTTAATTACAGTCCTTCCTTGTAGCTGTCCTTTCAGTATCCGCTCTATAGCATCATTCAATTCATGTAAGGCTATTTCATTAGAAATATCACTAAGCATATTAAATTTCCATTCACTAGCCAGCTTTGCCCAAATTTCCTTGCGAAGTGTCAAAGGACAGTTTTGTGAGTCAATTCCTGCAAGTGTTACACCTCTCAGTATGAATGGATATACAGTTATTGGCAATTCTGGTGAAGCTACGTTCCCGCAGCAGGTAACAATACCGCAGCTTACTCATAACATGGTTGAATCAATTTCTCAGATTCCTCAATCTCGGTACGAGTCGATTCCGGCAAGTCGGGGAATGACTCGATTAGGAAAAAATTGATTATCTTATTAAACATGGGGTTAGTTCCATCATGCAACTTTGAGACAAGCTCTATTGTTTGATTGACAAGTAGCTTTAACACTCCTTATAATTTAAAGTTAATTCAAAAAGGCTGTTGACCCGTAAATAAAAAGAAATTGATCCGTGGCTTGCTCCGCATGAGCAGTTAAAGGTATTAATGAATGAATGATAGAAAGGAGTAATAATGCCAAATCCAACTTCTAGACATTCCCGATCCAGAAAGGGCAAAAGACGTGCAAACTGGAAACTCACAGACCAAAGTCTTTCTGTTTGCCCTGAATGTCAGGAACCAAAGCTTCCGCACAGAGTCTGTATGAGTTGTGGAACCTATAAAGGGAAAACCATTCTCAACGTTGTAGAAAAAGAGTCTGTATGAAAATAGCCCTGGATGCAATGGGTGGGGACTATGCCCCAACTACCAATATTGATGGTGCGATCGAGGCTCTGGATCTGAATAAGGAACTTTCAATTGTCCTCGTAGGTGATGAGGCCAAGATAAGTTCAGAGCTTAAGCAAAGAAACTGCAAAGGGTTATCGATTGAGGTTAAACATGCGTCCCAGGTAGTGGAGATGGAAGATTCTCCACTGACGGCAATCCGCCGTAAAAAAGACTCCTCTATAAGAGTGGCAATCGATCTTGTAAAGGCCGGCAAGGCTGATGCGATGATAAGCGCCGGAAACTCGGGAGTTGTAATGGCAACGGCTCTTCTTGTCCTGGGAAAACTTCCCGGTATAGAGCGGCCTGCAATAGCTGCAATCATGCCTTCATTTAAAGACCACTTTGTATTGATAGATGCAGGAGCGAATGTAGACTGCAAACCGCTCAATCTTTATCAGTTTGGAATTATGGGTGATGCTTATGCGAGATGTATCTTTGACATTGATAGCCCGAAGGTAGGCCTGCTTAGTATAGGAGAAGAGGATGCAAAGGGGAATGAACTCACGAAAGAGGCACTTAAACTGCTTAAAGATGCCAAAGTTAACTTTATTGGTAATATTGAGGGCAAGGATATTTTTGAAGGTGAGGCTGATGTTGTAGTATGTGATGGATTTGTAGGGAATATTACACTTAAAGTCAGCGAAGGGTTGGCTGAAACATTGTCAAAGATGTTGAAAAAAGAGATGATGGAAAAGGCTTCTGGAAAGATAGATCCATCTCTATTAAAGGAAGCTTTCAAAAATTTCAAACTCAGGACTGATTATTCTGAATATGGGGGAGCGCCTCTTCTGGGTATCAGTAAACCTTGCATTATAAGTCATGGCCGTTCTTCGTCCAATGCTATAAAAAATGCGATTAAGGTTGCTGGAACTTTTCAAAGCAAGAGCGTACTTGATGTGATTTCACGTGAAATTAATCAGGGACTGACCGGGAGAGATACCATTGCCATTGAGAAGTAAAATTTCTGGCACGGGTTCTTACGTCCCCAAGAAGGTTCTCGATAATTTTGATATTGCGAAAAAAATCAATACTTCAGATGACTGGATTATTGAACGAACAGGAATTAAGGAACGGAGAATTGCATCAGACAGTGAGGCTGCTTCTGACTTATGTTACGAGGCGTCAAAGAGGGCACTGAAAGCAGCAGAAATAAAGCCTCGTGATATTGATCTTATCATTGTAGCCACGATTAGTGGTGATATGCCTATGCCCTCTACAGCGTCTATGTTACAGAAAAAACTTGGTGCAAATAAAGCAGGAGCTTTTGATCTCAATGCAGCATGCAGTGGTTTTCTATACGGACTGTCAGTTGCCGACAAGTTTATTAAAACAGGGGCATCAAAAAAACTCTTGCTTGTGGGTGTGGAGGTAAATTCGAAATTTCTCGACTGGAAGGACAGATCAACCTGTGTGCTGTTTGGTGACGGTGCGGGTGCGGTTATTCTTGAGCCAACGAGGGGAAAGAGAGGTATACTTTCAACCCATCTTTACTCTAACGGTAACATGTGGGACTATATCAATATACCGGGAGGCGGGTCAAAGCACCCTCCATCTTCAAAGACAGTGAAAGACAGAATGCATTATATTAAAATGAAGGGCAACGAAACATTCAAGGTTGCGGTCAGGACGCTGGAAAAACTTGTTATTGACACTTTAAAGGCAAATGCTGTTAAGCCATCTCAACTTGCGATGTTGATTCCACATCAGGCCAATCTCAGAATAATCACCGCAACTGCCAAAAGGTTAAAGCTTCCCATGAGCAAAGTTGCTGTAAACCTTGAAAAATACGGCAATACTTCAAGTGCTTCAATCCCAATAGCTCTTGATGAAGTTGTACAACAGGGAAGAATAAAAAAGAATGATTATGTCCTGCTGGAGGCTTTTGGCAGCGGATTAACCTGGGCGTCAGCTCTTATTAAATGGTGATCATTTTAGGGATAGATAAAAAATCAAGATTATGAAAGAATAAACGTATTGGATAAGTTCTTCCTTACTCTTTATTTTTTAATAATTTATTATTAATTCTCAGGAGGTTTTATGAATTATTTTCTCGGTGAAGAACAGCTGATGATAAAAGACCTTGCAAGGCAGATTGCCGATGACAAGGTTATGCCTATCAGGGCTGAACTTGACGAGAAAGAAGAGTTCCCATGGGAAATCATGAAAATACTGGCCCAATCGGATTTTTTCGGTATCAATATTCCCGAAGAGTACGGTGGAATGGGTCTGGGGGGATTTGAATTTACCCTTGCTGTTGAGGAATTGAGCCGGGCATGCCTTGGTGTATCTACATCATATGCTGCAAATGCGCTTGGCACGTATCCTATTATGTTGTACAGTTCAGATGAACAGAAGAAAAAATATCTTCCTGATATAGCATCCGGGAAAAGGCTTGTTGCTTTTGCTTTGACCGAAGCCAGTGCCGGCAGTGACGCAGCCGGTGTGCAGACTACGGCACAGCTTGATGGTAATGAGTATGTATTAAACGGTACCAAGCAGTGGATCACTAACGGGGGAGAGGCAGAAATTTATACAATAATTGCGATAACAGACAGGAATAAAGGTGCCCGTGGAGCTTCAGCGTTCGTAGTTGAAAAAGGAACCCCCGGTTTTTCATTCGGCAAAAAAGAAAATAAACTTGGGATCAGATCATCATCAACAAGAGAACTGATTTTTGAAAACTGCAGGATTCCAAAAGAAAACATTATCGGAAAGCAGGGCATGGGATTTATAGTAGCAATGAAGACCCTTGATAAATCAAGGACTGGCGTAGGTGCACAGGGTGTAGGTGTTGCGCAGGGTGCATTTGAGGCTGCTGCAGAGTTCGCAAAGGAGCGGAAACAATTCGGACAGCCGATAATCAGTATCCAGGCAGTACAGCATATGCTTGCAAATATGGCAACCCAGATCGAGGCGGCGCGTTCGCTGGTTTATTCAGTGGCCAAATATGTTGACAGTAACTCAAGGGATATATCCAAGGAATCCGCAATGGCAAAGCTTTTTGCTACTGATATGGCTATGAATGTAACGATCGACGCGGTACAGGTTATGGGGGGATCAGGATACATGCGCGAATACCCAGTTGAAAAGATGATGCGTGATGCCAAAATTTTGCAGATTTATGAAGGCACAAACCAGATCCAGAGAAATGTCATAGGCCAGGCATTAGTTAAAGAGACAGCAAAAAAGAAATAGTTTAAATCTCCTGCAATCAACACTCTCCGCCTTTACTGTACTTATTCTGCGTTCTTCTTTACCTATCAGAATACAATATCGTATAATAACCATCGTTTAATCAATAGAATTTTCATGGTATTCCAGGAGGATAATTAAAGTGAACATAATCGTTTGCTTAAAGCAGGTGCCGGACACTGCTGAAATCAAAATAAACCCTGAGACTAATACGTTGATGAGAGAGGGTGTCCCAAGTATTATTAATCCTTTTGACCTTCATGCGCTCGAGGCCGGAATTCAGATAAGAGAGCAACTTGGAGGCAAGGTGACTGTTTTAAGCATGGGGCCGCCGCAGGCTGAAACTGCTCTCAGGGAAGCGGTGGCGATAGGCGCTGATGAAGCGGTTCTTCTGTCGGACAAGGCATTTGCCGGCTCAGACACATGGGCAACATCTTACACTCTTGCAAGAGCAATCGATAAACTCGGCGCTGATATTATTTTTTGTGGTAAGCAGGCCATAGATGGTGATACTGCCCAGGTGGGTCCCGAAACAGCGGAGTTTCTTGATATACCGCATATCGCATATGTAAGGAAAATCGAACAGGTTACTGATGATGGCATCAGGGTTCAGAGACTGATGGACGAAGGATATGATGTTGTTAAATCTTCCTTGCCGGTTTTGCTGACCGTTGTAAAAGAACTGAACCAGCCTAGAATGCCATCCTTGAAGGGGAAGATAACAGCGAAGAAAGCTGAAGTTAAAAAGATGGGTATGTCTGATATCGAAGCAGATGAAAGCAGTCTTGGGCTGAAAGGATCTCCTACCCAGGTAAGAAATATCTTTGCTCCGGAGTCAAGAACTGAACGGAGAATGATCGAAGGTAAACCTGAAGAACAGGTAGATAATTTGATCAAGGAGTTAAAAAAGATTAAATGCCTATAGTCGTGAAAATCGATAAATGCACAGGTTGTGAAACCTGTCTTGAATCATGTCCTTTTGATGCGATCGTAATGAAGGATGAAAAGGCATATATCAATGAATTTTGCAATTCCTGCATGAACTGTTTATCTGTATGTCCTGAAGGCGCGATAATTGAGACAGAGACAGAAGGTCAAAGTGAAGAGCAGAAACAGAAGATTAAAGACTATAAGGATGTGTTCATTTTTGCTGAGCAACGGGAGGGTAAATTAGCTTCTGTTTCTTATGAACTCCTTGGCGTCGGGAGGAGGCTTGCTGATGAACTTGATGCAGGTCTTTCAGCTGTATTAATTGGAGCAACCGCAGAGGATGCAGGCGAACTCATAAAGTGGGGTGCTGACAGAGCATTTCACTGCGGTGGGCCGGCACTGGATAAATTTAATGATGATTCATACGCATTCGTTCTTACTAATATTATTAATGAACATAAGCCGGCTATAGTATTAGCAGGAGCAACTCCGATTGGCAGGTCATTTATACCCCGTGTAGCTGCAAGGGTTCGAACTGGGCTTACCGCTGACTGCACATCTCTCGAAATTGATAAAAAAACCGGCAGTCTTTTGCAGGTGCGTCCTGCATTTGGTGGCAATATAATGGCAACTATCCTATGCCCTGATTACAGACCTCAAATGGCAACAGTTAGACCTCGAGTAATGAAGCGGGGTGAATATAAGCCAGACAGAACCGGAGAAATAATCGATGTTAAGTCTGACAATATTAATTCAAGAACTGAAGTATTAGAATTTGTAAAAGAAGTGTCAGCGATCAGCGTAAACCTGCACGAAACAGATGTTATAGTTGCAGGCGGGCGAGGTATAGGTGGAGAGAAAGGCGTCAAGATGCTTGAAGAGCTTGCAGAATCGCTGAGCGGTGTTGTAGGGGCCTCCAGGGCAGCGGTAGATGAAGGCTGGATACCTTACAGACATCAGGTTGGCCAGACCGGTAAAACTGTCAATCCCCGTGTATACATTGCGTGCGGCATATCAGGGGCGGTTCAGCATCTCGTAGGTATGCAATCTTCTGATATCATAATTGCGATTAATAAAAACCCGGAAGCACCTATTTTTAATGTGGCTTCATTCGGGATAGTTGGTGACATTTTTGAAATAGTGCCGCTGCTTACCAAAAAAGTCAGGGAAGCAAAAGGTATATAGGGAATTATTTGATGAAAATCGCTTTTCTATTTCCTGGACAGGGTTCCCAACACGTTGGGATGGGGAAAGACCTGTATGATAATTTCGAAGAAGTAAGGAGTATCTATGAGAACGCGTCGGATGTTCTCGGTTATGACGTGGCAGGTCTGAGCTTTAACGGGCCAGAGGAAGAACTCAATAAAACCCACAGGACCCAGCCTAATATACTGACTGCCAGTTTCGCGGCGTTTAACATGCTTTCTTTAAATGGAATAGTTTCTCAATATAATGCTGGCCATAGCCTTGGAGAATACTCGGCTATTACCGCCTCTGGTGTAATCGAATTTATGGATGTAGTGAAACTGACCGAAAAAAGAGGACAGTTTATGCAGGAAGCTGTGCCTGAGGGGCAGGGACTTATGGCCGCTATAATCGGTCTCAACAGAGACGAGATAATTAAATTATGTGCTTCAGTCAGTTCGGGATATGTTGCTCCAGCAAATTATAACTGCCCTGGTCAGACAGTAATTGCCGGAGAAAGGACTGCTGTTGAGGAGGCGATTAAATCAGCTGGTGATGCCGGCGCTAAACGCGCTATTCCTCTTGCGGTTTCTGTCCCGTCTCATTGTAAATTAATGGAGATGGCTTCAAGCCAGCTTTCTGAAGTCCTTGATGGCATTAGTCTTAAGCCTGCTGAAATCCCTGTTATTAATAATGCAGACGCTGATATTCTGGATAAACCTGAAGATATTAAAGCCGCTCTTGTGCGTCAGCTTAATAGCCCGTTGCTATGGGAAGATTCTGTTCAGCTAATGATTAATAAGGGCGTTGATACATTTATAGAGATTGGACCGAAAACAGTTCTTTCCGGACTGGTTAAGAGAATAAACAGAAATGTTAAGCTTCTCAATGTTGAAGACACCAAAACTCTTAATAGTACATTGACCGCATTAGCCTAACGAAATTTAAAGGCCTTCCTGATGTTAGACATAGTTTTATACCAGCCTGAAATTCCTCCTAACACTGGGAGCATTGCGCGCCAGTGTGTTGGCATGAATGCGTGTCTGCATATTATTGGACCTATTGCTTTTGATATTGGGGAGAATGCGGTTAAGCGGGCAGGGCTTGATTACTGGGATAGATTGAATCTTACGATTCATGCGGATCCAGATGAGTTTCTTACATGGCTTGGAGGTCGAGAACCATGGCTGGTAACTAAACATGGTGCGCTTCGTTTTGATAAACCAAATTTTCGAGATAAGGATATAATTATTTTTGGAAGTGAGATAAGTGGACTGCCTCATGACTGGCTCGAAAGATGGACAGACCGAACAATATATATTCCCATGCCTGGTAAGGTGCGAAACTATAATCTGTCTAATACCGTCAGCGTTATTCTTGCTCAAGCCTGTCTGTCTGCAGGATTGTTTGATAACATTTAGTAAGTTTAAGAGAGTTTTATAACAGAGGATTAGGGAGCCCCTGAAAGGCTCCCTGCATCCTCCATTCCCTGATTAACAGGGGGGGTACTATCTTATCGGAACCTTCCTGCTATTAATTAAGCCAATAGCAAAAAATAACTGCAGAACCGTCATGATATGTAATATTGATTGACAGTCATTAAATATTGTATAATATTATTTAACACATTCTAAAATAAATCTTTCATTACTGAAGCATTTTAATTAAATCAAAGGCTTGCGTTAAAGCTAATATGCCTTAATCAAAGGTTTATTTTTAGTAGTATTTATCAAAATTGCCCAAAATTAATCAAAAAGGAGAATATACCATGAAATTTCTAAAAGTTTTATTGCTAATTACAAGCATTTCATTTTTGCTTGTCGCTTGCGGGAGTAGTAGCAATAGCAACAATAACGGAGTTAGCGCGCAGGGAGAAGTTATTGCTCCGGGTGACGATGACGACAATGACGGAGTACCAAACGACAATGATAAATGTGAAGAAACATTATCAGGCCAGGCAGTGACAGATATTGGATGTACGGCACAGCAGACCAAAGAAAGAGCTATTAATTTACTTACTGAAGAAGGTATTGAAATAGCGATTGAATTTATTAGGGAGAGCCTGACCTACTTTGCTTCTGACAATGAGTTAGCCTGTGACGGTATAAAGACGTTCAAAGCGGAAATAAAGGCTATTAAGGCGTTATTGGATATTGAAGGTCCCATTGTTGACGAAGTTATTGCGAGTCTTGTTGAGGCTGATAGAATATTGGCTGAATCAGCGATTACTAACTCTATTTGCGGTCTGCAATTTATAGAAGCAGCAGAAGAAATGTTTACAGAGGCGATGAATGCTGATCAGCCAGAAGAAGCGGTTGCTATTTTTGGAAAGGCATGGAAAAAAGTTATTAACTGTGTGTGTGACGATTCGGACAGTGACAGTGATAGTGACAGTGATAGCGATAGTGGCAGTGATAGCGACAGTGACAGTGATAGCGATCAAGACTATAACGAATAATGTCATTCCCCGACTTGTCGGAATCGACTCGTACCGAGATCGGGGAATCTACTACTACTTTTAAATACTGGATCCTCCGGTCAAGCCGGAGGATGACAAATGAAGCTCACTACGTTTTAATTTTATCCTGCCAGGATCTGGCTTTTGAGAGGACACTACTCTCATCCAGTGTAGTTGCTGTACCTTTATCGATTAATATCTTTCCATTTACCATTACAGTCTCTATATCTGAAGGCCTTATGCAATAGGCAATATGGGAGTATATGTCATAGACCGGTGTTAAATGAGGCTGATTAAGGTTAGCTATAACAATATCTGCCTTTTTGCCCGGTTTAATAGAGCCTGTTTTGTTTCCGATGCCTATGATTTCAGCCGCATTTCGGGTTGCCATCAGGAGTGCTGTTTTACTATCAATTGCGGTTGCGTCTCCGGATATTGCCTTGTGTACTTTGGCAGCAGTGGATAATTCGCCAAGGATGTTAAGATCATTATTACTTGCTGCGCCGTCAGTGCCAAATGCGACCTTTACTCCTTTCTTGAGCATCCTGGCAACAGGGGCAATCCCTGAAGCAAGTTTCAGATTGCTTTCGATGCAATGTGCCACTCCAACCTTTTTCTTTGCAAGAATATCTATTTCTTCATCTGTAAGCCAGACACAGTGGGCTGCACAAACCCGCTCAGAAAGAAAACCAATAGAATCCAGATGTTCGACAGGGGTTTTACCATACTTCTCTTTGCACTGGGCAACTTCAAATTCAGTTTCAGCAAGGTGGGTATGTAATGGTACGTCATATTTCTCAGCCAGATCACTGGCACGTTTATAATTATCAGGACTGCAGGTGAAAGTGGCATGAGGTGCTACACAGGGAGAAACTAATTCGTTGCCTTTCCAGTTATTGATGTGCTCCTCAGCTTTTCTGAAATAATCATCCGGTGACTGAGCATAATCTCTCCATGGAAAATCGATAATACCTGAACCCAGTACACCGCGCATCCCGATTTTGCTTAATTTTTGTGCAGCAATATCCTGATAAAAATACATGTCGGAATAGCTTGTAATGCCGGCTTTTAACATTTCCAGACAGGCCAGTTCGATGGCATCGTCAACAAACTCGGCAGTCAGCCATTTCATTTCAGCAGGCCATATATGTTTTTCAAGCCAGTCCTGAAGAGGAAGATCATCAGCAAGTCCCCTGAAATAAACCATGGCAGCATGAGAATGAGTGTTAATAAGGCCGGGAAAGACGACTTTATATTTGCCGTCCATAATATTGTCTGAAATGTATTTTTTTGAAATGTCAGAGAATGCGCCAACGTCAGTAATATCGGTTCCGGAGATTGCAATGGCTCCATTTTTTATCACAGAGAGATTCCCTTCCATTGTGATGAGATGATCGGCTTTGATAATGTAATCGACTTTTTGCATCAGAGTTATTTAATCTGCTTAATCAGTGTTTCTGCTATCTGGACTGCATTCAAGGCTGCGCCTTTTCGTAGATTATCAGCGGCAATCCAGAGGTTGAGACCATTTTCAACAGTATCATCATCCCGCACTCTTCCAACGTATACGTCATCTTTACCATCGGAAAGAGTGGGGAGGGGATAGATATTTTTCTCCGGGGCGTCATAAACAATAATACCGGGGGCTGCAGATAATACTGCCCTTGCGGCATCAGCAGAGAGTTTCTTTTCGGTTTCAATATTAATAGCTTCAGCATGCGCCCTGAACACAGGGACCCTGACGGTTGTAGCGGTAACTTTCACGGAATCATCCCCCAGAATCTTTTTGGTTTCGTTGACCATTTTGATCTCTTCTTTAGTATATCCATTATCCAAAAACTGATCGATGTGAGGCAGACAGTTAAACGCTATTTGATGTGGGTAAACGATCGGATTCGGTTTCTTGAAATTAAGCAGGTCAGTGGTCTGCTGCATCAATTCGTCCATAGCTTTTTTTCCGGTACCTGAAACAGACTGAAAAGTGGTCACCACCACCCTCTTTATGGTGGCCGCATCATGAATCGGCTTTAATACAACCAGCATCTGGATAGTGGAGCAGTTGGGGTTTGCGATTATACCCTTGTGCAATTTTATATCATTTGGGTTAACTTCCGGTACAACCAGGGGCACTTGTGGATCCATTCTCCATGCGCTGGAATTGTCTATTACAACACAACCCGCCTTTGCTGCCGCAGGGGCAAACTGCCTACTTCTGTCACCACCTGCTGAGAAAAGAGCTATATCGATTCCATCAAATACATCTTCTGCAAGCACTTCAATATTTACCGGCTTCCCCTTGAAATCAAGAGCCTTGCCTATTGATCGCTCGGAAGCGAATAAGCGGAGCTTTACAGCAGGGAAATTCCGCTGTTCAAGTATTGCAATCATTTCATTGCCGACTGCTCCGGTTGCTCCTACTACTGCAACGATATATTGATCCTTTTTTTTCAACATACTATCTTCCTCATTCCGGGGTTGTAGTCCTGAGTTAATTGCACGATATTATAGAATCCGATTCCGGTAAGAATCAGAAAATTATGTTACATACTTTGCTACGAGATCTCCAACTTCAGTGGTAGTCATTCCCATCTTACCTGCAGCAAGGCTTTTTATATGGCTGGCCGTAACTTTCATAACAGCTTCCTCCACTTCTCTGCCTGTCTGCTCCTCTCCAAGGTGCTCAAGCATCAGACCTGCGGCACATATCGCAGCAAGAGGGTTTATCATATTCTGATCTTTATACTTTGGAGCAGACCCGCCTATCGGCTCAAACATAGAAACGCCTTCAGGATTAATATTGCCTCCTGCAGCAATTCCCATTCCGCCCTGTATCATAGCACCCAGATCAGTAATGATATCGCCAAACATATTGTCTGTCACTATAACATCGAACCATTCAGGATTCTTGATAAACCACATCGTAATCGCATCTACATGAGCATAATCAGATGTAATATCAGGATACTCCTTTGCAATTTCATTGAATGTTCTTTCCCAGAGATCAAAGGCATATGTGAGCACGTTAGTTTTACCGCAAAGTGTAAGCTTTTTGTTTTTGTTCCGTTTCTTGCAGTATTTAAAAGCATACCTTATGCAGCGTTCAACACCTTTACGTGTATTAATTGACTCCTGTATAGCTACTTCATCCTCGGTGCCTTTTTTCAGAAAACCACCTGATCCTGCATAAAGCCCTTCCGTGTTTTCCCTTACAACAACGAAATCGATATGTTCGGGCCCTTTGTCCTTAAGAGGACAGTCTATGCCGGGATATAGCTTAACCGGTCTTAAGTTAATGTACTGGTCAAGTTCAAATCTTAGCCTCAGAAGAATTCCTTTTTCAAGAATTCCTGGTTTCACATCTGGATGACCGATCGCTCCAAGATAAATAGCATCATATTTTCTTAACTCATCAGTTGCGTTATCAGGCAATACCTCACCTGTTTTTAAATATCTGTCACCACCAAAATCAAAATAGGTGAAACTGAGCTTAAAGCCGGATTTTTCTGAAATAGCATTCAGCACCTTGATTCCCTCAGTTACCACTTCAGGCCCAGTGCCATCACCGGGAATTACCGCAATATTGTATGTTTTTGGCATTCAATCTCCTTTATTCATTAATAGAAATAAGCAAGTAATTGTAAAATATAAAGTTTATTATTTGCAAATGATAAGCAGGAAAGGGTTAGAAAATGGTGATCCCAACGGGGTTCGAACCCGTGTTACCGGCGTGAGAGGCCGGTGTCCTAGGCCACTAGACGATGGGACCATAATTTGGCTGGGGCGGGAGGATTCGAACCCCCGGATGTCGGGACCAGAACCCGGTGCCTTACCGCTTGGCGACGCCCCAAAAAATAAATGTTATAAATGAATTTTCTATTTTACATAAATGGCAATAATTTATAAACCAAGGTAGGCCTTCTTTACGTCACTGTTTGATAGCAGGTTGTCAGCCGAATCTTCAATTACTATACGACCATTTTCGATAACATACCCTCTGTCTGCAACCTGCAATGCAAGGTTTGCATTTTGCTCAACAAGGAAAATAGTGGTTTTCTGCTCCGCATTGATCTTTTTAATGATCGAGAATATCTGTTTCACAATGATCGGTGCAAGCCCTAGAGATGGTTCATCCATCAACAGAAGGCGGGGTCTGGCCATGAGTGCTCTTGATATGGCCAGCATCTGCTGTTCACCGCCACTAAGTGTGCCGCCGGCCTGATTACGTCTCCTGGTGAGAAATGGGAAAAGCTCAAATATATATTCAATGTCTTTTTTTATCGCATCGTTGTCTTTACGAATAAATGCGCCCATATGAAGGTTTTCCAATACGGACAGTTGAGGGAAAATATGACGCCCTTCAGGTACCTGTGATATTCCCAGTGAAACGATCCTGTCCGAACTGAATCCGTGAATTTGCTGATCCATGAACATAATTTTCCCTTCACGAGGTGGAACCACTCCTGAAATGGACATTAGAGTAGTGGTTTTGCCGGCGCCGTTTGAACCGATGAGAGTTACAATCTCACCTTCAGAGATCTCGATGTTTATACCTTTTAGAACCTGAATGTTTCCGTAGAATGTTTTTACATTGATGAGCTTAAGCAACGAACTCTTCTCCAAGGTATGCTTTAATCACAACAGGGTCGTTCCTTACTTCAATAGGAGTACCTTGAGCTATCTTTTTACCGTAATCCATTACAACTATCCGGTCAGATATTCTCATTACCAGTTTCATGTCATGCTCGATGAGCAATATGGTTATTTTCTCTTTATCACGGATTTTTGTAATCAGGCTGTCGAGCTCTTTTGTTTCCTTCAGGTTTAATCCAGCTGCAGGTTCATCCAGAAGAAGAAGGAACGGTTCGGTAGCCAATGCACGGGCTATTTCCAGACGTCTCTGTGCTCCGTAAGGAAGATTCTTGGCAAGTTCATTGGCAAAGTTCAGCAGGCCGACCTTTATCAATATTTCATGACTATAATTTACCACTTCATTTTCTTCTCTGACGGTAGAACGACCTCTGAATATTGCGCCAATTATCCCTGAGTGAGTGCGACAGTGTCGGCCTATCATCACATTTTCAAGAACCGTCATGTTTGGAAACAGCCGTATGTTTTGAAATGTCCGGGTCATTCCTTTCAGTGTGATCTGGTTTGGCTTCATTCCGTTAATCTTTCTACGTTTTTTACCAGGGGGTGAAATAAACATGTCTCCATTTGCGGGATCGTAAATTCCGGTTATACAATTGAAGAAAGTGGTTTTTCCTGCACCATTCGGGCCAATAAGCGCTACAATCTCTCCCTCCGAGACACTCAGGTCAAAACGGTCCAGTGCACGCAGTCCTCCAAAGTTCATGGTCAGGTTATTTGATTCTAATATTATTCCCATTTACTGTTTTATGGCATCTCCCTGTACCTCTTTTAATTCATACGACCTGCGAACATTGCAGATGATTCCCTGGGGACGAAAGACCATCATGATTACCAGAATACCACCAAAGAGAAGCATTCTGTAATCCGAAAACGCCCTGAGATATTCAGGCATAAGTATCAGTATGAACGCTCCGATTACAACCCCGGGAATTGAGCCCATGCCTCCAAGGACAACGATAGAAAGGATCATGGCTGATTCAAGAAAAGTAAAACTGGCAGGATTTATAAATGTCGTTTTAGCGGCAAATATAACACCAACCATTCCTGCCCATGTTGCGCCAAGTGCAAAGGCTGTCAGCTTTGTTTTTACCTTGTCTATTCCCATTGCCTGGCAGGCAATTTCATCTTCTCTCAGGGCGACCCATGCCCTGCCTATTCTTGAATTCTGGAGCCTGTTTACAACAAAGATAGTAAATAAGACAAGGCAGATCATCAGAAAATACATATATATGGTTGAGGTATGCAGAGAAAACTGTATGCCCGGAAAGGATGGTCTCGGGATATTTGCTATTCCACTTGGACCAAAGGAAAAGTCATTCCAGTTTTCGAGTATCAGTCTGATTATTTCACCGAATCCCAGTGTAACAATTGCAAGATAATCTCCCCGGAGACGCAGCACAGGGAAACCGAGTAGTATTCCAAATCCGGCGCCAATCAGTGCGCCGACAGGAAGAGCTATCCAGAAATCGAGGCCATAATGATAATTCAGAAGCGCATAGCTGTATGCTCCCACCGCATAGAAAGCAACATAACCGAGGTCAAGGAGGCCGGCAAGTCCAACAACAATATTGAGTCCTAGACCAAGAACAACATACATAAGAACGGTTGTCATGATAGTGGTCTGGTAAGTCGAAAAAATAAAAGGGAAGGATGCTGCAAGAACTGAAACCAGAACCAGTGACGTTTTATGGAATTTAGGTTCATTGAATATACGCTGCATTTTTGAAGGAGTAATCTTTTGAATGGATTCGGCCATTTTAATACCGGCCTCTTTTCGGTTTATAAAATAGCGCCAGAGAAATGAGAGGAAAAAACTTCCGATTCCAATCAGCAACATGTTTTTCCATCTCCATTCAACAAGCTTTTCAATAGGATTAACACGAATTACCATTATCGGGAATGTCAGGAACATGAACCAGAGAGAGACGAAAAATGATTTTTTTATTTCAGTTCGGGATATCATTTATCAAACTTTCTGTGATGATGACCTGCCGAGAATGCCCTCAGGTTTGAATATAAGGATCAGTACAAGAAGCGCAAATGCAAATACATCTTCATAGTCACTGGATACATAACCGGTGGCAAAACTCTCTGTACAGCCAAGAATGAATCCTCCAAGAACAGCTCCGGGTACACTTCCTATTCCTCCAAGAACAGCTGCAGTGAAAGCTTTTATGCCAACTATAAAGCCTATATAGAAATTAATCTGACCGATATGGGAAGCGATCAGAATACCGCCTATTGCTGCAAGGGCAGACCCGATGATAAATGTGATCGATATTATCCGGTTGATGTCGATGCCGACCAGCATAGCCATTTTTCTGTCCTGGGCTGTTGCACGCATCGCCTTTCCTGTTTTGGTAAATTTAATCATCAATGTCAGAATGGTCATGGTGACTGCAGTTGTCAACAGGATTATTAATTCTGAAGAGCTGAAGATGTGAGCATACTTATCCATGAATTTAAATTCAGGGATAAGACTTGGGAAGGGAAGAAAATCAGAGGTCTGTGCAAGGAGAACATAATTCTGAAGAAATATTGACATGCCGATGGCGCTGATTAGCGGAGAGAGACGTGGAGCATGACGGAGCGGTTTGTAAGCTATTTTCTCCAGGGTAAAGCCGTACGCGGATGAATATACAACAGCAACCAAAGCTGTCAGTACGATAATAGAGAATTCGTTAAAACCATATAATGTAAGGACACTTGATACGATTAATGCGGTGAATGCACCGATCATATAAATTTCACCATGCGCAAAATTTATAAGCTTGATTATACCGTAGACCATAGTATAGCCAAGTGCTATAAGGGCATAGATGCTCCCTCTGGTAAGTCCTCCAAGAAAGAGTTCAATAAAATATTGCATGCAGATGAACTAATTAGTTGACTTCAACATAGCTGCCGTTTTGTACCTGATAAACTGAAAAACCCACTCCGATTGCATCACCACGGTCGTCGAAGCGGATTTCCCCGAGCGGTGTGTCTACATATTCAGTTTTCAATGCTTTGGATACTTTCTCATAATCTGTAGAGCCTGCCTTTTTAATTGCGTTAAGCAGTGCCTGAGCAGCAGCATAGGCGTTTAAAAAAAATGCACCCGGGTCTGAACCATAGACTTTCTTGTGTGCATCGTTAGCGGCGATCGCCAGAGGATTTTTTGATACATCTTTCGGCCCTGTTGCATAAACACCCTCTGCATATTTGCCGGCCACTTTAATGAAGGTGATATCTTTTACTCCGTCATCAGAAATAAAAACGGTCTTCATTTTCTTTTTACGCATCAGCGTAACGATCTTTGAGGCTTCAGGATGATATCCTCCATATATTACTGCTTCGGCCTCAGAGTTTTTGATTTTCTGAATTACTGCGGAGTAATCAACTGCACCGGGTGTGATACCTTCATACAGAACAACCTCGGCTTTATCGGATTTTTCCACAAAACTTTTTGCAAATTCTGCCAGTCCTTTGCCATAGTCTCCTTTGTCATGCAGGACAGCTATTTTTTTCAGCTTCAGTACATCCAGCGCAAAATCCACTTCAAGTTTTGCCTGGGCATCATCTGATGCAATAGTACGGAAGAAGTTTGGATAATCACCGCTCTGAGTCAATGCTGGATTTGTGGCTGAAGGTGACATTGAGATGATATTCGAGTCTTTATAAATTCCCATAGCCGCTTTAGTGGCTCCACTGCAAATATGTCCAAGTACTACGTGGACTCCCTGCGATACCAGCTTGGTGGCTGTGTTTGTAGCTATTTCCGGTTTACAAACATCATCTTCTACAAGAAGTTTGATCTCTCGGCCAAGGATTCCCTTCTTTGCATTGAGATCCTTGACTACAAGTTCTGCTGCCCTTACCGAAGGTATTCCGTATGATGCAAGATCGCCGCTGTGAGATCCGGCTACTCCCAGTTTGATCGTTAATTTCTCTGGTTCAGTGCAGGAAATCGTGAGCGCGATAAATACTATCAGAACTGACAAGATAAAATGTTTTACAGACATATATTTCATTCAAACCTCCCTATGAAAATTAACTTTAAATAACAACAAAAAAATAAAGTAATTATAGGAATTGCTGTAAGATAAAGCAAGAAATTCGGACATTTCTTGAACCTGAAACATATTTCAGGTTATTTATAAAGTTCCGAAAAGAAATAAGATGATTGGTTTTTTTGTGTATAATAAAAGATTACTGATCTGAGGTGTAGATAATATGAAAAGAATATTAATAACCGGTGGTGCAGGTTTTCTTGGTTCTCATCTGTGCGAGAAATTGTTAAAAGAAGGAAATGAAGTAATCTGTCTTGATAATTTCTACACTGGCCGACGCGCCAATATCATTTCATTTCTTAAAAATCCGTTGTTTGAAATGATCAGGCACGATATCTGTTTTCCTATCTACATTGAAGTTGACGAAATATACAACCTTGCCTGCCCGGCATCGCCTGTTCATTACCAGTTTGATCCTGTTCAGACTACCAAGACATCTGTGCATGGTGCGATTAATGTGCTAGGCCTGGCCAAACGTATAAAGGCAAAAATATTCCAGGCATCGACTTCTGAGGTATATGGTGATTCGGAGGTGCATCCGCAGCCGGAGTCTTACTGGGGAAATGTTAATCCAATAGGTTTTC
>Ga0255053_10000699_pt1 | contig 18518 bp, 14 predicted proteins | sample JV7_2_22_MG_FD_188635 | JGI IMG/M metagenome (GOLD analysis project Ga0255053, IMG submission 188635) | Seawater microbial communities from Jervis Inlet, British Columbia, Canada - JV7_2_22 | ecosystem: Environmental > Aquatic > Marine > Inlet | place: Canada: British Columbia | collected...
GCCTTATATTCAATTCAAAAACTCCGGTGGATGTCAGCGTCAGGTTCCTTCCCAGGATGTCTCTCAGGGATCTGGAAATGATAGATAAAAGCCGTTCTCTGCCATCGTCGCTCAGGGCAAATGCCAAGAGGCTGATTGCACAGAAGAAGAAGAGCAGATAGAAAATGCCTGTAATCGATTTTCACAAAAAAGTAGTGAACTTCAAGATCGTCTATTACGGTCCAGGCTTGTCAGGCAAGACGACCAATATCCAGTACATTCACGAGCAGATAAAGCCTGAATTAAAAGGAAAGCTTGTATCACTTGCAACTCAAACGGACAGGACGCTCTTCTTCGACTTTCTCCCCATGGATCTGGGTGAGATGAGCGGATATAAGATACGGCTTCATCTTTACACCGTACCAGGACAGGTTCACTACAACGCAACAAGAAAGCTCGTCCTGAAGGGAGTAGACGGGGTCGTTTTCGTGGCTGATTCACAATCATCGATGAAAGATGCGAACATTGAAAGTTTCCTCAACCTGGAAAAGAATCTCCACTCCTACGGTAAAAGCCTGGAGGATATCCCGCATCTCATTCAGGGAAACAAGAGGGATCTTGATGACCTGACCCCTATGGCAGATTTGGAGTCGATCCTTAACCGTTACGGCGCTCCTGTGGTTGAGGCAGTTGCGACAGATGGTCCTGGTGTACTTGATACCCTCAGGGAGGTAGTAAAGATAGTCATAAAGGCTGCAAAGGATCAGTTGACGGATGATGCGAGTGATGAGGTTATTGCGGACCCCGAACTTGATGCAACTCCTGTCGCCGAAACGGCAGTTCCTCATGATTCAGACCATGACGCTGAAGCCAGGGTGGAGGAAATTGAGGAGGCTGAATTGATTTCAGCTGAACATGAAGATTTCCAGGAGACCTCCCCGGAAGAGTCGGATGATTTGGGGATGGAGGATTCCAGGATGACAGATGGTACGATCCTTGATCTTGAGGTACCTATTCCGGGTGGCGGCAGTCTGGAACTGAAACTGGGTGTAGTTGCCAGGGTGTTGAAAAGCAGTTCTGTGGAGGAGGGTGAGGAGAAAGTTCAGAGAGTAGAGCTGACCGTAAAGCCTCTCCAGGGCATGATACAAGAAGAAGGATCTGCTCCAGTGACGGAACAGGATAGTGTTTTTGAAGAGGCCACGGAGCCTGCATCTGAGGCAGTACTTACGCCTGTTCCCGATGAACTGCCTGTGGAGGAGCTCACTGACCCTATAGATGGACTTGAATCAGGATACGATCCTTCAGTTCAAGAGCTTGAAATAGCTGAACCTGCCGAAGTGGATACAGGAACAGACACCAAAAAGGAAAAGAAGGGGTTTTTGGGGTTGTTTAAGAGGGCTAAGAAATAGTTCCGAGTTCCGGGTTCCGAGTCAAGTTCTAGAGCACACCTTATATTACGTATTACAACAACCAATTACAGGCCATAGTTAAAGTATATTGTTAAGTAGTAACAGATCTTATCTGTGCTCTCCTTTCATCAATACCTAATAAACCGGTAAAACCCGAAACCAGGAACTCTGAACCCGGAACCCGGAACTCGGAACTGGAGTGAGTTGGCCGAGATCTTGCTTCCTCCTTTCCATGTTCAGAAGAGCGGAAAGGGTAAAACGAAACACCGGGGCCTGCCGGGAAAAGCCATCGCTACGTTTTTGGTTTGTTCGTTTTCAGGTCGTTATTCTTGCATGTGGTTATCTCGCAGGACTCCTCATCTGTCGATTCTTTCCTGTGTACCCTGACGTAGTCAGTCACATGTCCGCTGTTGTTTTTTTATCAGCCCTGGCAGCCCCAACTCCTGCAGCCATCGTAGCGTCCGGTTTCGCCGGTGGTGTGTTGATTTCATCCTTTACAGAACCAGAATTACCACATGGTTCGGGAAAACCACTAACAGGAACATTTGAAGGAGAGGTCCTCTCTTTCAGGAATGAAACTCCGCTGAAAATTCAGGCACTGGTCCATGTAAAATCCATGTGCAGTACTGAAATAAGCAAGGTTTCCTTTAAAGCTTATATCAGAACTTCTGAGTTCGATCTGATGCGTGGAGACAGGATAAAATTCAGGGCCAGGCTTGTGCCGTACCAAAGCCAGGGAAGAAATGAAGTCCTTTTTTCAGGTTCTGTGGGAAGCGGGGCAATGGTTCTGGTGAAAAGGTCACTCCTCCCAGGGATAATCGGGAATATAAGAAGAGACGTCCTGAGGCTGTCCGGAGGCGAATTAAGCGATGGAGGTGCTATGCTTGCCGCAATCGCAGCAGGTGACAGATCTTACTTGTCATCGGACCTCTCGCGGGCCTTCAGGCGAACCGGCGTCTACCATTTTCTGGCGATATCAGGAGTTCACGTTGGATCATCCATTTTCATCGGATTCACCCTGATGCGGCTCCTGACCCTGCCATGGGCAGGAGCGGGTAATATGAAAAGCGCCTATATGCTTTCAGTTGCCGGTGGATCGTTCATGTTGTTGATATATTTGATGATCACCGGTCTGAGTACCTCTTCCGTTAGAGCGGCGCTTTTTGCAGCCATACTCCTTGCTGCACCTTTCCTGGGAAGGGAGGGTGCTTTGCCCAACAACATTGCACTATCACTCATAGTCATTACAGCATTTTCATCTCTCAGACAGCCTGATCTGTCCCTTGGACTTTCTCTGGCGGCGTGCTCAGGTATTGCCATCTCCCTCAGGAGGGAAGGAAGACTGCTGGAAAAAACGATCAGGATCTGTCTGGGAGCGCATCTCTTTACACTTCCTATCGTTGTGGTCGCTTTTCGGGGGATCCCTGTTTTCGGACCCCTCTTTAATCTCTTTTCTGGATTTGTATTTGCCACTGTTCTAATTCCTCTTGCCGTGGCAGGAGATTTCATCACCTCCATATTTCCGGTTGCCGGAAAAGTATTGTTTATATTCTGGCGAGCGGTAGCTGATCCTATTCTGGGAATACTCAAGTGGGCAGGAGCATCGAAATGGATCTTCCTTCCTGTAAACACCTACGGTTGTGTCCTGGCGGTGATCGCTTCACTGGTCTCAGCTGCTGTTTGGACAAGAATCAGGGTATGCTTTAAGAAAGGGTTTGTACTTCTTTTGTTTCCTGTGGTCCTGGGAGGCATTGGTAATTATGTGGGAGAGGCTGTCGGCAATACACATCTCTCTGTGATCTTTCCAGGATTCGGTCAGTCCGATGCTTCCTACATCCGGAGTGATGGCGGTACTGTCCTTATTGATACGGGTCCGCCAGGCTACAAGGGAAGTACGCCGCGTATTGTTCGTCTCCTGGATCGGAAGGGTATAAGAAATATTGATGCCCTCTTTCTCACACATCCCCATCCTGACCATGTTGGTGGAGCTGTGCACTTGCTGAGAGACTTTGATGTTAATCGCCTTATCCTGCCCTATAGCCGGAATGCTCTTGCGCTCTGGAGTAGAATCCTTAAAGAGTGTCCAAAAAAGACAGTTGTCACCTTTGTAGAGGCCGGAGACAGGATTGCAATTGGTAACATGGATTTTCATATTCTTGGACCTGAGTGGAACATAGATGTTAATGAAAGGGATCTGAACCACCTGTCCATGATCGTGGCCTTGAACTGGCGGGATTTTACCGGGCTCTTTACCGGTGATGCGCCATGGACAGATGTGGCAGCCGCCTGGAAAAGTACAGGGGACCTTGAATTGTTGAAAATCCCCCATCACGGGAGTGCTGCGGGCTTCGAGAATTTTGGAAAAGAGAGAAACTCACGGGAAATACCGGCCCTTTCTGTTGCTGTGTGCACTGCACGAAGGGGCTACAATTTGAACCTGCCATCACGTGATGTCGTGAACTGGTTTGAAATGAGGGGAGTGCCGTTTCTGATTACCGGCCATGGAGATGGAATCGTTGTAGAGTACTATCCGGGTAAAGGATTGACCATTAAATGAGTTCCAGGTTCCAGGTTTGCTGACCCAAGATCCAAGGGCCAAGATCCAAGATCGTAATGCATAATGAGTGATTAGTGATTGGTTATTTGTGATTGGCAAAATTAGGTGTTGGGCGTTAGCCCATGGTCCACAGCACAAAGCACATAGCCCACTGCCCGAAACGTTGGACGTTGGACATTGGACCTTGGACGCTGGCCGGTGACCACCGGCCAGCAAATCCCCACAATAAGGGGATTTAACACCAGCGGTTATTGACAAGGATATGGGCTTCTGATAAGAAAAAAAGGTTATTTTCTAAATTGTTAGATGATTTTCAGGAGGAAGTAACTTGAAGAAAGCCAACATCCTGATCGTGGACGATGATAAATTTGCCAGAGTTTTCTGCCGTGAGGTACTTGAAGAGGAGCAGCTCTTCGAGATCTACGAGGCTTCAGGTGTCGATGAAGCTATCGAGCGCATTAATAAGGGCGGTATTGACCTGGTAATCTCGGATATGGTCATGCCGGAAAAGACCGGTCTCGACCTTATAGAGTGGGTCAATAGCGAAATGCCCAGCCTCAGGGTCATTGTCATCACGGGCCACGGTACGGTGGAAAGCGCTGTTATGGCCATGAAAATGGGGGCACTGGATTTTATCAGAAAACCACTTAACCCGCCGGAGTTCAAGATCGTTGTCCACAGGGCTATTGACCGGATAAGGCTGGCCGAAGAGAATGAAGAGCTCAGAAACAGCCTCAAGTTGCACAATATAGGTAGCAGGATCACAAGAACAATAGAGATTGAGGAGCTGTTTGAGCTCGTTTTCGATCTTCTGCTCCAGGAAACAGGTGCTACCAGGGGTTTTCTGTACCTGGTTGATCAGGAGCAAGGCGAATCCAATGTGATCATTTCGGAAGGGTTTGACGTTGAGCTAAACGACAAGATCGACAGCGAGGTTTTTTCCGCCTATTCGGATGTAATTTCTTCAGCAAAGGGTCCCGTAACTCCTGACCAGATTCGACCCGTAAATGTGAAATTTCGTTCCAGTATTGACCCAATTCTCTCCATAATGTTCGTGCCACTGAGGAACAAGAAGGACCTGGTGGGTATGGTGGTATTTTTTGATACTGAAAGGGAGGGAGTTTTCGGAGAGAGGGATGCCCACGTGGCAACCTTCCTTTCCGAGCATGCCGGAGCCGCTATCGAGAATGCCCTGCTGTATTCACAGGCAAAAATACTTACGATAACCGATGATCTTACCAATGTTTACAACTATCGTTATCTTAACAATATACTGGATCGGGAGCTTCTCAGGGCACAGAGGCTCAACACTAACATGTCAATTCTGTTTCTGGACCTCGACTCCTTTAAACAGGTCAACGATACCCATGGACATCTGGTGGGAAGCAAAATTCTCATTGAGATGGCCGGAATTCTCAAGCAGGCGGTGAGAAAAGTGGATGCCGTTGCCCGGTATGGTGGAGATGAATACATTTTAGTTTTGACTGATACAGCCTCAAAGGGGGCGATGATTGTAGCCGAGAGAGTACGGGAAACGGTCGAGAATTACGAATTCTTGAAGGATGAAGGCTACAATATAAGGCTCACCGTTTCTATAGGAGTCGCATCCTATCCGGAGCACGCTTCAGGTAAAATAGAACTGCTTCGTCTTGCCGACGAGGCCATGTACAGAGGTAAGCATGGAAGAAAGAATATCGTATACATTGCCATTCCAGAAAAAACTTCCCAGATGAGTTCCATCTCACCGATCAGCAGTACGAAAGAAGACGAGAGGTAAAGTCAGGGGTGACTGCAAACATCAGGGCGATTCGTGGATTCCGTGATATACACCCGGAGGAGGCCTTCAGGCTTCACGATATAGAAACCAGGGCTAGAGAACATTTCCTGCGGTACGGGTACCACGAGATCAGGCTTCCAGTCGTGGAGGTCACTGAGCTTTTTGCCAGGTCCATTGGTGAGACCACGGATATAGTGGAAAAGGAGATGTACACTTTTGAGGACAGGAACGGGCAGAGTATAACCCTCAGACCGGAAGGCACAGCTTCCGCCGTAAGGGCCTATCTCCAGGGCGGATTGAAATCCATGGGAGGTATTACCAAGATCTACTACTCGGGCCCCATGTTCCGGTACGAAAGGCCTCAGAAGGGCAGGTACAGGCAGTTCTATCAGATGGGTCTTGAAGCTATTGGAGGAGGGGGCCCCCTTGTCGATGCTGAGGTTATTGATCTTCTTCACAAATTATTTGAGCTCCTTGAAGTTAACGACACCAGGATCCTGATAAACTCGCTGGGCTGCGGTGAGTGCCGGCCGCCCTTCAGGAAGAAGCTCGTGGAGTTTCTGGAGAGTACGTCGGACAAACTGTGCTCCAACTGTAAAAAGAGGATAAAGACAAATCCTCTCAGGGTTCTCGATTGCAAGGTGTCGGTGTGTATTGAAGCCCTGAAGGATTCTCCGGTGATGTTGGACTTTCTGTGCCCGGATTGTACGGCCCATTTTGACAGGGTGACCGAGGCTCTGGATGGGCTTGAGGTGCCCTACGAAGTGGATCCCAGGATAGTCAGAGGTTTGGATTATTATAACCGTACAGCCTTTGAGGCTGTATGCGAGAGACTGGGTGCCCAGAATGCGGTTGCCGCTGGCGGAAGATACGATGGCCTGGCAAGTGAACTTGGCGGGGATGCTCCCGGGATCGGCTTTGCCATTGGTATGGAAAGGCTCAGTCAGATCGTGGACTGGAAGAACAGGGCGATCTCTCCCCCGGATTACTATATCGCCTCTGCTACACCAGGTGCGAGGATCCCGGCGCTGAATATAGCTGACTTATTGAGAAGCTACGGCTATTGTGTTGAAACCGACCTGGAGGACAGGAGCCTTAAGGCACAGCTCAGAAGCGCAAATAAACTGAACATACGCAGCGTGGTGATCATGGGTGACGAGGAACTGGAAAGGGGTGTTCTAAAACTCAAGGATTTTGACAAAAAAACTCAGGTGGAACTCTCCATGGATGAACTTATCGAGAGCGCAGCAAATAGAAGCAGGTCCTCGAAAGGAGATGCATAATGGTTACTTCAGGGAGCCTGAAAAGCAGATCTGTTATAGACATTCTCAAGAAAGCAGAATCAAGCGGGTTCACCGGCGTTGTCACGCTAAAGGGCAAGACGGGACTGGCAACTATTACACTCCTGAAGGGTATCGTGATCGATGTGAGAGAACCGAGAGTCAGAAGCCGTCTGGGTCGCTTTCTGGTGAGAAGCAACGTTATTACAGAAAAGGAGCTTCAGGAAGCACTCACTACGCAGAAGGAAAAGGGCGAGAGGTCTTATCTTGGGGAGATCCTGATAGACCAGGGTGTCCTCGATAAGGCGACACTGGATAATTCCATGAGGGCTGTAATTGAAGACTCCCTGATACACCTTCTTGGTTGGGATGAAGGCCTTTTCAGGGTTGAAGAGTCCGAGGAAGTGACCGGCGGCCCGGTTGGTGTGGCACCCATTACAGAGCTTGCTGAAAAAGCCAAGCAATTGGCTGTGGCAGTTGAAGAGGACTGGGTGCTTGGTGAGCTCATTCCGGATAGTGAAAAGATGGAAGATTCCATTCTGGATGAAGTGAACGCTGTTCTAAAAAGGGTGAGCCAGAAGATGAGGGATCTGAAGCCGGAGGAGGTCATCCTTCTGGTGGAGGACGAGGCTCTGATGCGGGAGTTGTTCAAGGACAAACTCAAGAGCTTCGGGTTCGAGGTGGATGCTGTAGAGACCCCCCGGTTGGCTCTGGACAAACTTTCGGAATACGAAGTGGAGGGGAAACTTCCCATTGTCCTGTCGGATCTGATCATGCCTACGATAAGCGGGAAGGGGCTGTTCGGGGGCCTTGAGCTGTTGGAAGAAATTCAGAAGACGAGTAGTCACATCCCTGTTATCGTTAATACTGCCTACCCCGATGCGACAATCAGAAGGAGGGCGCTCTTTCTGGGTGCGACCTATTATATCCATAAGCCGGAAAAAAAGGATATATCCCCGGAGGAACTGGAGAACCAACTGAATCTGTTCATCGAGGAAGTGGCGCTGTGTATTCAGAATGTTATCCAGCGTCATGAGATCTACTTTGAACGTGATCAGCAGAATATCCTCCGCGAGGAACTGCTTTCTCAGCTCGTTCAGGCCCAGGAGGAGCTTCAGCAGGTAGGTGAGCTTGTCAAACGGGATGTGGGCGACATCCGCTTCCTGAGAGCCACTAGCGATAAGATGGTACGGGAAAAGAGCCTGGGAAAGATGGCGGAGACTATAGTGGAATTTGCGAGCAGTGAGATGGACCGGAGTGCTGTATTCCTGGTCCGCAAGGACAGGATCTCGGGTTTTTTAGGGAATGATCGCAGGGAAGAGGGGGACGGCTTCGGTGATCGGGTAAAATCCCTGGATTTTTCCAAGGACGATTCACCAATGTTCGATGAGGCAATTTCCTCCGGGAGCGTTGTCATGGCGGAAGATCCTGGTGATAAACTGGGCGATGCGATCCTGACGGTTCTTGGTGATCCTGCTCCAAAACATGCGGTGATCCTCCCGATAATGGTCCAGAAACTGGTTGTTGCCCTTATGTATGGTGACGTTGTTCCAGGAGGACCTCCGATAAGAGATATGGATTCGCTGGAGATCCTCCTCAACCTGGCATCCATGTCTCTGGAGATACAGCAGCAGATGGCTGTGATAAACAAGTTGCGGAGTAGTAATTAGGCTCCTGGTGCCGCAAGTTACCTGTAGACCATAATAAAGGTGTTTTCAGCCAGGCCGTCTCAATGGGCCTGGCTTTTCACGAGAGGATGATCCGATTATGATGGAAAGCAAGCTGGATCTATTGTCAGATTGGCAGAGAACCCACGATTGCGGTTCACTGTCCCGGGAAGATGTCGGCGAGAAAGTAGTTCTCATGGGATGGGTGCACCGAAGGCGGGATCATGGCGGACTTATCTTTGTAGACCTCAGAGACAGGTGGGGGCTCACTCAGGTTGTGTTCAATCCGGAACGAAATAACCTGTCTCATGGTAAGGCCGAGGGTCTCAGGTCTGAGTACGTCATCGCGGTTGAGGGGGAGGTCATTCCCAGACCGGAGGGGATGGTCAACCAGGACATGCACACCGGCGAAATAGAAGTAATTGTGGATGAGATCCGTCTTTTGAATACCAGCCTCACACCTCCCTTTTCCATAGATGAGCGCGAGAGCGTGGATGTGGCCGAAGCTGTCCGCCTGAAATACCGATACCTTGATCTGCGGCGGGAGACCCTTATGGGCAATATGATCCTTCGATCTGAAGTTTCCAAGAACGTGAGGGACTTTCTGTACGGAGAGGGTTTTCTCGAGATAGAAACACCGTTCCTCACCAAGAGCACACCTGAAGGGGCCAGGGATTATCTTGTTCCTTCCAGGATCAATCCAGGGCGAATGTTTGCTCTTCCGCAATCTCCCCAGCTTTTCAAACAGATACTGATGATATCCGGCTATGACAGGTATTTTCAGATTGTTCACTGTTTTCGTGACGAGGATCTGAGGGCTGACAGGCAGCCGGAGTTTACACAGATCGATGTTGAGATAGCGTTTGTAACGGCCGACATGCTCTTCGAAGTCATGGAGAGAATGATGGTGGGTATATTCAAAGTCGCACTTGACGTGGATGTCAAGCCACCCTTCCCGCGGCTAACATATAAGGATGCCGTTGCCAGGTACGGTCTGGACAGGCCCGACACCAGGTTCGAGATGGAGCTCGTAGACCTTTCCGACACCCTGGGAAGGACGGAGGCGAAGATCTTTTCAAAGACCGTTGATGGAGGAGGGAAGATAAAGGGCATAACTGTAAAAGGCGGCGCCGGGATGTCGAGGAAGGATCTTGACGTGTTGACCGAATATGTCGCCATCTACGGAGCCAAAGGTCTTGCCTGGTTCAAGAGTTCACCTGATGGCTGGCAGTCACCCCTGGCCAAATTTATAGATGACGATGCCAAAAATGAGGTTTCACAAATCGCCGGTTTTGAAGCTGGAGACCTGCTTCTGGTAATTGCCGGTGAATCGGGTATGGTCAATGAATCCCTGGGCCAATTGAGAGTTCACCTTGCTCGACAGCTGGATCTTATTCCCACGGACCGTTACAATTTCTGCTGGATCGTGGATTTTCCACTGTTTGAATATGACAGTGACGAGGAGAGATTTGTATCCATGCACCATCCCTTTACCTCTCCCCTTGAGGAGGACATCCCTCTCCTGGAATCGGATCCGGGCAGCGTCAGAGCCAGGGCATATGATCTTGTGCTTAATGGCTCCGAGATCGGCGGGGGCAGTATCAGGATCCATACTGAGGATGTCCAGAGCAGGGTTTTCGAACTGCTCAAGATTGGTCCTGAGGAGGCGGCTGAAAAGTTCGGTTTTCTGCTGGAGGCGCTTCAATACGGAGCTCCACCCCACGGAGGGATAGCCTTCGGCCTGGACAGGATAATCATGATTCTGACGGATGCCGACTCCATAAGAGATGTTATCCCCTTTCCCAAGACACAGAAGACTCTGTGCCTGATGACTGGTGCACCCAACCAGGTTGATCAGCAGCAGCTGACCGAACTGGGCCTGAGGCTAAAAAAATAGGGGAAATCTGTATAAAATGGCTTGAATCGTCCCAAAAACAAGCCAGATGACCTTATTTTGACGAAAGAACTTGACAGGTGAGACTGCCATCTATATACGTATGCAATATACAGTATACGACTTGAGCTATTTTTTACAGGTGATGACCGGAGGGGGCATTAAAGGGCGAAAAATCTCCTTTTGGGTTCGGATAATCATTTCCTTGCGTCACTTCGATATGGGGAGTAACAAAAGGAAAATCAGGAGTGCAATTGACCATTCCATTTCAGTGAGGAATGGTCCTGTCAGTTAAATCCATATCATCCTTGACCTGCCCGCCTGATGAACGCCAAAGGTGTCAAAGGTATCAAGGAAGTCGGATGTTCCGGGTTCGGCAAGGCTATTATAGACCGTATGTAGGTCAGACAGGTCTCGTCTATACTTCGGAAGGGTAGCTGCTAATCATCTGCTCCAGAAAATAGCAGGTTGAAAGGGGGGTAAAATGGCTAAAAAGAGAAACAAGATAACTGTTGTGGGAGCCGGTAACGTTGGTGCTACAGCGGTTCACTGGATAGCAGCCAAGGAGTTGGGCAACATTGTCCTGGTTGATATTGTGGAGGGAATGCCCCAGGGCAAGGCCCTCGACATGGTGGAAACTGCTCCTGTGGAAGGCTTTGACTGCAATATTATCGGCACCAACAGTTACGAGGAGTCTGCAGGCTCTGATGTTGTCATCATCACGGCAGGCCTTGCCAGGAAGCCCGGAATGAGCAGGGACGACCTCCTGATGAAGAATTTTGAGATAGTTAAAAGCTGCGCAGAGCAGTCTGTGAAGCATTCTCCCGATGCCTTCATCATAGTTGTGAGCAACCCTCTGGACGTTATGACATACGTGGCGCAGGCCGTAACCGGTTTGCCCAAGAACCGTGTGATGGGCATGGCCGGTGTGCTGGACAGCGCAAGGTTCAGGGCGTTCATAGCCATGGAACTTGGTATCTCTGTAGAAGATACCAGTGCTTTTGTTCTGGGGGGGCATGGTGACAGCATGGTTCCGCTCGTAAGATATTCCTATGCGGGCGGTATCCCCATTGAAACGTTGATCCCGGCAGACAGGATCGACGCAATCGTCGAACGTACAAGAAATGCAGGCGGCGAGATAGTTGGCCTGCTGAAGACGGGGAGTGCATACTATTCTCCTTCTGCCTCAGCGGTTCAGATGGCGGAAGCTATTCTCAAGGACAAGAAAAGGATCATGCCATGTGCAGTTGCTCTTGAAGGTGAATACGGAGTTTCCGATGGCCTGTGTGTGGGCGTGCCTGTAATTCTTGGTGGTGAGGGTGTGGAGAAGATCATTGAGATCGATCTCACAAAAGAGGAGATGGCCGCTCTTCAGGAGTCTGTCAGCGATATCAGGGAGAACGTGGGGAAATTACCACTCTGATGGATGTGAGGAACGCTGTGGATTGATTTTTTATCAGGAGGGCTGCCAGATTTGTAAGCAGTCCTCTTTTTTTTCGCGGGCATGATGATCAATGACTTGCGGTGCAAGTTGTTGATTTGAGAGGAAGGTGAAAATGACACTTTTCACCTTCCGCGGAGTAAAAAGCCATGGATGGACTTTTTACGACCCAATATAATAATCGCGCCCGAGCGTGGGCGCCCGGATAAATGACATAAACCTTGAGTCATTTATCCGTGAGGGAAGCGGAAACGACGTTTTCGTTTCCCGGGGAGCAAAAAGCCGCTTACGGACTTTTTGCAACAATAATATAATGAAAGCAGCGCGATGAGAGAAATAGAATCCGGGGAAATAACCGAAGCTGTCAGAAAAATGTCCATCGAGGCCGCATATAAACTTGGTCACGATGTGATGGAAGCCTTCGAGAAAAATTTGAAAACAGAAACTTCCCCCACCGGTCGTGAAGTTCTCAAGCAACTTGTGGAAAACGCAAGGATCGCCGAAGAGGGGCTTTTCCCAATGTGCCAGGACACCGGATTCGCCGTCATTTTCGTGGAACTTGGACAGGATGTCCATGTTACCGGTGGAGATCTGAACCAGGCCATTCATGAAGGGGTACGGCAGGGATATTCAGAGGGCTTTCTCAGAAAGAGCGTCTGTGATCCCTTTACAAGAGAGAACACCGGTGACAACACACCTGCCATCATCCATATCAATATTGTTCCAGGTGACAGGATCAAGCTGACTCTTGCAGGTAAAGGCGGAGGCAGTGAGAACATGAGTCGAGTAATGATGCTCAAACCCTCCGATGGCAAGGAAGGGATAATTGATTATGTGGTTCAGAGGGTTAGTGAATCTGGACCAAATCCCTGTCCCCCAACGATTATTGGTGTAGGGATCGGGGGGACTTTCGAAAAGGCGGCCCTGCTTGCCAAGGAAGCGCTCTTAAGAACACTTGGGGAACCCAGTACCGACCCGGAACTTGCGGCAATGGAGGAAGAGATCCTCGAAAGGATCAACAGACTCGGGATCGGTCCAGGGGGGTTGGGAGGAAAAACTACATCAATGGCGGTACACGTCAAATTGCACCCTTGCCACATTGCCAGTCTTCCCGTTGCGGTCAATATAAACTGTCATGCCCACAGGCACAAAGACATATTGCTATGAAAGAGGTGAGATCGTGTCAGAACCGATCAGGCTGAATCCGCCCCTCACCGACGAAGAAGTAATGAAACTTCGAGCAGGAGATCAGGTGCTTATTACTGGGACTCTCTACACAGGCAGAGATGCTGCCCACAAGAGGCTCGTTGACCTTCTTGACTCGGGTGAACCACTGCCGGTGGACCTGGCAGGTCAAATAATCTACTTTGTAGGTCCCACACCCAGCAGGCCCGGACAGTCCATCGGATCAGCCGGTCCAACAACGAGCTACAGGATGGATGCCTACTCGCCAAGGCTCATTGAGAGAGGTCTTAAGGGGATGATAGGTAAGGGCTCCCGTTCAAAGGAGGTAGTGGACTCCATGATAGAACACAAGGCAGTTTACATGGCGGCGGTGGGAGGGGCAGCAGCACTTATCTCCAGAAAGATCACCTCCTGCGAGATCGTAGCGTATGAGGACCTGGGTCCAGAGGCCATAAGGAAGTTGGAGGTGACCGATTTCCCGGCAATTGTAGTTAACGACTGCCAGGGCAATGATCTGTATGAGCAAGGCATTGAGGAGTACAGGATCGCCTGAAGATCAAGTTTCTAGTTTCTGGTTTCTAGTCTCTAGTATGGAGAATAATAATATTGTATATGAGGCGAACGAGAAGTAGTTAGATGCGAGGCCCAAGGGAGGAGGTAACCGGAGACGTATATGGTACATACGTCGAGGATTACCGACGACTGAGAACAATGCAGATGACTGCTTATCGACGCTGCATAAAAACCGCCGGAGGTTACTGAATGAAGGTACACGAATATCAAGCCAAAGAGTTACTCAAACAGTACGGCGTTCCCGTACCTGAGGGAGGAGTTGCGACTACCTCAGAGGCGGCTGCAACCATAGCCGAATCCATTGGAACAAAAGTAGTTGTCAAGGCACAGATACACGCTGGCGGAAGAGGTAAGGCCGGCGGTGTCAAACTGGTGGATACACCTGCTGAGGCAGCTGAAGTCGCCGATAGTCTTCTGGGCAAAACGCTGGTTACCTACCAGACTGGCCCGGGGGGCAGCGTTGTAAATCAGGTCCTTGTTGAGGGGGCAGTGGCGATAGCGTCGGAACTCTACCTCGGGATGGTGATCGACAGAGCAACAGAACGTGTTGTAGTGATGGCCTGCACGGAAGGCGGTGTAGAAATTGAGACTGTGGCCGCCGAGACACCTGAAAAGATCCTGAAAGAGTTTGCCGACCCGAATATGGGACTCATGCCATACCAGGCCAGGAACCTGGCTTTCGGCCTGGGGCTCAAGGACAAAACAGCTTCTGCCGCGGCCTCCTTTATACTTAAGCTCTACAGGCTCTTTGTGGACAAGGATTGTTCCATTGCGGAGATCAACCCGCTGATCACGACAGAAGATGGCGCGGTGATAGCTCTGGATGCCAAGCTTAACTTCGATGACAATGCTCTGTACCGTCAAGAAGCAGTGACTGAGTTGAGAGATCTTGGTGAGGAAGAGCCCCTCGAGATCGAGGCATCCAAGCACGGGTTGTCCTACATAAAGCTGGACGGAAACGTAGGCTGCATGGTTAACGGCGCTGGTCTCGCAATGGCTACCATGGATATCATCAAGTTGGCGGGAGGAGAGCCTGCAAACTTTCTGGATGTAGGGGGCGGTGCCAAGGAAGAATCTGTTACGAATGCTTTCAAGATCATCCTGGCCGACGAAAGTGTGAAAGCCGTTCTTGTGAACATTTTCGGAGGTATAGTCAGGTGCGATATCGTAGCTCAGGGCGTAATAAACGCAGCCAAAGCATTGGATCTGAAGACCCCTGTTGTTGTCAGACTTGAGGGTACTAATGCCGATGAAGGCATGCGGTTGATTGATGAATCTGGACTGAAGTTTGAAACAGCCAAGGGGCTGAAATCAGCAGCCGAAAAAGCTGTGGCGGCAGCCACAGCTGCGGGAGGTGAGTGATGAGCATCCTGGTCAACAGCGAAACCAGAGTTGTGGTGCAGGGGATCACTGGCCGTGAAGGGACATTCCACACGCGCCAGTGTGTCGAGTATGGAACCAATGTTGTGGCAGGTGTTACTCCCGGAAAGGGAGGCCAGAACATGGACCAGATACCCGTTTTCGATACAGTCGGACAGGCTGTGGATAACGAGGGAGCCAATTCGTCCCTGATATTCGTTCCGCCCCCTTTTGCGGGAGATGCCATCCTTGAAGCAGCCCATGCCGGTGTTGAAGTAGTGGTCTGCATAACTGAAGGGCTTCCCACTATTGACATGGTGAAGGTCAAAGATACACTTGCTGGAATGGATACGAAGCTTGTGGGCCCGAACTGTCCGGGTGTCATAACTCCCGGTGAGTGCAAGATGGGTATCATGCCGGGATTCATTCACAAGGAAGGTTCTGTAGGCGTTATTTCAAGAAGCGGAACGCTGACCTACGAAGCAGTGGGACAACTCACAGAGATGGGTATTGGACAGAGTACGTGCATTGGGATCGGTGGCGATCCGGTAATAGGCAGTACTTTCCTGGATCTTTTGAAGCTCTTTGGCGAGGATGACGATACTGAAGCTGTTGTGCTCATCGGAGAGATAGGCGGCTCTGCTGAAGAGGAGGCTGCCGAATACATCAAGGAGCACTATAAGAAACCCGTTGTGTCATTTATCGCCGGACAAACGGCTCCGCCCGGGAAGAGGATGGGTCACGCAGGTGCTATCATAGCAGGAGGTAAGGGAACAGCTGCCGAGAAGGTTGCTGCCCTCGAGGAGGCAGGAGTTACAGTGAGCTCCAGTCCTGCGGAGATCGGTTCTGCCGTCGCCCAGGTCCTGGGGCGCTGACAGGAGGTTAATATGGCTGAAACAGCCCGCAAGGAGGAGACTGTTGTCGCCCAGTACGGGGAGAGGAAGATAGTCATCATTCCCCGTTACTGCAAAGGTTGCGACATATGTGTCAAGGTCTGTCCCGCAGCGGTTCTTGATATGAAGGATTTTAAAGCCTGTGTTGTTGATATCGAGGCGTGTACCGAATGCATGCTCTGCGAGATGAGTTGCCCGGATTTTGCCATTGAGGTTCACCAATCAGGCAAGAAGGGGAAAGCAAAATGAGCGAGAAGATGGTGTTCTACCAAGGCAATGAGGCCTGTGCCGAGGGTGCCCTGTACGCAGGCTGCAATTTTTTCGCGGGGTATCCCATTACACCTTCTACGGAAGTGGCGGAGTTCCTGGCCAGGCGGCTTCCAAAACAGGGCGGCGCCTTCATACAGATGGAAGACGAGATAGCCGCCATGGCGGCTGTGATAGGCGCATCCCTTACTGGCGCCAAAAGCATTACCGCAACGAGCGGTCCGGGAATGTCGCTGAAGCTGGAAAATCTGGGGTTCGCGTGTATAACTGAGGTTCCATGTGTTATCGTCAACGTTATGAGAGGCGGGCCTAGCACTGGTTTGCCCACTGGTCCCAGCCAGTCGGATGTCATGCAGGCGAGATGGGGAACTCATGGAGACCATCCGGCTATCGCTTTGGCGCCCGATTCGGTGCAGGAAATTTTTACTGAAACGGTCAGGGCGTTTAACCTGGCTGAGAGACTGAGAACACCTGTCATTCTGCTCACAGATGAAATTATCGGGCACATGCGGGAAAAATTCACGATTCCCGGAGAAGGCGAGATCGAGATCTGGGACAGGCCCCGGCCCACCGTACCACCTGAGGAATACAAACCCTACGATACATCGGAAGGGATCATTCCACCCATGGCCGATTTCGGTTCGGGTTACAGATTCCATGTTACCGGACTGAACCATGATGAAACTGGTTTTCCCACGAATATCCCCTCCCTGGTCGAGCCCGAGGAAAGGCGGCTGATGGCGAAGGTAACCGAGAACCTGGATATCATTGAAAAGTATGAATACATGGAAAAGAAGGGTTCAAAGGTGGGGATCGTTTCCTTCGGATCATCCGCAAGATCAACGAGATCAGCCATCGCCATGGCCGGGGAAAGCGGAACCAGTGTAGATTTTCTCAGGCTCGTAACTCTCTGGCCATTCCCCTCCCATGTAGTGAATGAGATGGCAGACAAGTTGGATTTGATAATCGTGCCGGAGATGAACCTCGGGCAGATGATCGAGGAAGTTGAGCGTTCTGCGGGAGGAAAGACTGAGGTAATAGGGGTCAACAGGGTGGACGGTGAACCTATTACACCAGACCAGATCCTGGAAAAGATCAGGGAGGTATCGTAATGGCTTTCGATTATGATCAGTACATGCGTCCGGGTAAACTTCCTCATATCTGGTGCCCAGGATGTGCCCACGGAATAGTAATGAAATCTATAATAAGGGCGATCGACAGGGAGCAGCTTGATAAGGACAACACTGTGATCGTTTCCGGGATCGGCTGTGCATCCCGGATGCCCGGCTATGTGGATTTCAACACTCTTCACACGACCCACGGCAGAGCCCTTGGTTTCGCAACAGGAGTGAAGATGGCCAAGCCATCCATGGATGTTATAGTCGTATCAGGAGACGGAGACGCCCTGGCGATCGGTGGTAACCACTTCATCCATTCCTGCCGGAGAAACATAAACATTACCCTTATAGTATTCAACAATAATATATACGGAATGACCGGCGGTCAGTTCTCTCCCACAACACCCCATGGCAGGCTTGCTTCAACTACCCCATATGGAAATCCTGATTATGCTTTTGACGTTGTGGATCTGGCGATGGGAGCGGGCGCATCCTACGTTGCAAGGGGCACGGCTTATCACACTGTCCCGCTGACGAGGCTCATCGCGGATGGCATAGCCCACAGGGGATTTTCTGTTATAGATGCCTTATGCACGTGCCCGACGACGTACGGCAGGAGAAACAAGCTTGGCTCAGCAACCGATATGCTGCTGTGGTTCAAGGGAAACACGGTCGGCAAGAAAATTGTTGATAAAAAGCCGGAAAAAGCTGAAGGCAAGATCATCACGGGGGTTTTCAGACAGGATGAGAAACCGGAGTACTGCGACGAGTACGCCAAGATCATAGAAAAGGTGAGCGATTAAGCCTGATCACAGGAGACAGATATGTCAGACCGGTATGAAATAAGATTGAGTGGTGCGGGTGGGCAGGGCCTTGTTCTGGCCGGAGTTATTCTGGCGGAAGCCGCAGCGCTGTATGATGGGATTAATGCCGTTCAAACACAGTCCTACGGCCCGGAGGCGCGGGGAGGAGCCAGCAAGTCAGAGGTTATCATTTCCGACAGCGACATCGATTATCCCAAGGCTACTGCGATCGACCTGCTGTTGTGCCTCACACAGGAGGCATGTGATAAATACACTGATGATCTTAAGGAGAAAGGGATCATTATCGCCGATTCAC
>Ga0255053_10000701_pt1 | contig 18504 bp, 21 predicted proteins | sample JV7_2_22_MG_FD_188635 | JGI IMG/M metagenome (GOLD analysis project Ga0255053, IMG submission 188635) | Seawater microbial communities from Jervis Inlet, British Columbia, Canada - JV7_2_22 | ecosystem: Environmental > Aquatic > Marine > Inlet | place: Canada: British Columbia | collected...
GCGCCTTCTGCTGGAGAGTACGATGAAAGGTTATCGCACCATCATTGCCAATATTCTGATGGCGGTCGCTTCTATTGCGGGCGTGTACAGTATTGACATTACACCGGATCAGGTCGAGGGCATTACCACGGGCATCGTGTCCGTCATTGCCGTCGTGAACCTTATCCTTCGCGCCGTTACCAACACACCCGTTGGTTCGGATAAACCCATCAAGACCGTAGGTCGCTCATGAAAAAATTTATCGCAATCGTAATGTTCGCCCTGACTATCTCGGCGTGCGGCATCAAGGGAGGCGATCCTCTTGTGCCCGTCTCACCGCAGGAACGCTTCGTTCAGGCTGATGGCGATTTCAAGGCTCTCGTCGCCACCGTCAAAGGATTGGTCGTGAAGGGCGTGATCGTCAAGGACACACCGACAGCCGTATCCGTCGATGGTGCCCTGACTACCTTGCGGCTGGCTCTCGACGTATGGGAGATCAACCCTGCTAACCTCGACGCTGAGACGGCAACGCTCGTCGCTCTACAGGGTCTTCAATCATTACTTGCTACCGTACAGGCCGGTAAGCAGACAGATATCGGAGGTCTATCATGGGCAGCGGCAGCGTAATTCTACTCGAACTCTTAATCTCGGGTGGCATCAATTATCTGTTGCAGAAGCAACAGGTCGACGCCTTGATCCTAAAGGCTCGCGCCGAGAACCGTGAAATTTCATTGGCCGAGGTCGCCACTCTCCGAGTTGAGCGTGACCGTGTGTCCGACGAAATCCATAGCCTCTTGGTTTCCTCATGAGGGAACGTCCTGATTGGAGCGTAATCAATCGAGCTTTGGTAGATGGCGGGTCAGTACGATCCGCCGCCGCCATCCTTGATATCCCACGAACGACACTTCGTCGCTGGATTAAAGAGGTGGACGTATGGAACGACGGCGAAGTCGAGGAAGCCGAGTCGGAAGAGCCGTTCATCCCACAAACACCGGACGTTCAGATCGGCGTCCTGACCAGACAGGTCAAGAAACTCCAAAGAGAATTATATAACCGAGAGGCTGACAGCATCGAAGCGAACGAGGTCCGTCAGTATATTCTCGGTCTCGGTGAGCATGAAAGTCGCCCTCCACAGTGGACAAGCGACAGAAGTAATTTCCCGTACCGCCACGGCATTCCTTCCCTGATGCTGTCCGACCTTCACTACGGTGAGGTCGTGAAGGCTGACGAGGTTTTCTTCGTCAATGAATACGACAGCGAGACTGCCGAGAAGCGCATTCGCGCCACGGTCGACACCACCATCGGTCTCACTCATGAAGTCTTGCGCGATCCTCAATACCCCGGCATCGTTCTGGTGCTAGGTGGCGACAACATCAACGGCATGATCCACGAAGAGCTTACGGTCGGCAGTGACAAGCGTCTCATGGAACAGATACTCGGCATCGCCGACATCTTGCATGGCGTCATCCTCAGGCTACTAAAGCAATACGGTAAGGTGTTCGTTCCCGGCGTACCGGGCAACCACGGTCGGGCTACGTTCAAGACGTGGACGAAGTTCACTGCCGCGACCAATGCCGATTGGCTCGTCTACCAGTTGCTCGAACGGTTCCTCGCGCAGCAAGTGGCACGTGGCGAAGTCGTCTTCATGTGTCCACCGGCCCGAGACATCACGTTCCGCGTGGCTGGCAGGGGTTATCGCCTCAGTCATGGAGACCAGTTCCGAGGCGGTGACGGCATCATCGGTCCTATTGGGCCTATCACCCGTGGCGACCAGAAGAAGCGCACGATGGCTATGTCCCTGCCCCATGACAGGGAAGAATATGACACCCTGCTGGTCGGTCATTTTCATAAGCTGTTCATGTCACCGCGCCTTATCATCAACGGCACCACGAAGGGCTTCGACGAATACAGTCTCGCCAATAACTTCGGGTTCGAGGTTCCGCAGCAAGCGTTGTGGATGACACACGAACGTTACGGCATCAACCACTTCATGCCGGTGCTCTGCGATGAACCCGGCAAGCGACCGGAAAGTCCTGCGTGGGTTGAATGGAAAGAACAGCGTGAACTCACGACGGCTGATATGATCGCCGACACAATGCGATGGGCAGGATCATGAGAGAATATCAAGTAGACGAAACATTAGAAGACGTTTGCACAAGGAGGGTCGGTCACGATTGGAGACCGGCGACGGACGAACAGAAGGGGCGATTTAAAATCGTCCACTTCGGTGACAATAGAAAAGACCACTTCGTAAATGGTAACGAACGTTGCCACAGGTGCGGTCGCCCACGATAACCAGAACCAGAACTATGAGTTAGAAATGAAACTGTACACCAAAGACGAAGCCTACCGCAAAGCCGCTGATTTAATGAACAGCGGGCGCGGTAGGACTGTCACTATCCCGCGAGAACTTTTTGTAAATTTAGTGTTAGATCACTCCGCCATGACCGAACAACTTCGGACTTGGGGCATCACATGGGAATTCAAAACATGCCTACCACAAGAGCTAATATCATCACGCGGCGCACGTACAATCGCCCAATCGACGAAGAAAACGGTGTCTTCGAAACTTGGGAGCAAACGGTCGACCGCGTCATCGGCCACCAACAATGGCTCTGGCGTCGTGCGAAGGGGCGCGCGCTAACGGTGGCTGATGGCTGTGAACTTAAAGAGCTTTCCAACCTTATGTACGACCGCAAGGTCTCGACTTCGGGCCGCACTCTGTGGCTTGGCGGAACTGACGTGTCGAAACGTCGTGAAGCTTCTCAATTCAATTGCGCCTTTCTTCGTGTCGAGACCGTGCATGACGTGGTCGACGCACTGTGGTTGTTGCTCCAAGGATGCGGAGTGGGCGCTATGCCGGTGGCTGGTACGCTTAACGGATTTTCTAAGCCAATGGAAATCGATATTATCCGCTCGACTAGAACTGCTAAAGGCGGGGAAGAAGATAATGTCGAAACTTGGGATGCCGAGTCCGGGACGTGGACAATCAAGATCGGGGATAGTGCCGAAGCATGGGCAAAGTCTGTGGGAAAGCTTCTCGCAGGAAAGTTCCCCGCTCGTCGCCTTGTGCTGGATTTCAGTGAGCTTCGTCCTGCTGGTCTTCGTCTTGCCGGTTATGGTTGGATCAGTTCTGGCGATGAAGCGATCAGTACGGCGTACAAAGCGATTTGTAAAATCCTGTCTCAAAAGGCTGGTCAACTTCTAAGCGCACATGACATTCACGACATTCTGAATTGGCTTGGGACGATCCTATCGTCGCGCCGGTCGAGCGAGATCATGTTGTGGTTCTACGATCAGCCCGGTTGGGAATACTTCGCCAAGTTCAAGAAGGACTTCTGGCTCCACGACAATCAGCACCGGCAACAGTCAAACAACTCGCTCCTGTTCAGGGCCAAGCCGACGACGGAACAGCTACAGGAAATCTTCGACATGATGGTCGATGCCGGTGGCTCCGAACCCGGCTTCATCAACGGCAACACGGCATTGCGGCGCGCGCCTTGGTTCTGTGGTGTCAACCCATGCGCTGAAATTCTTCTCGCCAACAAATCATTCTGCAATCTGGTTGAAGTCTGTGTCTCTGCCTTCCGCGACGATCCTGCGGGGCTCCACAGGGCGATGTACATCATGGGCAGGGCGAACTACCGGCAGACGTGCGTCAACCTACGGGACGGCATTCTACAGTCTGCGTGGCATGAGAATAACGAGTTCCTACGGCTCTGCGGCGTCGGGTTAACTGGAATAACTGGACGCCCCGATCTGACACCCTACGACTTCGGTGTGCTGCGGAACAATGCGACGCTTGGGGCGTACACGATGGCTGACGAACTCGGTCTTCCGCGCCCCAAGCTGACCACCACGGTCAAGCCAAGCGGAACCCTGTCGAAGATCATGGACAGCGACGGCGAGGGCGCGCACAAACCAATGGGACGTTATATGTTCAACAACGTCAAGATCGGTTCGCACGATCCTCTTGTCCCCAAGTTGCGTGACGCGAACTACCGCGTCTTCCCGAGCCCTAACCCGACCGACACTGACACGGAGATCGTCAGCTTCCCGGTAAAATACGACAACGCAAATTTCGACGTGGTCGACGGCGTGGAAGTCAATATCGAAAGTGCGGTCAAACAACTTGATCGGTACAAGATGCTGATGGACAACTACGTCGATCACAACTGTTCGATCACGGTCAGCTACGACGAGAAAGAAATACCCGAGATAATCAACTGGATCGAAACGAATTGGGAGAGCTACGTGGGCGTGTCCTTCATGCCTCGCATCGACCCTACCATGACGGCAGAGGACGTGGGCTATGCCTATCTGCCGCAGGAAGTGGTGTCACGTGAGACGTATGAGGCGTACACCAGCACGCTCCTGCCCGTCGACATCGACCGTGACACCGGCCTAGAAATGGTTGACGAGGATTGCGAGAACGGTTTCTGCCCTGTGAGATAGTGCTTGAACCGAATCGCGTTAGGTGTATAATTACTACTAACCCGATTGTGGAATATACCCTTGCAAGTGGGAAGCCGTTCGATACGGCTAGGGTTAGCAGACGTGCTAAGGGGGATGGGACCACGACCCATCCCCCAAGCACTTAGAATTTTGGAAGAGAAAATGACAAGACAATCACTCCCGAGTCAAACGGGTAATTTTATATTCGGGCGTTATGTGAAGAGTGAGGAATACTCTCCGAGCGTACCGAGAGACGAGCACAAGTCGTTCGGTCTTATCGACGGTAGCTTCGACGATTATGGTACGCTCGCCGCTGACGTGGTTGACGGTCGCACCAGCATGGTCAACAGCGATATCTCATGCAAATGACCAAGGATCTCATGCAAATGACCAAGGTCATCATGCAGGGTAAGGATATCCTTGTCCGCACACCCAACAATTACATTGAGCAAAGCAAGGCGCGCAAGATACCGCAGCGCCGCTGGCTCTCAGCACAGAAGGCTTGGAAGTGTCGCGCCTCACTGGCGAACTTCGATTATATTAATGGGGCTTGGCCTGACGCTATATGGTCTGAGGATGCTGCTATTGCTTGGAATGTCGCAGTAGAATTAAAAGAAAAGCGTGCCGCCGTCAGAAATCGTGGCGAAGTAGACACCTCCTGCCTCGATGGCGTCCTGTTCAAGATGCCCCCCATGCCTCACCAGCGTGTCGCTCTGACGTTGGGCAGGGACATGCCCTACTTCGGCTACCTGATGGATCAGGGCACCGGCAAAACTAAGGTCGACATAGACGATACCGCGCACAACTTCCGCGAGGATCGTATCGACGCATGGATTGTGATCGCACCGAACTCTGTCAAAACGAATTGGGTTATGTGGGAATGTCACAAAGAACACGAAGACGACATGGATGCTATTGAAGCACACATGCCCGACGACATTCCTGTCACTAAGGGTGTGTGGATCAGTCAACCTAATGGAGCGGAGAAGAAAGAATGGGACGCATACCTCTCGGAATTGAATGCTCAATCGAAGCGGACAAAATCCTTAGTCATATTGACAGTGAATGTCGATGCCCTCAATGTCACACGTTGCTTCGAGTTCTTGCTTCAATTTGTGAAAACTTTCAGGACGAAGATCACAGTGGACGAGTCAACGCGGATCAAGAACAGGGCGTCAGGACGAACAAAGGCGGCTATGGCGTTGCGGTCTCACTGTCTATTAGCGAGAATTCTCTCAGGCACACCAGTAATAAAACGCCCGCTTGATAGCTTCGCGCAGTTCAACTTTTTGAGTGAAGATATCCTTGGCTTCGGAAACTTCTTTAGCTTCCGCAATCACTACGCGATCATGGGCGGGTTCAAAGATAAACAGGTCATCAACTACAAGAACCTCGACGACCTGTCCGACAGGATCGCTTCCTGCTCGTACCGGGTTACTAAGGAAGAGTGCCTTCCTGACTTGCCACCGAAGGTCTATCTCAAGCGGCGCGTGCCACTGTCGGCACCGCAGTTGAAGGCGTATAACCAGATGAAGAAAGATATGCTGGTTGAATGGAAAGACGATGTCATCAACGCGCCTATCGTACTGACGCAATTGCTGCGTCTACAGGAGATCATCGGCGGGTACTTGCCGGTCATGGAAGACGGCAAGCGTGTCGGCACGCATGAGATAATCGCACCTGAGAAGAACCCCAAGTTCAATCAGGTGCTAGAAGTTCTTGACGAGTCAGGCGACAGTCAAGTAATAGTCTGGTGTCGGTTCACAGCGGAGATCGACGGGATTTACGCCCTTCTGAAAAAGAAGGGGATATCAGCGGAGAAATTTTATGGCGCAACTAAAGAACGTGACCGAGTTTCTATCCGCAAAAGATTTGCTCGACATGAGTTCAAAGTTCTTGTTGCCCAGACCTCTGCTGGCGGAATTGGGATTGACGAATTCAAAGCGGCTTGCTACGAGGTCTACGTTTCGAATTCGCATGATACTGAACAGAGAGTTCAGTCTGAGGATCGAGCGCACCGTATTGGAAGTGAAATCCATGACAACATCTTTATCACCGACATCATTACGCCGGGTACTGTCGACACGAAGATCATTTATGCGATACGCCATGACCTCGAACTATCTGCGCTCATTATGAAGGACGGATTGAAGGCATGGCTATGAGTGCAATGTTAACAGAAGCAAATAGAAAGGTGAAAGAACATGGCGAAAAAATCAAAGCAGATGGTCGAGCGGATCGAGGGTCCGAAGCACACACGGACTAGCATCGGTCGTGGCACGAACTGCGTACCCGCCAACAAGCACAAGCGTCGGACGTGGAAAAAATATCGGGGGCAGGGATGACGAAGGTTTACGTCACACAGGACTTGGGCAGGGTGAACCTCCTGCCCGCCGAAGCGTTCGGTGAATTGGTTGTGGTGATCGACGGACAGATTTCCCATATGGGTCTGCCGCGTGCTCTACGTCAGATGCGTGATGTCATGCGCGATATCACAAAAGACGATTTCATCCTGCCCATCGGACACCCGTCGATCATGACGCTCGCCGGTTACATTATGGCTGATATCACGGGGCGCATTCGCATCCTTGCTTGGGATCGGCAGACCGAACAGTACATCAAGACAGAAGTACAGGTGCGATGACAGACAGCAACTACGAATACTTTCACGTCGGCGGTCACGTCGGCATCAAGACGTGGACGAAGGGTGTCGAGATCGCGGACAACGCTTGCGACCAGCTTGCGAACGTCTCACGTATGCCGTTCATCCACAAGCACGTCGCCGCCATGCCTGACGTTCATTGGGGTATGGGTGCCACGGTCGGCAGTGTCATCGCCACCAAGGGTGCAATCATCCCTGCGGCGGTCGGCGTCGACATTGGCTGCGGTATGATAGCGATGAAGCTTGACTTGTGGGCGACTGATCTTCCCGACAGCTTGGCAGGGCTGCGCTCTCGCATTGAGAAGGCTGTCCCGCACGGTCGCACGAACGACGGCAGGCCGGGTGACAGGGGCGCGTGGGGTCAGGCTCCGCGCTCTCACTTGTCGGCGTTCAACCGGATCGAACCTCGCCTCAATGTCATCATGGACAAGCACCCTAAACTTCTCCGTTCTGGCACCGTCACGCAGCGCGCGGTACGTCACCTTGGGACACTTGGCACGGGTAATCACTTCATCGAGATATGCCTTGACGAGAATCAACAGGTGTGGATAATGCTGCACTCCGGTAGCCGGGGCATCGGCAACGCCATCGGAATGTACTTCATCAACCTTGCGAAAGAAGACATGAGAAAGTGGTTCATCAATCTTCCTGACGACGACCTCGCCTATGTAGTCGACGGGACAGACCACTTCGAAGATTATTTGGAGGCAGTCGAATGGGCACAGGAATACGCGCACATGAACCGTCAGCTTATGATGCAAGCGGCGCATCAGTGCATGGTGGACTTCATGGGGCGTCCGGTTTTGGGCTCCGTCGAGGTTATCAACTGCCACCACAATTACATTTCACTTGAGAACCACTTCGGTTCTAACGTGTGGGTCACTCGGAAGGGTGCCGTTCGCGCTCGCACCGGAGACCTTGGTATCATTCCCGGCAGTATGGGCGCGCGTTCGTTCATCGTCCGTGGTAAGGGGAATGCCGACAGCTTCCACTCCTGCTCTCACGGGGCAGGGCGGGTTATGTCTCGCAACGAAGCGAAGCGTACTGTCTCACTTGAGCAACATCTGCGAGACACAAACGGCGTTGAGTGTCGTAAAGACGCATCTGTGATAGACGAAACTCCATCGGCGTACAAGGATATCGACGCGGTGATGGCGGCACAATCCGATCTTGTCGATATCGTCCACACCTTGAAACAAGTGGTATGTGTTAAAGGGTAGTTCACTTCGTCGGTTTGTCGTAGGTTCAAATCCTACCGCCCCGACCAACTTGAAAGAGAAATATGGCATACGAAAACACCGGGCGGTTGTTCAAGAACGACCGCAAGCAAGCGGCAAACCAACCTGACTATACTGGCGACTTCACCGACGAGCACGGCACCAAGCTGAACTGCGCCGCGTGGATTAAGCCGGGTAAGAATGGCAAGGACAATTGGCTTTCCTTCCGCGTCACTGAGTTTCAAAAGCGGCAGGAACCCGAGCCCGGTGAAGATACCGGAAGCGGAGGACACTTCTAATGTCAGACAATCGCCTCACCACAATGGTCAAGCGTCAGCGCAACCTCAAGGATACGAAGGAAGCTCTGGAATTGCAGATCAAAGACATCAACAAAGAACTCCGGTCGCTCGCGGAGCACGACATTCCCGAGTACATGGCAGACAACGACATCGACAAGGTCACTATCGAAGGTGTCGGGACTGTGTTCGTTCAGCAACAGTTCTATGCCAGCATCAAGGCCGACAACAAGGCCGAAGTCTATCAGGATATTCGCGACAGCGGGAATGAAGACCTGATCCAACCCTACATCTTCCCCGCGACCCTCAAGTCGTTCTGCAAAGAGCAGCTTGAAAACGGTAAGCCTATCCCCGAGGGGATCACGGCTCACTACGTTCCCACCGCTATGCTTAGGAGAAAATAGACATGGCAAAAAAATCCACCGAAGTTGCTCCCGTCGCCAAGCCCGGTCTCCCTGCCTACTTGCAGGATTACACCGGACCCACTGGTGCCGAGGGTATCGACAACGAAGACGTTACCATTCCGCGTATCAAATTGGCACAGGGCACGACGCCCGAAGTCAAGGCCGGTGAGCTTGCCGAGGGTTGTCTGTTCCTGAATGTCACGGGTGAAGTGCTCGCGGCACCGGGCGAGACCTTGAAGGTTATCCCCATCGTGCAGGGCAAGGAATTCATTCTCTGGAAAGACCAGAGCTTCGATGGCGGCGGCGTCTTTGCCCGTGCGCGTCGGGTTATGGTCGACGCCCTCGATCCCGATACGGGTGAGAAGTATAAGGTGGCTCGTTATGCTTGGGACAAACCGAACCAATCGTTCGAGAACAAGATCAAGGGCATCCTTCCGGTTACGTGGAACACCCTGACGTTTGTCGACGAAAACAACATGGATAAGTTCGGCTCCGCGAACGTGAATGATCCCGACAGCCACCCGGCTGCGACGGCTCACCACAACTACGTCGTGGTCCTGCCCGACTATGACAACACTGTCGCCGCCCTGTCCCTGTCCAACACCGCCGTGAAGAAAGCGAAAGACTTCAACGCGATGCTCAAGATGGGTAACGCTCCGTTCTTCGCCCGCGTCTTCACTGTCGGCACCGTGCCTGAGACCAACAACGACGGTCAGGAATATAAGAACTATTCCTTCAAGCCAGCCGGTTTCGTCGAGGACGAGAACGTCTTCACCTTCACGAAGGGTCTGTTCGAAAGCTTCTCCGACAAGGGGTTTGTTGTCGATCAGTCCGACAAAGAAGGTGGGTCTGACGCCGCCTCTGCTGACGGCGGCAAGTTCTAATCATGCGACAGTTCCATGAGCTTTTTGTCGGTCGGACGGACGCCTATGGAACCTATGCCTTGCCCAAGGGACAGACTGCCAAGCGCGGCACGAAGTTCGTGGGCAAGGCCCGCACGGTTACGGACAGGAGGCTTACGGTCGAACAATATCGTGAGCATATGAAGGGCATTACCGGACTTGGTATTGTCCCGATCATTCCCAAAGTCAACACCGTGTCTTGGTTCGTGATAGACGTAGACGAGTATGGCGAGGATGACCTTCACGGTGATCTTACCGCTGCGATAACCCGCCTCAACCTTCCACTGGTTGTGTGCAAATCAAAGTCAGGGGGCGCTCACGTATTTTGTTTTCTAACCGAACCAGCCAAGGCGGTTGACGTTCTACCAATCGCGCGCAAGTACGCGAAGAAACTTGGGTGCAGTCCCAAGGTCGAAATTTTCCCCAAGCAGGAAGCCATTGACAAAGACAACAATGGTTCGTGGCTCAACCTTCCGTACTTCGGAGAGACGCGACCGTGCATGGGTGCTGACGGCAAGACAGAATTGTCGCTGAAAGAGTTCCTTCTGTTCGCGCACGAACGCGAAGTCCATCCGACCGATCTTGAGATCAGGCTGGAAGAATTGAAGTTCTCCAAGTCGGAGAGCGGTAGCAAGGCACCACCCTGCATCGACCGTATGATCGACGAAGGGATCGAAGAAGGCGGCAGGGACAACGCTCTCACTCACGTCGTCGTCTACATGAAGAAGAGATACCCCGAGGATTGGCAGGACCGGGTTGCCGAGTTCAACAGCACCACGGTACACCCGTCGCTTCCGTTCTCTGACGTGTCACGTATCATCAAGGGCGGCGAGCGTAAGGACTACCAGTACCTATGCAAGCAGCAACCAATGTGCGCGCTGTGCAACAAGGACGCCTGTCTCAAGCGTGAGTTCGGTGTCGGCAGTGGCGGCGAAGAAACTCTCGAACCATTCACCATCGACAACATCAGAAAGATTTGCACCGAGGAACCGATCCTGATCGTCGTCGTCAATGGCACGCCGGTTCAAATGAAAATGGAAACTTTCCTCACGTTCCGACTGTTCAAGATTGAGTGCGCCAAGGTGATGAACCGAGTGCTCATGGATATGAAGGCGAAAGAGTGGGCGGAAATTTGTAATGAAGCCCTCAAGAATGTCGAGGAAGAGAAGGCACCAGAGATCGTCGGCGAGAGCGGACAGATACGCCATCACTTCATGGAGTGGACGGGGCAGATGGTTCAGGCTGGACCCATGCAGCGTGTCATCGAAGGCTACCCGGTGTTCATCGACAAGCGTCTTATCTTCCGCGCGACCGACTTCATCAGCTACCTACGTCGCACTGGCGCACGTTACGAAGACAGGATGATCTGGTTGGTGCTGAACGAGGACGGTGCCGAGCAGGAGACGATGGTCATCGGAGGCAACAAGCGCAAGGTCTGGACCTACGACGTGGGACAGCCTTGGTTCGATCCACCCGAGAACAAGGAAAACTTTTAATGGCTTGTCCTGTTTGTGGGATCAAGCTTCCCAAAGATCACAAGAACTTTCTACCGTGCGGTGTCGCACCGCGTGTGTACGTCAATGAGTGGGGGCTGATCGTCGGTTACATTCAAGGTTGCCCCTACGAAGCTAACAAGATACCGGACTACTTGCCCTACGATATCATCCCGCGCATGGAGAAGGGCAGAAAGAAGAAAATCCAAGAAAGATCGAAAGGAATTGCGAATGCCCAAGGTTATCAAGATTTATGGACCGCCCGGTACAGGCAAAACTACCACCTTAATTTCGACGCTCAAAAGCGTCTTGGCATCTGGTACGCCGCCAATTCGGGTAGCTTACATAACACACACAAAGGCCGCGTGCGAGGAAGTAAAACAGAGAGTGGCTGACCAACTTGGGTTGCCCTTGCGCGACATGAAATGGTTCCGCACTATCCACAGCATGTGCTGCGGCATGGCTGGCATCGGCTTCTATGACACGATGGGATACCGGGACGTTGCTACATTCTCACGCGACACCGGGTACTATATCAGCGGCGCTATGGGTGCGACCATGATGGAAGAGGTTCGCCCGTCACTCGACGACGGGTATGACGTGGTACTTGTCGCGGACCAGCTTGCCAAGGCACAGTTCAAAAAGATCGAAGACGTTATCTCTGAGCTTCCTCCGTCTCCTAAGCTGGTCAATCCGCATGACTTCTTGAACGTATATCAGGAATGGAAGACGGAGAACGGCAAGAAAGATTTCACTGATATGCTGCTCGAATATTACGAGGGCAACTACCCTGCTGGCGACGTGGACGTGGTGATTGTCGACGAGGCGCAGGACTTATCCGCGCTGCAATGGAGGATCGTCCAGAAGTTTTCCGCGACCGCAAAAGAATTGCACGTGGCAGGGGATGACGATCAGTCGGTGTATAAGTTCCTTGGCTCAGACGAGTTCGGGTTCCTCGACTACCCGGCAGACGAAGAGCGCGTGCTTACATTCTCGCATCGCGTGCCGAGTGACATCGGAAGGTTTGCTACCAAGGTGATCCGCAAGATCGACCGGCGCAAGGATAAGGAAGTCGAGTGGCAAGAGTTTGCCGGTGACATTAAGCGCCACCAGCTTGATCCAGACTTCCTTCCTTGGAAGAAGTGGGCACAGGGAGATTGCGTTGACGACAGCGTCATGGTCCTAACGCGGCATCGCAAACAGATGTACGATCTCAAGAAGATGCTCGACAAGGTCAACGTCCCGGCGATGGTCAACGGTAGCGACATTGCAATCGAGCCTATCGCTCAGTCGATCAAAGTTTACCTCGAAATGAAAAAGATGGGTGCTCGCTTCCGACCGACCGACGTTGGTAAGATGCTCGCGGACATGGGCCTGAGAGACGACGCCAAGCGTGTTCGTGCTATCGGTGCCAAGAACCGTGCGTCGATGATCGGTCTCGAAGACCTGTCTCACTTATCAATCTGGACTACCGACAGGTGGGAGCCACTATTCGCGAAGGGCAGGACCGCAGTACAAATTCAGGTCGAAGCCCTGCGCCGTCGCATCAATCAAGACGGTCTCGAAGTGATCGGTGTCAAGCCGACCATCAACCTTAGTACGTATCACGGCAGCAAGGGTCGCGAGGCGAAACATATTGTTCTGTTCACTGACTGCTACGGTGCGACGTGGGAAGAGCAAGAGAGGAATCCTGATACCGAGATCAGGTTGGCATATGTTGGTCTTACTCGGGCGCAGAAGACCGTGACAATCGTTGCACCGCAGACAAATATGTGGATGCGGGCATTAGTCTAGGAGATAGACATGACATTGGAAGAACAGTTTCAAAACTACCGCATATTTGTCGAGAACGGCGTTAATCTGAGCGAAGATACAATTCGCGAAAGACTTCTGCTCTCGATGGGTGGTCTCGGTGGTGAGAGTGGTGAGGTTGTCGACGAACTCAAGAAGATAACCATGCACCGCAAGGAAATCGACGTTACAAAAATGATCGACGAAATGGGTGACGTGCTCTGGTACTACGTCCTGCTCATGAACACGTTGGGCGTCGACTTCGATCAGATCATGGAATACAACACCAAGAAACTGACCGCGCGCCACCCGCACAAGCACGGCGGTGACGTAAATGCGTAGCGGACACCAGACCAAGGGGGGCGCGTTAATCGAGACGTGCCTCAACACTGCGTCGGGTTTCATACTGTCATATTTATTGTGGGTGTTTGTCGTTGTAGACCTCTACGATCTGGACACTGACTACGTCGACAATCTTAGTATCACCGTCATCTTCACTATCTTATCAATCGTCAGGAGCTACGTGTGGCGTCGTCTCATGACAAAGAAGTCCACGGTCGAACCCTACACCGGAGACGGTCAAAGTTGGGTAGAGTGGACGAGGAAACACAGGAATGACTAAAAAACAATCGAAAAATTCGCGGCCCAAAAAAACGGATTTAGCCGTGGAATCTGATGGCGGCGGATTGCGTTTTAACACCGGAAAGAACCAACTCGATCTCGTTCCGCCCGAGTGGTATTGGGCTCTTGGCGACGTTACGACCAAGGGCACCGAGAAGGGCTACCCTGCCCGCAATTGGGAGCGTGGCATGGCATGGGGAACCTGTCTTGGGTGCGCTCTTCGTCATACGTTCAAGTTCGTCGCTGGTGAACGTTATGACGGCGTGTTCGACAAAGAGAAGGGCACAACGGGTTGTCACCATCTTGCGATGGCAGCTTGGAATATCCTCGCGATGATGTCTTATGACTTGCGTGGAATCGGCGACAATAATATACAGCAATGTGGCATTGAAATTCTTGAAGCCGTTAACGCGGCAGGAGCTAAAGAAGAATGATTATTATGGATTTGGAGACCACGGGTCTTCTTCGGGCAGGAAAGGAAACTCTGCCCGGTATCACACAGATCGGTGCCATTCGGTACGACGCCGATTTCAACGAGCTTGACGTGTACGAGCAGGACATCAATCCTGAACTTCATCCCGACGATTGGGAAGCGGGTGCAATCAAGCTGCGCGGTATCGGTCCCGACGACCTTCACGACTGCCCGACTTTCTTCGCGGCATTTTGGGACTTCGCCAAATTCGTTCGCGGCGCGACCATCTGGTCGGGCTACAACATCAACCCCTTCGACACGAAGGTGCTGCACAATCAACTGGTGCGGTACGGCTTCTCTCACCACTTCCCTTGGCCGACACACCATATCGACGTGATGGATATGGTTGTGAAGAAATACGGTCGCCGTCAAAAGCTTGGCGTCGTGTACAAGGACGTGACCGGCGAGAATATCGAAAACGCCCATGAGGCTCTTGCCGATATCCGCGCGACTGCGGACATTCTCAAAGATATGGGCGCAAACGAGGTAAGGAACCTCATTGGAGCGAAAGATGACAAGTAAAAAGACTGATGTCGGCACGCCGCCGATCATCACACCAGAAGGCAAGCACCAGTTCAGCAACGACACGTTTGTCGTGTTGGGTGTTTTTGTCGCCGACAAGAACCGTGCGATGGCGGTCGCCGAGGTCAACACTATTCTGGAAGCGAACGTTGACCCAATGTGTTGGGGATTGAAGGTGCGAGACGCATTCAAGGAACTCGAAGCTGCGAAGCTGATCCGCGAATGCCCGACTGAGAAGCACGAAAACGGCACCAGCCGCTATCGGTTGGTATGATTGTTGTAAACCGCCCCGGCTTAGTGATCCACTGTGGTCGTGAGCTTGGGCGGTTTTCGATATTCGTAGGTTGGGGCGAGAAGAAAGATAAAATTGGTTGCCTCGTAATCAAACACCACGTCGAGATTTTCGACGGGAAGGTACACTGGTCATGATCCACCTGAACGCAAAGACGGACTACTCGTTTATGAAGGGCTTCGGCTCGCCGCAGCAATGGTATGAACGGTGCAAAGCGATGGGTGTCGATACACTCGGTATCGCAGACATCAACAGCACATGGGGTCATGTCCCTTTCTCCAAAACCTTTAATGACGTGAAGCTTCTTCTCGGCGTTCAGGTCGCCGTCGTCCCTCTTCTGAATAAAGAAAGGGAGCACGGCTTGGTGACGTTGATCGCGAATGACAGCGTTGGTCTCGGAATGTTATATGAGGCTATGTCACTCGCGCATCAGCAAATGTACTATCGCCCGCGTCTCAAGTGGTCGCAGTTGAACGACCTAAAAGATCACTGTGAAGTGATCGTCAACGAATGTTCATTGGGAGACTTTGTCGATTTTGCCAAGCTTGGTTTTGGCTTCGTTGGCGTCGGTTCTAAGCCGGGGCACATGCGCCATGCGTTCGACGAGTTTCCTTGTGTTGCGGCTCCGTCACCCTGCTTTCCCTCTGTGGATCACCGTGAAGCTTTCGAATTGATCGGCGCGATTTCGGAAGGTCAGCGGTTTGGTGACGGGGCCGGAGCAGGGTTTCACATGATGACACGCGCCGAATTCGAGGGCGTGCTGAGAGGGCAGAACATTGACTCAAGAGAAGAATGGTTCAAAAATGCAGGACTTCTGGCAGGACGCTGCGACGCTACGGTCCCACAAGCCACGAACATCAAACCTCGTTCTGAGTATACACTTGCCCGTCTCGCTGAACGAGGCGCAGCACGTCGGGGAATTGATCTTGAAGGCGCTTATGGTGCTAGGCTTCGACACGAACTCAGCGTCATTGAAGACAAGTCCTTCGGAGACTATTTCCTATTCGTCGAAGACGTGGTTACATGGGCTAAAACGAAAATGTTTGTCGGCCCTTGCCGTGGCAGTAGCGGCGGTAGTCTTCTCTGTTTTCTATTGGGTATTACTGAACTTGATCCCCTTAAATATGGCACTCTGTTTGAAAGGTTCCTAGATGTCGGACGATCTGATTGGCCTGATATTGATATCGACTTTCCTGACGCTAAACGCGATCTTGTTTTCCAATACCTTCGCGAGACCTACGGTGACAACCACGTCGCGCGCCTTGGCACTGTATCGAAGTTCGGCGGCAAGTCAGCCATCAACGACACGGGTAAGGCTTTCGGTGTAGCGTACACCACGACACGTGACTTGGGCAGGGCGACAGAGAGTGTCGACGTTCCGTTGAGCGTGCTGTTCAAGAACATGCCCGACGATCTGCAACCCCTGCTCGACAACAATCCAGAAATTCTCAAGGCCGCACTTATCGACGGGCACCCTCGCCACCACGGAGTTCACGCCGCTGGTGTGTGCGTCACCAATGAGCCGGTGACGAATTTTGGTGTGCTCAATCGAGAGGGTACGATTTCACTAGACCTTAAAGCTGCCGAGGCTGTGAACCTCTTGAAGCTGGATGCTCTCGGTCTTCGTACCCTCTCGGTTATCGAGGACTGCTGTGAGCAAGTTGGCATTGAGCCGACTTCGTTGTACGATCTTACGTTCGGTGAGACTGAGCACGACCACAGAGGCGACCTCTTGAGCGTATTTGACCTCTTCAATAAAGATCAGGTAACTGGTATATTTCAGTTCGAGGGCACAGCCGTTCGCGCGCTGATGCGTGAAATTTCAGTGGAGAAGTTCGATGATTTATGCGCTCTTACAAGTTTGGCTAGGCCGGGGCCACTGGTCGGCGGTGCGGCAGCTAACTGGTGCGCTAGGCGTTCGGGACAGGTGGATTTTGAGTACGCACATAGTGCGCTGGAGGCTATTACATCTGAGACGTTTGGCACCATTGTATATCAAGAGCAAGCGATGGAAATTGTTCGTACACTTGGTGGTTTTGATGATTTGGAAGTCAACGGTTTCAGGCGGGCGGTAGGCAAGAAAGACCCTGCCGCGCTCGCCGCGTATCGTGACACGTTCTTGGACACCGCAATCGAGAAGATGGGCGAAGAGCCCGCCAACGATCTGTGGGATGAAATGTGCGAGTTCGGGTCGTATGCGTTCAACAAATCGCACGCCGTCGCTTACTCCATGATCTCTTACCAGTGTGCCTACCTCAAGTCCTGCTATCCAATGGAGTTCGCCGTCGCGCAGCTTCGATGCTCTGCCAGCGAGGAAAGCGGCAAGGCTCTACTGCGTGAGCTTATCGTCGAGGGGCATGAGATTGTCCACTTCGATTACACGCGCAGCGAAGACGATTGGTCGATCCAAGACGGCAAGCTGTACGGTGGCTTCCTCGCCGTGAAGGGCGTCGGTAAGAAGACGGCGCAGACACTCATGGAGAAGCGCCAAGCCGATCCCGAGAACTGGTTGGAAAATCTAACACCGGCACAGCGCGAGAAGCTGAAGAAACCGTTCAACACACCGTGGTCCGACATCAACCGGCGCGGCAAACAGTACAAGGAATATTACGATGATCCAGATGCGATGGGCGTGCGTGGTCCTATCCTGCGTCTCGATCAGATACCCGAAGAGAAAGGTCAGTATTGTTTCATCGCTACGCTCACTCGCCGCCAGCTTCGTGAGAAGACGGACGCGGGCACGGGCAAGGTGGTGAAGGATAAGCCAACATTCCTGAACCTTTATTGGGAAGACGACACGGGCGAATGCGGCAGCACGATCAGCCGGTTCAAGTACCCAATTATGGGCGAACCGCTCATGGAAATACCTGATGCCGAGGGACGCGACTACCTCGTCAGAGGGACGATCATAAACGAAGGTCGCAAATGGTTTTTCATAGACAAACTCAAGGAACTTTCTGATGACTCAAGAATCTCTCGCACTCCTGCCCGTCAAGGTCAAGCTGACCAAGGCGCAATCTCTCGCACTAAAAAAGCTAAACGACAAAACAGTCGCCGTAAACCAGTTCGTCCAAGCAGTTAGCTCGCAGGGTGAAAGCCGGATCGCCGAGCTACAGGCCGAAGGCCGCAAGGTCTGGTCCGAGATCGCCGACGCGCACAAGCTGGACCTGAACCTCGTCAACTACGTCCCGAGTGACGACGGTGATTTCCTCCTGCCTGTCGGCATGAAGCTTGGTGCGTAATGAGCGTTGTCATTCGCGTCGTACCAGACGTGTCTGATTGGATTACGCCGTCCGAAGTGGTCTTCGACTATGGTGAGATTGAAGGCGATCTCACCACGGTCGAGGCACTTGTCAAAGACACGCCAGTTAAAGAGCATCGGGTGTATCATTACCCGT
>Ga0255053_10000703_pt1 | contig 18467 bp, 16 predicted proteins | sample JV7_2_22_MG_FD_188635 | JGI IMG/M metagenome (GOLD analysis project Ga0255053, IMG submission 188635) | Seawater microbial communities from Jervis Inlet, British Columbia, Canada - JV7_2_22 | ecosystem: Environmental > Aquatic > Marine > Inlet | place: Canada: British Columbia | collected...
GGCATCTCCAGATGACGGACGCCGTACGGCGACAGGGCGTCCACGATCGCGTTGATGACGCAGGGCGTGGATCCGATCGTCCCCGCCTCCCCGATTCCCTTGGCGCCCAGAGGGTTGACGGGTGTCGGAGTGGTCATACGGTGAAGCTCGTAGTTGGGCAGATAGCTGGCCTTCGGCAGAGCGTAGTCCATCAGGGTGCCGGTCACGAGCTGGCCGTTCCGGTCGTATACGGCCTCCTCGAACAGGGCCTGTGCGATGCCCTGGGCGATTCCGCCGTGGAGCTGGCCATCGACGATCATCGGGTTGATGACGTTGCCGCAGTCGTCGACCGCCACGTACCTGCGGAGTGTCGGTTCACCGGTCTCCGGGTCGATGTCCACGACGCAGAGGTGAGCGCCGAAGGGGAAGGTGAAGTTCGGCGGCTCGAAGAAATGCGTGGCGGCCAAGCCCGGCTCCACTCCCTCGGGCAGGTCGGTGGCCAGATATGCCGCCCCGATCACGTCCTCCAGGGTCACGAACCTGTCGGGCGCTCCCTTGATTTCGAGCCGGTCGCCCTCGTATTCGATGTCCTCTTCGTGCGCCTCGAGCATGTGGGCGGCGAATCTCTTGGCCTTGGCCCGTATCGTGTCCAGGGCCAGCGAGAGCGCTGCGCCGCCGACCGCCAGGCCGCGTGAGCCGAAGGTTCCGATCCCCTCCGGAACGTAATCGGTGTCGCCGTGCGCGATCTCGACCGCTTCGATCGAAACCCCCAGGCGGTCGGCCACGATCTGAGCGAACGTCGTCTCCTGGCCCTGGCCGTGCGGGCTGATTCCTGTCTTCACGACCACCGCCCCGGTTCGCCGCACCTCGACCGTGCAGGCTTCCCAGCCGCCGGCCGGAAGCGCGGCGGATGGACCGATACCGCAGATCTCCACGTAGGTGGAAAGGCCGATACCCATGACCTCCCCGCGCCCACGCCTCTCCTCCTGCTCCCGACGCAGCCCCGCGTAGTCGGCGATCTCGAGCAGGCGATCCAGCGCGGTCTGGTAGTCGCCACTGTCGTAAACCAGCTCCGTGGCGGTGGTTGCCGGGAAGTCATCCGCCGCGATGAAGTTTCGGCGCCGCACCTCCGCCGGATCCAGATCCAGCTCGGCGGCGATGTGGTCCATCACCCGCTCGATGAGGAAGGTGGCCTCCGGCCGGCCCGCACCCCTGTAGGCGTCCGTGGGTGTCTTGTTCGTGAACACGCCGCTCAGGTGCACCTCCAGATTCGGAAGCCGATAACAGCCGGGGAGCATGAGCACGGTGAGGGTCGGAACCACCGGGGTGAGGAGCTGGTGGTAGGCTCCGAGATCCTGCAGCATTCGGACGCGCATCCCGAGGAGGCGCCCTTCGCCATCGACGCCCACCTCTACGTCGTTCAGCTGGTCCCTTCCGTGGGTTGTGGCCAGGAAGCCTTCGGACCGGTCCGCGGTCCACTTCACCGGGCGGCCGAGCGTCCTGGCGAGGTGCGCGGCGAGAAACTCCTCGGCGTACACGTTGAGCTTGCTTCCAAAGCCGCCGCCGACCTCCGGCGCGATGACCCGGATGCTGTGCTCGGGAAAGCCGAGTCCGATGGCGAGCTGGGTTCGAAGAAGATGCGGGATCTGTGTGGTGGACCAGAGCGTGATCTTTCCGAAGCCGCGATCGAACCGAGCGATGACGGACCGTGGCTCGAGGGCGACCGGAATCTGCCGCTGGTTCATCAACCGCAATCGAAGCACGACATCGGCGTTCAGGAGGGCCTCGTCGACATCGCCCGCGAGGAACGGAAACTCGTAGGCGATATTCGAGCCTTCCTCCTCGTGCACCAGCGGCGAGCCGTCCTCCGTCGCCGCCTCGATGTCCACTACGGCCTCGAGGCTCTCGTAGCCGACGTGCACCCGCTCCGCCGCGTCGCAAGCCCGAGAGGGATCGACCGCGACCACGGCCGCCACCGCATCGCCCACGTAGCGGACCTTGTCGATCGAGAGCGCCCGATGGGGAGGCTCCTTCAGCTCCTCCAGCCTGTGAGCGACCGGGAGACCGGCCACCGTGCCCTCGAGATCTGCTCCGGTCACGATGGTCACGACGCCATCCATCCCCTCGGCCTCGGAGACGTCGATCTCCGTGATCCGGGCGTGGGCGTGCGGGCTGCGGACGAGCACCATCGAGAGCATGCCCGGAAGCTTGAGGTCGTCCGTGTAGGTCGAGCTTCCAGTGATGAGACGCGGATCCTCTTTCCGGCGGATTCTGGCGCCGATCTGCTTGGGGACGGTCGTTGCCATCATCCCCCCCTCATCTCGGCCGCGGCGCTCTGAACGGCGCGCACGATGTTCTGGTAGCCGGTGCAGCGGCAGAGATTGCCGTCGAGACCGTGGCGGATCTCATCCTCGCTCGGCTCCGCATTGTCCTGGAGCAGCTGATGGGCGGTCATGATCATCCCCGGCGTGCAGAATCCGCACTGGAGGCCGTGCTCGTTCCAGAATGCCTCCTGCAGCGGGTGCAGCTGGTCCGGCCCGGCTCCTTCCGCCAGCCCCTCGATGGTCGTCACCCGGCGCCCCTCCGCCTGAACGGCCAGGAGTGTGCAGGACTTCACCGCCCGGCCATCCACCAGGACGGTGCAGGCTCCGCACAGGCTGGTCTCGCAGCCGATGTGCGTGCCGGTGAGATCGAGGTGGTCGCGCAGGAGGTGGGCGAGCAGGAGGCGGGGCTCCACCTCTACGGAATGCTCACGGCCGTTCACCGTGAGACGGATCGTTCGCTTCATGCGTTCCTCCGACTCGGACAGGCTCCTCGAGCGGTCGCCTCGAGCTCCCGGGATGACCCGGAACGCGGGGAACGGCTCGGAGGGGTGAAGAAACCAACCTAGCGCGGTGGATACCACCCCTCAAGGCGGAGTGCGAGCTAAGCGTCATCTGCTGTGAAAACCTCGCGCAGAACGACAAGTTTTGCACTTTCCAACACCCCTCTTCACATACCGCCAAATCGTTAAGCAGCGGCTGAACCTCTTTGCGTATCAACGTTTTACGCGCTCTAATTAGCCTCGCCGACTCTCCCGAATCCACCTGGCACGTTCCCTCCACTACGGACCGGGCAGCAGAGGATCCACTTCCAACCGAATGGCCATTGGGCCGGGAGGCACCATGCTGGAACTGTTCACGGCGCTCTGGAAAGACGAGACCGGTCAGGATCTCGCCGAGTACGCCTTGCTGCTCGCCTTCATAGCGATCGCGGTCGTGTTGACGCTGCCCCTCCTCGGGTCGGCTATCGATCAGATCTTCGACAACATTCGCGGTGAGCTCGAGGCGGCTCCTGGCGGCAGCGGCGGTTCCTAGGCCGAGCCGGAGAGGCTGGTGGCAGCGGAGGCCTCGCCTCGTGCTGCCCAAGCCGATGCGGGGAGCCGGGATCGGTCTTGTGCCGGTTCCGGCTCTTTTCGCCTCGATCATGAGATGAGTTGAGCCGCCCGTCCGCATGCGTGCGGATGAACCACCAGGCGGTAACCGAATCGACTTCAGGGAAGGCGCCCCCAGATGATCGACCTGCTGTTGACGATTGGGCTGGTCGCTACATGTGCGATCGCGGTTTGGTCCGACCTTAGGACCGGGCGCATCCCCAACGTCTTGACGCTGAGCGGTCTGACGGCAGCGCTGCTTCTTCGCGCGGCTGGCGGACTCGATCTACTGGGCGGCGGGCTCGCCGGAGCAGCCGTCGCGCTGGGACTTTCTCTTCCGCTTTTTCTTCTCGGCGGCTTGGGGGGCGGCGATGTGAAGCTGCTCGTCGCCGTCGGTGCTTTTCTCGCTCCATCACGACTCTTCGTGGCACTCGCCGTGATGGCCATCGCGGGCGGACTCATCGCCCTGGCGGCCGTCATCAGGAGGCGGGCGCTCGGCAGGACCCTCGCGAACGTGTGGCGGATCGTGAAGACGGCGATACTCGCGGCGCTCTTCCGCACCGTCCCGCGGAGCCCCCTGCCTACACTGCGCACACCCGGCGCGATCACGACCCCCTACGGGTTGGCGATCGCCACCGGCGCAATCGTGGGGGTATTGCTGTGATCCGATCACACCACCGCTTCCGGCTCGCACGCCTTCGCCGAAGCGACAAGGGTCAATCCCTCGCCGAGTTCGCGCTCATTCTCCCGATCCTGCTGGCCTTGCTCGTCGGGATCATCGAGTTCGCGAACGCGTGGAGGACCTATCAGGTGATCACGAACGTCGGCAGAGAGGGCGCGCGTGTGGCCGTTCTGCCGACCGTCAGTACGGACTCGGTGCAGACGGTCGTCGAGAACGGCCTGAATCAGGCCGGCCTCGACGCCAGCAGCGCGACGATATCGCTGGGGCTCTGCAACGGCGGAGCCTGCACCGGCAGTCCGGACACCGTGCGGATCGACTACCCATTCCAGTTCCGATTTGTCGGCCCGATCATCGCGCTCGCCTGCACCGGTTGCGGCGGCGCGCCCGGATCCGTGGTGCTCTCCACGATCTCAACCATGCGCAACGAATAGGCACGGGGCACAATGAAAAGAAAGAACATGACGCTGGTGCTCGGTCTGGCCCTCATATGCGGCGGCCTGGCTGCATACCTCTCGTTCACCTACCTGCGGTCGTCTGGCGCCTCTGGTGTGGCCATAGCATCGGAGCCGGTGTCCTCTCAGGTCATCGTCGCCTCGCGTGACATGCAGATCGGACGGGTCATCACGCCCGCCGACATCAAGCAGGTGGATTGGCCGTCCGGCAACATGCCGCTTGGCTACTCGAGCTCGCCGGCCGAGGTCGTGGGCCGCGGGCTTCTCACGCCGGTTCGCGCCAACGAGCCTCTTCTCACGAACAAGCTCGCCCTCAAGGAGGCCGGAGGCGGTCTCACGATCACGATTCCCGCAGGCAAGCGCGCGATGAGCGTGAAGGTGGACGAGGTGATCGGCGTGGCCGGCTTCGTCCTGCCCGGCACGCGCGTGGACGTGCTCGTCACGCTCGACCAGTTGGCCAAGTACGAAGAGCCCACCACGAAGCTCATCCTGCAGAACATCACGGTCCTCGCCGCGGGTCAGCTCGTGCAGGAGAACGAGCAGGGCGAGCCGCAGACGGTCACGGTCGTGACCCTGGTCGTCACGCCCGATGAGGGCGAGAAGCTTGCGCTCTCCTCCTCGAAGGGCCGGATCCAGTTGGCCCTCCGCAACGGACTGGACCTCGACACGGTCCAGACGCAGGGAATCCGATCCAGGAGCCTGATCACCACGCAGCGGCCGGTCTCGACCGGACCGCGACGTCCTTCCGGGATACAGGTCCGGGTGTTCCGCGGGCCTGAGACTTCCACCTCGACGGTCGAGGGAGGAGGAGGTTGATGAGGCTCACGGTGGTGTTTTTCGACAGACCGATAAGCGTCAGGCGGCTGTTGCCCGCGCTGCTCGCTGCCATGGTCTTGCTTGCCTTTCCGCAGGTGTTGTTGGCGCAGCAGGTAGAGCCGACGACGGTGCTGCGGGTGCCGGTGGGCAATTCGTCGGTGGTGATGCACGGAGCGGTATTGGACCGGGTGTCGATCGGCAATCCGGAGATAGCGGATGCGGTGGTGGTATCGGCGCGCGAGGTGGTGGTGAACGGGAAGACGGCGGGGACGACGTCGCTGCTGTTGTGGGACCGAGCGGGGGGCCGAGCGGTCTACTCGATCAGGGTGACGGCGGATGCGCCGATGCTGGAGCGCGAGTTTCGCACCCTGTTTCCGGGCGAGGACATACGGGCCCGGGCGGTAGGCAACACGGTGATCCTGGAGGGGGAGGTGGAGGACCCGCGGATGGCGCAGCGGGCGGTGCTGGTGGCGCAGGGACTGGGCGAGGGAGTGACGGTGCTGGACCACATAGCGGTGCCGAGGCCGAGCCAGGTGTTGGTGCAGGTGCGGTTTGCAGAGGTAAGCCGCAACGCGCTGCAGGAGCTGGGCACGGAGCTGCTGGTCTTCGACGGGTCGAGCGTGAAGTCGGTGCTGGGCTCCGGGGGCGTCGTGAACACGAGTGGGCAGCAGCGCGGGGGCGGAGGAGATACGGGAGGCCGGGGGATCGCGGATAACCCGTTCGAGTTCACGCAGGTCGTCAGTGAGGCGGTGAACTTCTTCATATTCCACCAGCCATCGGGCCTGGGCGCGTTCATCAAGATGCTGCAGCAGCGGGGACTGTTCCGGTCATTGGCGGAGCCGAGCCTGCTGGCGGCGAGCGGAGACAGTGCGTCGTTCCTGGCGGGAGGCGAGTTCCCCTACCCGGTGCTGCAGGGCGGGACGTCGTCCAACGCGGTGACGATCCAGTTCAAGGAGTTCGGGATCCGGCTGAACTTCAAGCCGACGATCACGAACTCGGGGATGATCCGGCTGGAGGTGAGGCCGGAGGTCTCGCAGCTGGACTTCGCGAACGCGACGCAGATCGCGGGCTTCCTGATCCCCTCGCTGCTGGCGCGCCGTGCGCAGACGACGGTGGAGCTGGCCGACGGGCAGACGTTCGCGATCGCGGGTCTGGTGGACAACTCGATGGCCAAGGCGATCACGAAGGTCCCGATTCTGGGGGACATCCCGATCCTGGGCTACCTGTTCAAGTCGGAGGAATTCCGGCAGAACCGGACGGAATTGCTGGTGCTGGTGACGCCGCGGCTGGTCGAGCCGATGGACGAGGCACCGCCGCTGCCCACGGGCGAGCCCGATACGTGGCAGCGCAACGACGATCTCAAGATCGACAAGGCCGAGCCCTACGACTGGAAACAGCCCTGGGGCCTCCAAGACCAGGGCTCTCAGCCCTAACGCCGAAGGAAGGGTTGTTGTTGTGATGAGACGTCATGCGTGCGAAGGCGCGGGGTTGGAATGAGCAACGATACGACAGAGTACCAGGGCACCGGCTCTCGATCGCCGGTCAAGGCGGCGGTGATATCGCCTGACCCGGCCTTCCGGGAAGCACTGACGTCGATACTCGCCAGTCGAGACCTCGGCGTGCTTCTCGCCCTCGAGATCGACATGCCCCTCACGGAGGTTGCGGATCCAGAGTTGGATCAACTCCGGCGCGCGGCGCCCGGGATCGTATTCTTGGATCTGGAGGAGAACCCGCACGTCGGACTGAAGTTCGCGGAGTATCTCGTTGAGTCGTCGCTCGCCACGGTGCTGATCGGCGCTGGGACCAGCGCCTCGCCGGAGCTGCTGCTCTCGGCGATGCAGGCGGGTGTTTCGGAGTTTCTGACGAAGCCGGTCACGCCGGAAGCGGTCGTCTCGGCCGTAGAGCGTGTGTGGCGGAAAACCGGGAAGAAGATCGATCAGACGCGCAGTGCACCGGGCGAGCTCTTCGTGGTGTTCGGTGCGAAGGGTGGATCCGGGTGCACGACGCTGAGCACCAACCTGGCGATCGAGATCCACCGGTTGAGCCGTAAGAAGGTGCTCCTGGTGGACCTGGACCTCGAGCTGGGCGAGACGGCGCTGCTTCTGGGGGTTGAGCCCCAGTTTAGCGTGGTCGACCTGGTGCGGAACTTCCATCGCGTGGATACCGGGCTCCTGGCCTCCTACATCGAGCGGCACGAGTCCGGGATCGAGCTCCTGACCGCCCCGTTCGAACCGGCCGATTTCGAGGCCGTGAGCGGCGACCGGGTGCGGCGGATTCTGGAGTTTCTGAAGCAACACTACGACTACGTGGTCGTCGATGTACCGAAGACGTTCAACCCGGCCACGTCGGCGGCCTTCCAGGAGGCGGATGAGGTCTACCTGGTGGCGACCGCCGACCTTCCCTCGATCCGCAACCTCACGCGGAGCTTGCCGTTCCTGCGCAATGTGCGGGGACGGAAGCCGCTCGATGAGTGGCTGCGGCTCGTCGTGAATCGATTCGAGCCCGATATGGAGATTCCGCTCCCGGAGATTGAGCGGACGCTGGCCATGAGCGTCTACTGGACGCTCCGCAACGACTACAGCGCTGTCATGGCGTCGATCAACCACGGCAAGCCGGTGGTCTCCGAGAAGAAATCGGTATACGCCAAGGACGTGCGTGGCCTGGCCGCCAAGATCACGGGCGTTTCCGTCGAGAAGCACTCGAAGTTCCTCAAAGGGCTCTTCGGCCCGTTTCGCAGTAACGGACGCAGTCCGGCAGTCGAACGTCTCGATGCGACAGCTGCGTCTTCTGAAACGAAGGTGAAGGCAGATGAGTGAGTTCGATCGGTTGTCAGATAGCGGTTCGATCCCGCAGATGGACCTGGACACGGAGTTACCCTGGGAGCGTGCGGCCCGCACCGCGTTGGAGGTGGACACGGACATCGATGTCCGCAGCGGCGGCTCCGAGTTTCAGGAGATACGCACGCGAGTGCACCGAAAGCTGCTCGAGCGGCTGAACCTCAGCACGCTTAGCACGCGCGACGAAGAAGAGGCGGTCACCGAGGTTCGGAAGATCGTCCGGAGCCTATTGGACAGCGAGACCACGCCGCTCAACCTCGAGGAGCGGGAAGAGCTCGTCGAGCAGGTCCTGCACGAGGTTTTTGGGCTGGGGCCGTTGGAGCCGCTGGTCAACGACCCGACCATCTCCGATATCCTGGTCAACACCTACGACCAGGTATACGTGGAGCGGGACGGGAAGCTGGAACGCACGGATGTGCGCTTCAAGGACAACCGGCATCTGGTACAGGTGATCGACCGCATTGTCTCGGCGGTGGGCCGCCGTATCGATGATTCCTCGCCGATGGTGGATGCCCGGCTGCCGGATGGCTCGCGCGTCAACGCGGTCATCCCGCCGCTTTCCATCGACGGCCCTCACCTTTCGATCCGGAAGTTCCGCAGGGACGTCCTGTCGACCGACGACCTCGTGCGAAACGACACATTCAATGAGGCGATGCTCGAGCTACTGCAGGGGATCGTCCGAGCCCGGCTCAACGTACTGATAACGGGTGGTACCGGCTCCGGTAAGACGACGCTCCTCAACGCCCTGTCGGAATCGATTCCGACCAGCGAGCGCGTGGTCACGATCGAAGACTCCGCCGAGCTACAGCTGCGACAGCCGCACGTCGTCCGCCTGGAGACGCGCCCGCCCAACATCGAGGGCAAAGGCCAGATCGATCAGCGTCAGCTCGTCATCAACGCGCTCCGGATGCGTCCGGATCGGATCATCGTGGGTGAGGTGAGAGGATCCGAGGCGATCGACATGCTCCAGGCGATGAACACGGGACACGATGGCTCGATCACGACGCTCCACGCGAACACCCCACGCGATGCCCTGGCCCGCCTCGAGACGATGGTCTCGATGGCGAACCTCAATCTACCCGAGCGAGGCATGCGCCAGCAGATCGCAAGCGCCATCGACATCGTCGTCCACGTCTCCCGACTCGCCGACGGGAAGCGGAAGTGCGTTCAAATCGCCGAGCTCGTCGGGATGGAGGGGGAGGTCATCACGATGCAGGACCTCTTCTTGTTCGATCGGTTCGGCATAGACACGGACGGCAGCGTCCTCGGCAGCTTCAAGGCGACGGGAATCCGGCCGCGTTGCGCAGATCGTCTCCAAATGTACGGTATCGACCTGGCCGAGACGCTCTTCGCCAACGCCGACTACGGCTTCCCGAAGGAGAGGGCAGGATGAGCGGGATCCTGGGCCAAAACGGCATCGTCGCCGTTGCCCTCTTCGCATCCATCGCGCTGGCTATGCTGGCGCTCATGCTGGTGTGGGAGGGTATCCGGCGACTGCAAAGACAACGCTCGCTGGTCACGCAGCTCCGCGCGCTCGGAAAGCCCGGGTCGATCGCCGCTGGAGGCGCCAGCGGACTGCTGAGGGCCGTCGAGGGGCAGGGGCCCGCATGGGCGGAGAACATCTTGCTCCGCCTCCCCCACCAGAGGGATCTGAAGAACTTTCTCGAGCAGGGGGATGTGGGCTGGACGGTCGGCACTTTCTTGATGCTGACGGTGGGTTCTTCTGCCGCCTTCGGCCTCTCGGCCATGGTGCTCATGCCAGCTCCCCTGCCGCTGGTGACCGCGGCGGTCGGTGCGGTGATCCCGTACATGTACGTCTCGAAGAGGCGGAAGAAACGCTTCGCCAAATTCGAGGAGCACTTTCCGGAAGCCATCGACATTCTGGGCCGGGCCATTCGAGCGGGACACGCGTTCTCAGCCGGTCTGGAAGTCGTGGCCGAGGAAGCCAACGCTCCGGTATCCGACGAGTTCAGACAGGTGTATGAGGAGCAGAAGTTCGGACTCCCGCTTTCTGAGTCGCTGCTTTCGCTGGCCGATCGCATCGCGATTCTGGACGTCCGGATCTTCGTGACCGCCATCATGATCCAGCGCGAGTCGGGCGGTAATCTGGCTGAGATCCTCGACAACCTGGCTTACGTGATTCGTGAGCGTTTCAAGTTCCGCCGGCAGCTGCGGGTGCACACGGCGCACGGAAGGATGACGGGCTACGTCCTGGCTGTCGCGCCGCTCGTCGCCGGTATCGGCATGTACATGCTGAATCCCGATTACATGGGCGTTCTGTTCACGGAACCCGGAGGCCGCCTGATGCTCGCCGTCGCGGTGTCGCTTCAGCTGTTCGGCTTCCTGGTCATCAGAAGACTGGTGAAGATCAAGTTTTAGCGACGAGACGCGGGGCTTGTGATGCGAGACATCCGAGCCCTCTGCAATGAGAATGGCGCTTCGTTAGGACGGGAATGATGACGTTACTGGTGATATTCTTCGCAGCGATGGCCGCGGGCCTTTTGGTCGTCGGCTTCGCCAACCTGCTTCCGAGCCAGACTCGCGTGATGAAGCGGAGGCTGGCGGTTCTGCAGACCGGAGCCATGAGTTACCGCGAGCTCCAGGAGCAACGCCGCCGTCAGGCGAAGCGGGAACAGTTCGAAACGCTTCTCTCGACGCTCGGCACGCGGGTCAGCGGTGCCAAAGCCAGCATGTCGCAGACCCGTCAGTGGCTCGCGCACGGCGGGTACAGAAGTGAGCAGGCGGGCACGCTCTTCATGGGGCTGCGCGTCACGTTCGCCGCGCTGGGCGTAGCGTCCATCTTCCTTCTCTCAGCCGTGGCACGGCTGTCGTTTCAACAGATACTGATGTTGGCGGCGATCGGCGGCCTGTTCGGCTGGATGCTGCCCTATTTCTACGTAAGCCGGAAGGTCCGCAAGCGGCAGGACAGCATTCGCCTGGCGCTCCCCGACTCGCTCGACCTCATGGTCGTATGTGTCGAGGCCGGCCTCGCCCTGAACCAGGCGATCGTGCGTGTGGCAGAGGAGATTGACCGCGTGAGCCCCGAGATGTCGGAGGAGCTCACGGTCGTGAACCTGGAGATACGCGCGGGAACGCCACGCGACGAAGCGCTCCGCCACTTCTCCGAGCGAACGGGCGTGGAGGACGTCAAGGCCTTCGTGAGCATGCTGCTGCAGACCGACCGGTTCGGCACGTCGATTGCTGACTCGCTCCGGGTGCACTCGGACACCCTGCGCACCAAGCGCAGACAGCGCGCGGAAGAGGCGGCGGCGAAGCTCACGGTCAAGATGCTGTTTCCACTGATCTTGTTCGTGTTTCCCGCTTTCTTCGTTGTGCTGCTGGGGCCGTCCATCTTCCTGTTCCGAGACTTCTTTGGGGGAGGGATCGGGAACTAGGAGGGCTGCGGCTTCGTGAGTAGAGCGCCGAAACAGCTCTCGGTTCGAAACGTCGAGCGGGGAAGTGCGCTGGGCGACCGCATCGGTCTTGCGGATCGATGGTGGCCGCAGTTGAAGGGTCTTATCGGGCGGACGGGATTGGAGGCGGGCGAGGGGTTGCTGATCACGTCCAGCCAGGGCGTGCACATGTGGTGGATGAAGTTCCCGCTCGACGTGGCCATGCTGGACAAGGACGGAAAAGTGGTCGCTTTGTATCGCGACCTCCAACCGGGTAAGCGAACGCGCATGCATTGGGACGCACACTACGCTCTCGAGTTACCCGTCGGGTTGATCGACGAGAGCGGGACTCGTGAGGGAGACATGCTGGAATGGGAGGTGGGCGAGGCCTGATCTCGCGCCGACCCCGAGCTTTCTTCTTCGATCGCAATTAACTGCAGGGCAGGAAACCGATGAACATGATGAGCGCAACCGTCGAGACCCATCCGCAGGAGCGCGACAGCACCGCCACCGCAGGAGCGCCGCGCTTGCCGATGACGCTCGAGCAGACGGGGCTCTCCGAATCTTTCGTCTCGGAGCTCCTGATGAAGACCCTGTACGTCCAGGGCTCGAGAACAGGGGGCCAGCTGGCGGCCTTCATCCGGCTCTCCTTCGCGATCCTGGACGACCTGCTTCTCACGCTGCAGCAGAGACGACTGATCGAGGTGCGCGGCACCAAGGGCAAGGGTCGCCTTGGATACACCTTCGCGCTGACCACCGAGGGCCGCGAACGCTGCCGCGAGATCATGACCACGAGCAGGTACGTCGGTCCCGCTCCGGTGCCGCTGACGCAGTATTGCGCCATCGTCGAGCATCAGAAGGTGGAGGACGCCGAGGTCGACGAACAGCAGGTCGCCGATGGCCTCGACCACCTCGTCCTGCACGACGACTTCCGGGAGTCGCTCGGTCCGGCGATCAACTCCGGGCGCTCGATCTTCCTTTACGGCCATGCGGGGAACGGCAAGACCGTGCTCGCCGAGGCCATTGCCGAGATGCTGGGCGATGCCATTTACATCCCGTTCACCGTTGAGGTGGACGGCCAGGTGATCGCGATATACGACCCGGTGTTCCACGAACCCGTCCACGAGGTGGGTGGTAATGGGGATCTCGACTCGACCTGGATGGACCCGGAGCCGGAGTACGACATGCGCTGGGTGCGCATCCGGCGCCCGGTAGTGATGGTGGGCGGTGAGCTGATGCTCGACGACCTGGAGCTACAGTTCGACCCGCTGTCCGGCGTATTCCGCGGTCCACCGCAGATGAAGGCGAACGGCGGCGTGTTCATAATCGACGACTTCGGCCGCCAGCGCGTCCGGCCCAGGGATCTGCTCAACCGATGGATGGTTCCCCTCGAGAAGCATGTGGACTTCCTGAGCTTACCCATGGGACACAAGCTGCCGGTTCCCTTCCAGTGCCTGTTGATCTTTGCTACCAACCTCGATCCGGCAGAGCTCGTGGAAGAGGCCTTTCTTCGCCGAATCCGGTACAAGATCCTCGTCGACAACCCCACGCGGGAGCAGTACGCCGAGATCTTCAAGGAGGCGTGCGAGCACCGAGGCCTCCCGTACACGCCGGATGCCGTCGACTTCGTGTTCGAGGAGTACTACTCGAGGCCGCACCTGCAGGAGCGAGCCTGCCACCCGCGAGACATCACGAACCATCTGATCGACATCGCGCGGTACAAGAGACGCGATGCGGAGCTCTCGCCGGAACTGCTTCACATGGCCTGCGATGCCTACTTCCTCGACGTCGTCGACGCGGCCGCCGAGCTTGATGATGGTGACGCCGGTCGCTTCAACGCAGGCTCATCCCTGGAGGAGGGTCGAAGCGGAGCCGGCCCGGACGCCCGAAGTCAGGATCGCCTCGAGGACGGCAGGTTCGACAGTTGAGGAAAGGTTGGTTGCATTCGGTGCATCTCGGAGGAGGCCCGCGTACGGAGGACGGAGTGACTCATGAGTGAGATGCCAGCTTCTGGATCGAAGACCTGGATGGAGCGCATGGGGCTCACGGTCGAGGAGATCGAGCGCTCGGCTCCTGCCTTGGGCGAAGACCCTCCGTCCACCTCAACGGGTGGCCCCGCCGTCCTGAGCGGCGCTGACCCGATGCCGCCCGCTCCCACTCCGACGGCGGCCGCGGCCACGAGCTCGAGCGAGATCCGGGCGGCATACAACGGCTACCTTCTTCAGCAGGAAGACGCGCTCGACGAGGGAATCGGGAGGCTCCGAGAGGAAGCGCAGCGCGTCGCCAGGATCGATGCGGATGCCGGCGTGCCTCAGGTCGACGTCGAGGGACGCTCGGAGTCGGAGGCGGAGCTCGTTCAGCGGTGTCAGGCTTTCTTCGAGCGTTGGCAGTCCCACGAGCGGCGCCGCGTCGATGATGTCATCGCCACGAACGAAGAAGAGATCTCGGAGAAGCTGGGGTTGAGCTCGATTGCGATCGACCGCTTCGAGCGGTTGACCAACGACATCATCCGCCTGAAGGCGCGGGTCTCCACGCGCCGTCTCGAGGTGGCGCGCGAGCTCAGCCAGGCCGAAGAGTCGTCGAAGGAGCAAGGCATCCCGACGAAGGTCTACCTCGCGGCCATCGGCTTTTTGGGACTGGTCGAGTTCTTTGCGAACGCCCCCGTGTTCGGCGCGCTCCTGCCACGCGACCCGTTGACCGAGCGGCAGATACGCCTAGTGGCGGAGACTTCGGAGGGCTGGTTCGCGGGAGCGCAGCGGGTGTTCGCGCAGCTCATCCTTCGCCCGGATGCCGCTCTGCTTGCGGCCGGCGTCGTTACTTTCCTCTGCGTCCTGGCCCATTTCTTCGGCCACTCGCTTCGTGACTTCGTAGTCAAGCGGGACCGGGAGGCGAAGCGGCACGCCGTGACCACGCGGTCCGTCACGGAGAACGTGGTGCCGATGATCCTCGCCGGCACCGGTCTCGTCCTGGTGCTCTCCGTACTGTTCGTCGCCCGCGTGAAGTTGGGCGAGGTCGGTGAGGAGCAATACCAGCAGGATATCACGGTCGTCGAGGAGCTGAGGCGGAACGCCGGCTGGCTGCGGGTCGACGGGGACCTGCTCGCGGCCAACGAGCAGGCGAATCGAGCGGACGATATGGAGGGGGCCGCGACGGAGCTTCGCGAGTACGCCGCCTCGATGAGCCGCCTGAGCTGGCCGATCCTCCTTCTCAACACGACCCTCGTTCTCTGCGCGATCTCGGCGGCCTACTTCCACCGTCGTGACGACCGACGCGAATTCTTCAACGAGAGTCCCTTCGAGGAGGAGCGGTCGGACCTGATCCGCGCTGCCGAGGGATCGGCCACGGAGGTCACGACGCTTCTCGCCGAGCTCGTGCGCAGGATACGAGTCCTCAGGAGCATGTTGGCGGCAAAACCCCTGGATAACTGGCGTAGCGTATCGCATCAGCTGGAGGCCGTCGTCGCACTCTACCGGGCGGAAAACGGACGCGCGCGGGGCGTGGACTCCCGGACTATCCCCGCTTTCGCCCAGGCCGTAGATCTGAACATCGAGGTGGATGCGGACTACGAGCGTGACCTGATGGCCCGCGACCCGTTAGAATACGAGCGAGAGCGCCAGTCGCTGAAGGACCGATTCGAGCAAGTCCGTCAGCGCTTCGTCCAGGAGGCGATCGCCGGGCATGGGTGAGAAGACAGGTCGTAGAAGCAGGGGACAGAAGAGGGTCGGCCTGTCGACCACGGTCATATCGGTCCTCGCCGTGAGCATCATGGGTGCGGCCTGCACGGGCGGGACGGCTGCCGACAAGGAGGAGGTGAGCGGGCCGAGGCGAATCTCGCTGTTCGTCTTCGATCGCTCTACCAGCATCGAGGACTACCAGCTGGAGCTCGCGCAGCAGCTCGCCAACGAGCGGATCTCGGCGCTGCGCCATGGCGATCACATCGCTGCCTTCCAGGTACTGCAGCTCTCCCTCGACGAGCCTCCACGCCGCTGGTCTCAGGCGGTGCCGAAGAGGGAGTTCGTCGACAGGGAGATCGCGCGCGACTCGATTACCCTCGCTCGCTTCCTTCGAGACGCGAAGGACTACCTGAGGCCCTACTCGCAACCGGCCGACCGAGACAACATCACGGGGACCGATCTTCTGTCGACGCTGCACGACGTCGGCGAGGAGATACGTGCCCATCCGGAGCATGCACCCACCTTGTACCTGTTCTCGGACATGCTTCAGTCGAACCGCATGATCGACATGGAGGGGCTCCGCCGGATGCCGAGAGACGGCTGGGCGGAGGCCGCGGTGGCCAACGGTATGCTGCCTGACCTTCGAGGCCTGTGCGTGGTGGTCGTGGGCGCTCGGATCGATACCGAGTCTGCGCAACGTGTCAAGAAGTTCTGGATCGACTATTTTGAGGCGACCGGCGCTACCTTGAACGACGAGAACTACATGCATCGTCCGGTCAGCGTGCCTTCCGGACCCTGCCCTGGGATCCAGGAGTAGGGGCGACTCGTTCACGGCAGACGTGGACACAACAAAGGAGCGGGACATGAACCGAAAGGTCCTCTACCTGATCGGGATCGTCATCCTCCTCATTTTCCTCCTGACGCGCTGGTTGTAGGCCTGGCGGCGCAGGGCCGAACGCAAGCCACCAGCCTACCCCCACCTGTCCACCTGCTCCGCCTCAGCGGGCGGAGCAGCGGTTTATCCGTGCGATTCATCTCCCTTTTGGCGTCGGCCGCACCCGGCACCGGCGATCCGTTCATATGCGGCACCCAACGGATCGGCGAGGCTTGCGTTCAAGAGGACCATGGTCGCCGCAGGTCCGCGCGGCCGATGGAGACCAGCAGGAGGTTGATGGCGAGGGCGATCGTCAGAAGGATGGCTCCGAGCGCGATGGCGAGACCGAAGTTCCCCCGCCGCGTCTCGAGCACGATCGCGGTCGTCATCACCCGAGTCTCGCCGAGGATGTTTCCTCCGACGATCATCACCGCCCCGACCTCGCTGATAATGGCCCCGAAGCCGGCCGCCACGGCAGCCAGGAGGGAGGCCCGCGCCTCCCGCAAGGTGACGAGGACCGCCTCGAGCCGGCTCGCGCCAAGCGCGCGCGCCTGGAGCTGCAGGTCCGCCGGCACTTCACTCGCCGCCGCGAGGCTGATGGCCGCGACGTAGGGTGCGGCGATCGCCGTCTGCGCGAGGATCATGGCGCCGGGGGAGTACAGCATTCCCAGGCCTCCGAGGGGCCCGGAGCGCGAAAGAAGCAGGTAGACCGTGAGCCCCACGACGACCGGCGGCAACGCCAGGGCCGTGTTGACCAAGGCCACCGTGGGTCCTCTCAGACGAAAACGAGACAGGCCGATAGCGGCGCCGATCGGAAGCCCCACGAGGGTCGCCAGCCCCAGAGCCGTGCCCGAGATGTAGAGCGAACGGAGCACGATCTCCCAGAGGTGCAGATCACCCGATGTGAGGAGTCTCCACGCCTCAGCCAGCGGATTCATCCCGAACGCACTCCCGTCGCTCAGCCGCAGCGCGCGTCGGCGTGCGCCGGAGGCACGGACCGGCACAGCAAACGCGCCCGCAGGGTGGGTCGCATCCGGCCTTCCGCCGTTCCCGTCTCCGCTTCGGGCCGCCTGGGAACCTCCGAGGCCCTGCTGCCAGGAACCCCTGATGGACCGCGCGTCCGCATGGCGGGACTCCGACCCGGCCATGCCTTCAGCGCCTCATCGCCGGGCGTTGTGGAATGGAACAGCGGGCGGCCGTAGTCATCCAGGTAGCCATCGATGGCGCGCCGGCCGTCCGGCGAGGTGAGCCAGTCCTGGAGCGCTCGGGCTTGCACTTCCCTCGGCGAGCCACGGACGATGATGACTGAGTAGACGTTCCTGAGCCGAGGGTCTCCCTCGAAAAGAACCGCGAGCTCGAGATGAGGCTCCATGGCGTAGAAGGTGGAGCGGTCGGTGAGGACGTAGGCGCCTCGTTCGCTCGCCATCTGGAGTACCGGTCCCATTCCCTGCCCGGCTTCCTGGTACCACCTCCCCTCCGGCGCGACGTCGGCGGCCTTCCACACCTCCAGCTCGCGGTCGTGCGTGCCTGAGTTGTCGCCCCTCGAGAGAAAGAGCTCGCTCGAACCCGCGATCCTCCGCAGGGCCTCGGAAGCGGCGCTGGAGGAGGCGACGCCGGCAGGATCCGCCGGAGGGCCGACGAGGACGAAGTCGTTGAACATGATCGGCACGCGGGCCTCCCCGTACCCGCCGGCCACGAACTCCTCCTCGTCGCTCGGATGATGGACGATAAGGAGGTCGGCGTCACCGCGTCTGCCGAGCTCGAGCGCTTCACCGCTGCCGACGGCGAGAGGCCGGATGGCCGCACCGGGAACCTGCTGCCGGAACGCCTCGAGAAGGTGTGCGAGCAGGCCCGAGTCCTCGACAGAAGTCGTGGTGGCCAGGAGGACGGCCTCCGAACCGCCGCGGGCGCAGCCCGCGGCCAGCAACGCCGCGACGAGCCAGGAAGCGGCGGGCACGTGGGCGCCTCGCTTCATCCGTGCCGTATCCACCGCACCATCTCCGGCAGGTTGGCTCTCTTTCCCCTCATGAGGATCGCTACACGGTAGATCCGGCCGGCCAGCCAGGCCGAGCCCAACATCCCCAGCACGAGAAGGCTCACCGAGCCCGCCAACTCGATGGCAGGCACGTGTGAGATCGCCAACCGGGCCGGCACGATCATCGGGCTGAACAGCGGAACGAGCGAGCCGACGACCGCCCACCTGGAGTCCGGGCTTTCGATGATCCCGATCACCAGTATGAAGCCCACGACGATGATGACGATCAGCGGAGTCACGACCTGCTGCGCGTCCTGCTCGTTGCCCAGAGAGGCTCCGGCCGCAAGGAAGAGGCCGGCATACAGCAGGTATCC
>Ga0255053_10000705_pt1 | contig 18410 bp, 14 predicted proteins | sample JV7_2_22_MG_FD_188635 | JGI IMG/M metagenome (GOLD analysis project Ga0255053, IMG submission 188635) | Seawater microbial communities from Jervis Inlet, British Columbia, Canada - JV7_2_22 | ecosystem: Environmental > Aquatic > Marine > Inlet | place: Canada: British Columbia | collected...
TCCTCTCGCCCGGCGCGCTCGAGTACTTCGCGGACTGGTACGCTGATTTCCCCCTGATGCTGACCGCCATCGTTGCGTTCCAGTACCGACGCAGTCGAATGGCACGACCGACCGAACGCCGGTTCTGGGATCTCTGGACGGCTGCATTCGTCTGCTGGTTGATCGTGCGCGTGTTCTACGCCGTGACGCCGATGGAGTACGTCCAGTGGTGGTTCGACCTGGTCGTCGACTCGCTGTACTTGCTGTTCTACCTGTGCATCGTCCTCGCTCTCGAGCTGCGGCCGGACCGTCCGGTGCAGAGGAGTCTCTCGACGATGCGGCGGTGGATCGAGGCCGCTGGTGCGGCGGCGTTCCTGCTCGCCCTCCTCCTCTACTACGCCATCATACCGGGCATCCTGAGTCCGGATGCGTACTGGACCTGGGTGCCGTCCCTGGCCCTGTACGTCACTCTCGACGCGGTCATTCTACTGCGTCTGCTCTACGTCCGTCACGACTGCGGATCGCCGCTTTGGCGCAGCATCTACGGATGGCTCGCGGCTGCGACGGCTCTCTGGCTGGTGGCCGACCTGCTCGAGGTGCTCACATACGCGGAATTCGTCCCGCTGTCCGCGTCCGGCACACGGTGGGACCTGATCTGGTATGCACCCTTTGTGCCGGTGATACTGGCAGCACTCCTACCCGAACAGCCGTTCGAAGCCGAGCCGAGCGGCGACGACACCTTCATCGAGGGACCGGAGCCGCGTCGTGGGAGGGGGAGCATGCTGGTGCTGTACGCGGTCCTCCTACCGACCCTGCACTTCACCTTTTACGGCATCGGGCTCGGAGATCCCGAGAGCCACGGGCCGCGCGAGATACTGCTGTTGCTGGCGGCCGTGATCCTCGGGGGCCTCGTGTTGAGCTGGCAGCGCCTGCTCCAGTGGGAGAACCGCCGTCTCGATGCCGAGCGGAAGCTCAACGAGGAGCGCCGCCTGGAAACCGTGCGGCGGCTGGAGCGGGAGCGGGCGGAGAAGGAGCTCGTGTCCGAGCAGCGTGCGCTGGAAGCCCAGCTTCAGCAGGCGCAGAAGATGGAGGCGGTGGGACAGCTCTCGGGTGGCATGGCGCACGACTTCAACAACGTCCTCACCGTGATAATGGCCAACGCTGACCTCGTGGACGCGGCGCTGCCTGGCGAATGCCGTCGTCAGCGCTCTGATCTCCACGAGCTCAGGGAGGCTGCGCGCCGGGGGGCCGCCATGGTCAAGCGGCTGCTTGGGTTCAGCCGACGGGCAATGCTCGCACCGCGGCCGGTCAATCTGCCGGGGCTCGTCGACGAGATCCTGGTTGCGCTTCGGCATCTCATACCCGAGACCATCATCATCGAGTTCAGCGCCGAGCAGCACGCACAGTCAGTGCTCGCCGACCCAGGGGCGGTTGAACAGATACTGATCAACCTCGCCACGAACGCCCGCGATGCCATGCCGGAGGGTGGGACCCTCACCGTCGATGTTAGCCCGGCGCGACTCGACGAGCGGCACCGGGCCATCCACGGCTGGGGCGATCCCGGCGATTACGTGTGTCTCTCGGTGCGCGACCGCGGTTGCGGCATGAACGAAGAGACGAGGGCCCGGGTGTTCGAACCGTTCTTCACGACGAAGCAGCCAGGTGAGGGCACGGGTCTCGGTATGGCGATGGTCTACGGTCTCGTGAAGCAGCACCGTGGCTTCGCCGACGTGGAGAGCACGCCGGGTCAGGGCACTACTGTGCGGATCTACTTCCCGGCAGGGGGGGAGTTCGCGATGGAGGTGGGGCTCGATGGGCTGGAGGGTGCGCTGCCGAGGGGAACCGAAACGATACTCCTCGTGGAGGACGAGGTGGGCATTCGCCGTGCCGCTGAGCGCGCGCTGGACCTGTACGGCTACAAGGTGATCGTCGCGGGCGACGGAGTTGAGGGTCTGCGGCTATTCGAAGAGTCGGCGGGAGAGATCGCCCTGGTGATCTCCGACGTCGTGATGCCGAAGATGAACGGCCACGACCTGTACAAGGCGATCCGGGAGAGGAGCCCCGCGACCAAGTGCATCCTCATGAGCGGGTATGCGGATCGTGGCCGGCTGCAAGCTGGTGAGATCGGGGCAGCCATCCCGATGATTGCCAAGCCGTGGGCGCTCGGCGAGCTGCTGCGGCAGGTGAGGGGCGCGCTGGATGGGGGAGGGAGCTAGACCCTCCCATCGGTTGCTCGATGAAACATCCCTGAGCAAATTGACGTACATGGGAGATGTGGGGGCGCGGCACCGCAACGCTCCCGGGCATCTGATCATCGAACAAGGTATGGGGGCGCACCGGCCTGTTGCTCCACGGCCGGAGCGTGGCCCGAGCCATACCGCTTCCCGATCCTGGAGTCCTGGGTGCAGACTGTTGCACTGGCGCGACTGAAGGCTGTCCTGGCGGATCGCTATGTCATCGACCGCGAGTTGGGACGTGGCGGGATGGCCGTCGTGTACCTGGCGCAGGACCTGAAGCACGGCCGGCCGGTGGCCATCAAGGCGTTGCGGCCGGAGTTGGCGGCCGCCCTGGGTACGGAGCGGTTCCTGCGCGAGATCGAGACGGCCGCGCGGCTGAACCACCCACACATCGTACCCCTCTACGACTCCGGCAACGCCGACGGTGTGCTGTACTACGTGATGCCGTTCATCGAGGGAGAGACGCTGCGTGATCGGATCACTCGCAGCGGGCGACTCTCGCTGGACGAGGCGCTGCACATCGCGCGCGAAGTGGGGAGCGCGCTGAGTTACGCGCACAGCAAGGACGTCATCCACCGCGACATCAAGCCCGCCAACATCCTGCTGTCGGGCGGCCATGCCGTGGTAGCCGACTTCGGCATCGCGCGCGCCATCAGCGCTTCGGGCGGCCCCGGACTCACGCAGGCCGGGATCGCGGTCGGGACACCGCAGTACATGAGCCCGGAGCAGGTCGTGGGTAGCGATACCCTGGATGGCCGCAGCGACATATACAGCCTCGGGTGCGTCGTCTACGAGATGCTCGTGGGCGGTCCCCCGTTCGACGGCAAGACGGCGCAGGCGATCATCGCGAAGCGGTTCAAGGACCCCCAGCCCAACCTCGAGGAACTCGATCACACCGTGCCGGTCGATACGCGTCAGGCCCTGATGAAGGCCTTCGCAACCGAGCCCGAGGACCGCTACGACACGGCGTCCACCTTCGTCAAGGAGATGGGCGTGCCACCGAGCGGGGGCGAGCCGCTGGCGCGCCGCCTGGGAGTGCTCGGCGTGGGCGGGCTGTACCTGGCGCTGTCGCTCATCCTGCTCGCCGTAACGCAGTTCCTGCTGGTCCAACTGGGGCTCCCCGACTGGGTCATGCCCGGCGTGGCCGTGCTGCTGCTGATAGGGCTACCCGTGACGGCGGCGGCCGCTCACTCGGAGATCCGAATTGCCGACGGGAAGCCGCCGCTGCTGCCGTTCCTGAACTGGAACAACGCGATGCGCGGGGGCGTGCTTGCCATGGGAGGGTGGTCCGCGCTCGTGGCGGGCTACATGGGCATGCGCCTGCTGGGAGTGGGTCCGGTTGGGACCCTGGTGGCGGCCGGCGTGCTCGAGGAGCGCGAGCGGGTCGTGGTGGCGGATTTCCAGAACCGCACCGCCAACTCCCTGTTGGGGCGAGCGGTCACCGAGGCGTTCCGCGTGGACCTGGCGCAGTCGCCTGTCGTGACGTTGATGTCTCCCGCTTCGGTCACTCGGGTGCTGACGCTGATGGAGCGGCCCGCCGACGAGCCGGTCACGGAGGAGGTCGCGCGAGAGGTGGCGCTGCGCGAGGGTCTCAAGGCCGTCGTGGCGGGCGACGTGACGGCGGTGGGAGCTAGCTATGTGCTGTCTGCCCGCATGGTTTCGGCGCAGGACGGCAATCTACTCGCGGCGTTCCGCGAGACGGCGGCCGACTCGACGGAAATAATCGACGCCGTCGACCGCCTGTCCGACAGGTTGCGCAGTCGCATCGGTGAATCGCTGAAGTCGATCCGGGCCAGCGATCCGCTCGCCGCGGTCACCACGGAGTCGCTCGAGGCGCTGGTCAAGTACTCGCAGGCCATGCAGCTGGTCAATCAGGGCGAGGTAACCGAGGCCCTCCAACTGCTGCGCGACGCTGTCGAGCTCGACACCGCATTCGCGATGGCCTACCGGAAGATCGGGGTCGCGGCATTGAGCAGGGCGGAGCAGGTGGATGCCCTCACCAGGGGCTACCGCCACCGTGACCGGCTGACGGACATGGAGCGGAACCTCCTCGAGGCGGCCTACCACACCGTCGTCACGGACGACGAGAACCAGGCCATCGCGGCCTACCAGGCGGTGCTCGCCACGTTCCCGACCCAATACACGGCCCTGAACAACCTCTCGCTCCTCTACATGCAGCGCCGCGACTACGCCACGGCAGAGGCGCTGCTGCAACGCGCCATAGAGGCGGAAGCGAACTTGATGTTCGCGTACGCAAACGTAACCACCGCGCGGGTGGCGCAGGGCAAGTTCGACGAGGCGGAGGAGGCGCAGGCGCGCCTCGCCGAGTACATGCCCGACAGTCCCAACCGGAAGCTGTCGGTGGCGGGGCTCGCGAGTGCGCGGGGCGACTACGACGGGGCCACCGAGATCGTGGAGGCGTTCCGCGAGGAGCAGGACGACGACCCGTTCTGGTCGATTGTCGCGAGCTTCAGGTTGTCGAGCCTCGCTCTCACCAAGGGGAAGATCGCGCAGGGACAGGCTCATCTGGACGACGCCCTCCAGCACGCGACGGCGTTGGAACGGCCCGCGTTGGCGCTGAACAGCGCCGTGCAGCGGGCGTTCGTGGATCTGTGGTACCGTGGAGACAAGACCGGCGCGATGAGGCAGGTGGATGAGGCGCTCGGGCGCTACCCGCTGGAAGAGATGGACCCGCTCGACCGCCCGTACGGGCTGCTTGCCCAGTTCTATGCGCTGGCGGAGGAGCCAGATCGGGCGCGGGCAATGCTCGAGGCATACGAAGCCGCGGTGGAACCGGAGCTGCGCTTCAACTACGAAGAGGCACGCCACACACTGCTCGGCCTGCTCGCCCTCGCGGAGGGACGCCCCCAGGATGCCGTCACCGAGCTGTGGGCCGGCGACGTTGGCGCCTGCTCCATCTGCCAGCTCCCGTTGCTCGGCATGGCGTACGACCAGGCCGGCCAGACCGACTCGGTGATCGCCCTGTACGAGCGCTACGTGAACACGCCGTGGATGGGTCGCGAGAACACAGACTGGCTGGCGCTGGGGTTCGTCTACGAGCGCCTCGGACAGGTCTACGCAGAGCGCGGCGAAACCGAGCGGGCGATGGACTACTACGGGCGCTTCGCGGAGTTGTGGGAGGATGCGGATCCGGAGCTCCAGCCACGGGTGGAGCAGGCGCGAAGGGAGATGACGCGGCTGGCCGGCGAGCCGCGCGGCAACCCGTAACAAGAGCATGCCGGCCCGGTTGGTGTGACAGAGGGCGGTCGAACGACCGCCCTCTCTGCATGTCGGGTCCAGCGGGGCTTCAATCCGGAATCAGGGCGGCAGCCACTCCGGGCCCCCGGGGCCCAGCTGTCTGCGCTCGCTCCCTCCCTGGGCCACGTGCTCGGCCAGTGCGTCCGCCAGCTTGGATAGCTGGTGGGCCCTGGTGCGCGCTACCGTGAAGAAGATCGAGCGCGCCACCACCCACGAGCCGCCCACGAAGAACAGTGCGGCGATGACCGCCGCGCCGGGCGCTCCCGCTTCGATGCCCGTCCCCAGGGAGACGCCGAACCCGCCGCCCCCGGCGCCGCCCATTATGCCACCGAAGAGACCTCCCGCCATCGAGCCCATGTACTCCTCGACCTGGATGAGTGTCCGCCCGTCCACCGGCGTGATGGTGATCTGCAGGCTGCGACCCGTTCCTTGCCCGGGGGCCGTGGTGCTCCACGCGAGCGAGTTGCCGAAGGTGCTGGGGTGCCCCACGATGTTGAGCGCCCTCTGGATCTCACCCACCAGCTGGGGGAACTCCGACTCCCGCACCTCGCCGTCCACGATCCGCTCGAACCGCAGCCGGGTGGGTGCTCCGAGGAACCACGACCAGGTGGACTTCTGTGCCAGGGCAGGCATACCCGGCCTGCTGGTTCGCTGTGGGGTGGCGCCGGAGCGAGCGACATCGCGCACCGCATCCCGCACTCGCGCGGGAGACAGTCCGACCTGAGCGGCAACCTGTTCGAGGCCTCCCTTGGTGAGGAGGTCCGCTTCCTCGGTCGGGTGCTCGGCCTGTGCCTCGGAGGCGCGCTTGATGATCTTCTTGACCTCAGTGTCGCGAAAGCGGCGATGCTCACTCAGCGCCTCGGTGAGCGACTCGCGAAACTCGGTGGCCGACGCGCAACGCTGCCGCGGCCGGAGCGCCAGCGCGGCCACCATTGCCTGCTCGAGGGAGCCCGGAAGGAGGTCGAGCCGCTGCCGGTGCTCCGGCATCGCGTCGATGAAGCGGCTCAGCCGCACCGCCTCCTCTGTGGGCCACATTCCAGGCGGTTCTCCGAGGAGCATCTCGTACAGCACGCAGGCCAGGCTGTACACGTCGGTGCGCTCGTCCAGGTCGCGCGCCCCGGCCGCCTGCTCGGGGCTCATGTAGCCGGGCGTGCCCAGCGCCATACCGGTGCGAGTGAGGTTGGCGCCGCCCGCCGACGTGATTGCCTTCGCTATGCCGAAGTCGGTTACGAGCGCGTGGCCCTCGGAGAACAGGATGTTCTCCGGCTTTATGTCGCGGTGCAGTACGCCGTGCCGGTGCGCGTAGGCGAGCGCACCGGCTACGCGTGCGGTGATGGCCACGGCTCGGCGCGGTTCGAGTACCCGCTCCCGGTTGAGCAACCCGCGCAGCGACTCGCCGTTGATGTACGGCATCACGTAGTAGAGGAAATCGCCCGCCTCACCGGAGTCGTACAGCGCCACTATGTGCGGATGGGTGAGCCCCGCGGCGATCTCGATTTCCTTGAGGAACCGTTCCGTGCCGATGGAGGCCGCCAGCTCCGGGTGCAGCACCTTGACGGCCACGTCGCGGTGGTGCTTGCGGTCGTGGGAGAGATAGACCGTGGCCATTCCCCCGCGGCCCAGCACGCGCTTGAGGGTGTATCGGTCCGCTAACGCTGACCGGAGATCGTCGGACGCGTCGCTCATGTGCTAGAAGGTAGCTGCGAGTGAACTGGAGGAACTAGGCCGGCGGCGTCTGCCCTTTCATTCGCTCTTCGGTAACGAGGTCCACGATCACGTTCACGACCTTGGAGCGGGCGCTGTCCACGTCCTGCTGCCGCATGACCTTGCTCTCGAGCGGCCGCCACTTTTCGCGGCTGATGATCGCATCCTCGAAGCCGCTGAGCGACTCCTGGATGCGGTGGAGATAATCCTTGCCCAGACTTTGCGTCATTTGAAGACCTCTCCAGGGGAAGATTGCGTACCACTCTCAGATACTGCGCACGCCGATGATCGGCAAGGGTCCCGGGGCGGGCTCAATGCGTTGCAATTCCTTCATTTGAGACACTCTGAGCCTTTAGGCTGCGCCCGCCTGGTGCCGCCCGGTCCCTCAGCCCGCGACGTAAGCGGTTGTGATCCATGATGTTAGGAAATGTGGATCTTGAGTCTAAGCGATCGGGAACAGGCGTCATAGTAATTTCACAGTTTCTTACAGTGCGCCCGCCGGTAATAAACCAAACTAGATAGTTCTAATTTCCGATCCGCCCTTGCTGCGGACCGGGAGCCCCTCGTTGAGGGCCGCCGTGGGTGGTCGGCGTCACTGCCACCCCAATCGAAACATACGAATACACTCGGAACGGAGAAGAACCATGTTCTTCCCATCATCACACCCTTGGGTGGCGGGCGAGACGTTGGGTGAACACCTGGAGGAACGGGGTGTGAGCCGACGCGATTTCCTCGCCTATTGCGCCGAGCTGGGTGCCGTCCTCGGGCTGAGCAGCATGATGACGCCCAAGATCGCGAAGGCGCTGCAGGACCAGCAGCGGGCGTCGGTCGTGTGGATTCAGCTGCAGGAATGCACCGGGTGCGTGGAGAGCGTTATTCGCACCGCGCATCCATCGATCGGCGACCTCGTGCTCGACGTCATCTCCCTGGACTACCAGCACACCCTCATGGCGGCGGCGGGCCACGCGGCGGAAGCGGCGGGACAGGCGGCCATGGAGGAGCACTACGGCAGCTACGTGCTCGTCGTGACCGGCTCTGTGCCGATGAAGGAAGACGGCATCTACACCACCATAGGTGGCCGGACCGCGAAGGAAATCCTGGAGGAGGCCGCAGCGGGCGCCGCAGCCGTCATCGCGGTGGGAGCCTGCGCGCACTGGGGAAACATCCAGGCGGCGCGGCCCAATCCGACGGGAGCGGTGGGAGTTTCGTCGATCGTCAAGAACAAGCCGGTGGTGAACATCGCCGGATGTCCGCCGATCGCCGACGTGGTCACCGCCACGATCGTGCACTTCCTCACGTTCGGCACGATCCCGGCGCTCGATTTCGACGGGCGCCCGATGTTCGCGTACGGCAAGAGGATTCACGACCAGTGCTCGCGCCGGGCGCACTTCGACGCGGGCCAGTACGTCGAGAACTTCGATGACGAAGCGGCTCGCAAGGGCTGGTGCCTCTACCGGGTGGGCTGCAAGGGCCCCGCGTCCTTCGCGCCGTGCCCGATCATCCAGTGGAACAACACCACCAGCTGGCCCATCGGCGCCGGACACCCGTGTCTCGGGTGCACCGAGCGCAACTTCTGGGATCAGATGACGCCGTTCTACAACCGGCTGCCCGACGTCGCCGGGTTCGGTGTGGAGCGCAAGGTGGACACGATCGGCGCCGCCCTGGCCGTCGGTGTGACCGCCGGCGTCGCAGCCCATGCCGTGGCGACGGGCATCCACCGCGCACGCGCGCGCAAGGAACTGCCGGTCGTGGAGAAGGAGGTGGACCGTGGCTAGACAGAGAGTCGTCGTCGATCCGATCACCCGGATCGAAGGTCACCTCCGCATCGAGGTGCAGCAGGAGAACGGACGGATCGCCGATGCGTGGGCGTCATCCACACAGTTCCGCGGCATCGAGACCATCATGCAGGGCCGCGACCCGCGCGACGCATGGGCGTTCACGCAGCGCATCTGCGGCGTGTGCACCGTGGTCCACGCTGTTGCCTCGCTGCGGGCGGTCGAGGACGCGCTCGACATCGTCATCCCGCCCAACGCGAACCTGATTCGCAATCTGGTTCACGGCATGCAGTTCGTGCAGGACCACGTGATCCACTTCTACCACCTGCACGCGCTGGACTGGGTGGACGTGGTGAGCGCGCTCGACGCCGACCCGTCTGCCACTGCGCGGATCGCGCGCCAGGTCTCGCCGTGGCCCAACAACTCGGCCTCGTACTTTGGCATGGTGCAGGACCGGGTGCGCAAGTTCGTCGCCAGCGGCCAGCTCGGGATCTTCAACAACGGCTACTGGGGCCACCCGGCCTACAAGCTGCCGCCCGAGGTGAACCTGCTCGCGGTGGCGCACTATCTGGAGGCACTGGACTGGCAGCGGGACGTCATCAGGCTGCACACGATATTCGGCGGCAAGAACCCGCACCCGAACTTCGTCGTCGGCGGCATGGCCTCCGCCATCAACCTCGACGGCACCGCCACGATCAACACCGAGCGCCTGACCGACATCAAGGACATGATCACGCGGGCGCGCCGGTTCGTGGACCAGGTGTACTTCCCCGACCTGGTGGCAATAGCCGGTTTCTACAAGGACTGGGCATCCATCGGCGGCGGGACACCCAACTACCTCGCGTCCGGTGAGTTCCCCCAGGGCGACGTGCGGGACATCGACTCGCTGTATTTCCCGCGCGGCATAATCCTCAACAACAACCTCAACGAGGTGCTGCCGTACGACCACATGAAGGTCAAGGAGTACGTGACGCACTCGTGGTACGAGTACGAGGGCGGCAAGGACGTGAGCCTGCACCCGTTCGAGGGCGAGACGAAGCCCAGGTACACAGGGCCGCCGACTCCCTGGCAGTACCTGCAGGACCACGACGAGTACACGTGGATGAAGGCGCCGCGCTACGATGACCAGCCCATGGAGGTGGGCCCACTGGCGCGGATGCTGGTGGCGTACGCCTCAGGCCACGACGGCGCGCAGGAGTTGGTGGGCGAGGTGCTGGGCCGCCTGCGTGTCGGTCCAGCGGCGCTGTTCTCAACTCTCGGGCGTACGGCAGCGCGCTGCATCGAGACGGTCTTGATTGCGCGCCAAATGGAAGTGTGGTTCGACGAATTGGTAGGACGCATCAAGGGCGGTGACACCGCGACGTTCAACCCTCAGCGGTGGAACCCGGACACCTGGCCGGCGACGGCGGAGGGCTACGGTTACCTGGACGCGCCCCGGGGCGCGCTGGGCCACTGGGTGCAGATCCAGAACGGGAAGATCTCCCGCTATCAGTGCGTCGTGCCGAGCACCTGGAACTGTTCGCCGCGTGACGTACACGGGCAGACCGGGCCGTACGAGGCGGCGCTGACGGACAACCACCCGCTGGTCGATCCTGAGCGTCCCATCGAGATTCTCCGGACGATTCACTCCTTCGATCCTTGCATGGCGTGCGGAGTGCACGTGCTCGACGCCGAGGGGAAGAAGGTCACGGAGGTGAAAGTCCAATGACCGCACCCACCAGGCCTCCGACGATTCCCGAGGCGGTCGCGGAGGCGACACCCGGATACCGGTGGGTCCTGTTGTGGCGTTGGCCGCTGCGGCTCACCCACTGGGTATCGGCCGCCACGATCGTTGTGTTGATCGTGACCGGCTTCTACATCGCCGATCCCTACTTCGTGACGTGGGGTGAGGCGAGCCAGCACTTCCTCATGGGATGGGCGCGGTTCCTGCACTTCACGGCAGCGGCAATGATCGTGGCCGCGGCCATCCTGCGCGTCTACTGGCTGTTCGCCGGTAGCAAATGGGCCAGTTGGCGCGCGCTGCTGCCGGTCGGCAAGAGGGACTGGGGCAATCTCATTACGATGACGAAGTACTACTTCCTCGTGCGGCAGCCCAAGATGCCGCATTACCTCGGGCACCACCCGCTGCAGCAGCTCAGCTACACCGCCATCTATGCGACGGTGATCATCCAAGTCGTGACCGGGTTCGCGATGTACGGGGTCTCGAACCCCGGCGGGCTCTTCTACACGATGTTCACCACGTGGATGGGGCCGCTGTTCGGCGGGCTCCAGGTCGTACGGTTCGTGCACCACGCATTGACCTGGATCCTGGTCTGCTTCATTCCGCTGCACATCTACCTGGCGTTCCGCGCGGACGTGGTGGACAGGGAGGGCGAGTTGTCCTCGATCTTCAGCGGAGGCCGATTCGTCAGGTCCGATGTAAGATTCGAGGATGAGTGAGACACCGAACGCTGGGACCGTCGTTGCCGGATTGGGGAATCCCCTCATGGGCGACGACGGTCTCGGTCTCGTGGCCCTTGAGATTCTGCGGGATTCCTGGGACTTTCAACCAGACATAGAGTTGCTGGACGGCGGGACGTGGGGGATGAACCTCCTGCCCGCCATCGAGTCCGCCGAGCGTGTGCTCCTCCTCGATGCCATCAAGGCGGGGGCGGCGCCCGGCACGGTGGTGGTGCTCGAGCGCGACGAGCTGCCGCGTTTCTTCTCCATGAAGCTCTCTCCACACCAGATCGACATGCGCGAGGTGCTGGCGCTTGCCGAACTGCGGGAGACCCTGCCGGACCACATCGTTGCGATCGGTCTCCAGCCGGAAGTGGTGGAGATGTCGACCGAGCTCAGCGCCGCGCTGCGGAACAACCTGGACTCGTTGGTGGATCGGGTCGTCCAGCAGCTACGGGACTGGGGGCACGAGGCCCGGCGGGACGAGACCAGGTAGCGGGAATCACATATGCACGAGATGAGCATCGCGATGGAGGTGTGCAGCATCGCGGAGGCGCACGTGCCGCGTGAGCAGCTGACCAGCGTGGTGGAGGTGGGCCTCGAGGTCGGCGATCAGGCCGGCGTCGAGGTGGACAGCCTCGAGTTCTGCCTGGAGGTTCTGCTCACGAGCCCGCCCTTCGGCAAGGCGAAACCGGTGATCGAGCGCGTATCTGGAGACGTTCTGCGCGTCAGCTATTTGGAGGTGGATGATGGCCGTCCGGACGATTGAGGTCCGAGAGAAGGTCATGGCCAGGAACGACGAGTTGGCGGCGGACGTGCGCCGTCTGCTCGCGGAGCACCGGGTGCTGGCCTTCAACCTGGTTTCCTCGCCCGGATCGGGGAAGACGCTTCTGCTCGAGCGCACTCTGCGGGAATTGGGTGAGCGGCTGCGAATGGCGGTCATCACGGGCGACGTGCAGACGCAAAACGACGCAGACCGGCTCAGCCGCCACACGGACAAGCTCGTGCAGGCCGTGGTCACCGGAGGCGCCTGCCATTTGGACGCGCGCCAGATCCTCACTGCGCTCGAGGAGGTGGATCTGGCGAACACCGATTTGGTGTTCATCGAGAACGTAGGCAACCTCGTGTGCCCGGCGAGCTGGGACCTCGGTGAGGCCGCCAAGATCGTGTTGTTCTCTACCACGGAGGGGGAGGACAAGCCTGCCAAGTACCCCAAGATGTTCCAGCAGTCCAGTTATGTGGTGTTCACAAAGATGGATCTGCTGCCGCACCTCACGTTCGAGATGGAGCAGGCCAAGGCCCAGGCACTCGAAGTGAATCCCGACCTCTCGTTCTTCTTCACCTCGGCGCGCACCGGCGACGGGCTGGACGAGTGGTACGCCTTTCTGGAGGGGCAGGTGGCGGAGGCCAGGCGCGCGTGACCGCCCGCGCCCCCGCCGCCGAGCGCGAGGCCCTGCGACTCAGCGTCACGGGGGTGGTGCAGGGGGTGGGCTTCCGTCCCTTCGTGCATCGCCTGGCGCTGGAGCACGGGCTCGGCGGCTGGGTGCGCAACGAAGCCGGCGAGGTCCGGATATCGGTCGAGGGCCGCAAGGCGGCGGTGCAGGCATTCGTGCACGACCTCGTGGCCAAGGCCCCACCGCTGTCGCGCATCGACTCGGTCGACGTGACGCAGACCGAGCTGAGCCACGTGGACGAGTTCCGCATCGTCGAGAGCGTGGACCAGCCGGACCGGCGCCAGCCGGTATCGCCCGACGTGGCGCTGTGCGCGGTCTGCGAAGCCGAGCTGTTGGATGCGTCCAACCGGCGCCACCACTATCCGTTCATCACCTGCACCGATTGCGGCCCCAGGTTCACGGTCATCGAGTCGATGCCCTACGACCGGGAGCGCACGAGCATGCGGGCGTTCCAGCAGTGCGACGAGTGCCTGCGGGAGTATGACGAGCCCGCCGATAGGCGCTACCACTCGGAGACCAACAGCTGTCCCGACTGCGGTCCGCGCGTGTGGCTGGAACAGGCGGGAGACGGCGCGGAGGTGTGCGCTGGGGCGGCCGCGCTGGAGCGAGCCGCGCAGTGCCTGGCGGACGGCAAGGTTGTGGCAATCCGCGGGCTGGGCGGCTTCCACCTCGCCGCCGACGCCACGAACGACGAGGCTGTGAGCCGGCTGCGGCGGCGCAAGGCGCGTGAGGCCAAGCCGCTTGCGGTGATGGTGCGCACGCTGGAGGAGGCGCGCCGCCTGGGCAGAGTCGGATCCGGAGAGGAGCGGCTCCTCACGTCGCGGGCGCGGCCCGTCGTGCTGTTGCGAACGCTGCCGGACGCGGGACTCGCGCCCTCGGTGGCGCCAGGCCTCGACACCGTCGGGGTGATGACGGCGTACACGCCGCTGCACCAGCTGCTGCTGGAGCTCGTCGGGCGGCCCCTGGTGATGACGAGCGGCAACCTGAGCGAGGAGCCGATCGCGACGGCGAACGACGACGCGCGGTCCCGGCTCGGCGACATAGCAGACGTCTTCCTGCTGCACGACCGAGAGATCGTGGCGCGCTACGACGACTCGGTGGTGCGGCTCGCCGACGGTGCGCCCGTCTTCCTGCGCCGTGCCCGGGGGTACGCGCCCCTTCCGCTGGAGCTTCCGGTGGCCGCGCCGGTTCCGCTCGTGGCGGTGGGGCCGCACCTCAAGAGCACCTTCGCCCTGGCGCACGGCGCCACGGCGTACGTGAGCCAGCATATCGGGGACCTCGAGAACCTGGAGACACTGGAGCATTTCCAGGCGGCGCTCGCCGCGTTCCGGGAGCTGTTCCGCGTGGAGCCCGAGGTGGCGGTGCGGGACATGCACCCGGGGTACCTCTCCACCCGCGTGGCCGAGGAGTTGGGACTGGGGGAGACGATCGTGGTGCAGCATCACCATGCCCATGCCGCTGCAGTGGCCGCGGAGCACGGTGTTGTCGATCGGGTCATTGGGGTCTGCTACGACGGCACCGGGTACGGTGACGACGGGGCTGTTTGGGGGGCGGAGATCCTCGTCTCGGACCTCGTCGACTACGAGCGCCGGGGGCAGCTGCGCTACGCTCCGCTTCCGGGCGGCGACCTGGCGGTGCGGCGGCCCTGGCGTGTCGCGCTTGGGTATCTGTCGCTCGAGCCCTCACTGAGCGACTCGTTCGCCCGCGCGTTCGAGGGAGTGGATCCACAGGAGAAAGCCCTCGCGGAACAACAGGTGGCGCGCGGACTCAACTCGCCGCTCGCGTCGTCGATGGGGCGCCTGTTCGACGCGGCAGCTGCTGTCCTGGGCACGCGCCAGGTGGCGCACTACGAGGGCCAGGCTGCGATGGAGCTCGAGGCCCTCGCGGGAGAGCGCGCCGCCGAGCCGTTGCCCCTGCCGGTGCTCGAGGGCGATGATGAGAAGTGGTCCCTCGACCCGCTGCCCCTGCTGGCGGCGCTGGGCGAGCAGCGTCAGGCGGGAGGGGATGTCACGGAGCTGGCTGCGCGCTTCCATGAGAGTGTCGCCCACGCCACGGCCGAGATCGTCGGACGCGTGGCGGATGCAGCGGGGCTCGGGACAGTCGCCCTCGGCGGCGGGTGCTTCCAGAACGCCCGGTTGCTTGCCACCACGCGCACCTTGCTCGAGCGGCGCGGCCTGCGGGTGCTGGCACCGCGGCTCCTGAGTCCCAACGACGGTTCCATCAGCTACGGCCAGGCGGCGGTCGCCGCCATGCGCATGTCGCGGAGGTCATGATGTGTCTCGGAATACCAGGGCGGATCGTCGAGATCCGCGACGACGGCGGCTTCCCAATGGGCGTCGTCGATTTCGGCGGCGTGAAGCGTGAGGTGTGTCTCGCGTATCTCGCCGGTGAAGTAGGTGTCGGCGACTACGCCATCGTGCACGTCGGCTTCGCCATCTCCAAGGTGGACGAGGAAGAGGCCAAGCGCACCTTCGAGGTGCTGAGGGAGATGAGCCAACTCGAAGAGTTGGAGTGGATGCAGGAGGTGGCGGAGAAGAGTCTCAACCCGCCACCGCCCGAGGCGTCGTGAAGTACCTGAGCGAATACCGGGACGGCAAGATCGCGCGCGGCCTGGCCGACAGCGTCAAGCGGGCCGCGACACAGCGCTGGGTCCTGATGGAGGTGTGCGGCGGACAAACACACACCATCGTGAAACAGGGCATCGACGAGCTGCTTGCCGGCGCAGTGGAGATGATCCACGGACCTGGTTGCCCGGTGTGTGTGACGCCGCTCGAGCAGATCGACCGCGCGCTCGCCATAGCTTCGCGCCCCGAAGTGATCTTCACCTCCTTCGGCGACATGCTACGCGTGCCGGGCAGCGAGATGGACCTGTTTCAGGTCCGCTCCCGGGGCGGCGACGTTCGCGTGGTGTACTCGCCGCTCGACGCGCTGGAGCTGGCGCGGCGAAACCCCGACAAGGAGATCGTGTTCTTCGCGGTGGGGTTCGAGACGACGGCCCCGGCCAACGCGATGGCGGTCTGGCGCGCCCGGGAGCTCGGAATCGAGAACTTCAGCGTGCTCGTGTCGCACGTGACGGTGCCGCCGGCGATGGTCGCGCTGCTCGAGTCGCCCGACAACCGGGTGCAGGGATTCCTCGCCGCGGGACACGTCTGCACGGTCATGGGGTGGACGGAGTACGAGCCGCTGGCCAGGAAGTACGAAGTGCCGATCGTGGTGACCGGTTTCGAGCCGGTGGACATTCTGGAAGGCATCCTGATGGCGGTGAAGCAACTCGAAGAGGGCCGCCACGAAGTCGAGAACCAGTACGTGCGGTCGGTGAAGCGTGATGGCAACCGGCCGGCGCAGGAGGTCGTGAGCAAGGTCTTCGAGGTGGTGGACCGGCAGTGGCGCGGCCTCGGCAACATCCCGTCGAGCGGACTCGGGCTGCGCGAGGAGTTCGCCGCCTACGACGCGGAGCCGAAGTTCGGGGTGCATACGATCACTGCGGAGGAGTCGGAGGAGTGCCACGCCGGGGAGGTGCTGCGCGGCATCCTCAAGCCCAATCAGTGCCCCGCGTTCGGGACCAAATGCATACCCGAGAATCCGCTCGGGGCGCCGATGGTCTCTTCCGAAGGGGCCTGCGCCGCCTACTACAACTACGGCCGTTTCCGCACGCCGAGTGAGAGCGGGGCCTGAGTGGGGGGTTCTTCCATCGCCGACGGCGTGAACTGCCCGGTCCCATTCTCGCGCTACGATAGGGTCCAGCTGGGACACGGCTCGGGTGGCAAGATGAGCGCGGCGCTCCTGAAGGAGCGCTTCCTGCCCCACTTCTCCAATCCCGCCCTGGCCAAGTTGACCGACGCGGCGATCGTGGACGTCGCCGCGGGCCGGCTCGCGGTGTCCACCGACACGTTCGTGGTCCGCCCGCTGGAGTTCCCGGGCGGCAACATCGGATCGCTCGCCGTCCACGGTACCCTCAACGACATCGCCGTGATGGGAGCGCGTCCGCGCTACATGTCGGCCGGGTTCGTGCTGGAGGAGGGCTTGGAGTTCGAGGTACTGGACCGCATCATCGCGGCGATGGCCGGGGCCGCCGAGGAGGCCGGCGTGCCGATCGTGGCGGGCGACACCAAGGTGGTTGAGCGCGGCAAGGCCGACGGCGTGTTCATCAACACGACGGGGATCGGCGAGCTCGATCCCGGTTTCGCGCCGGCGCCGGATCTGGCGCGCCCCGGGGACGCCGTGATCGTCAGCGGGCCGATCGGGCGACACGGGATTGCCGTGATGGCGGTGCGGGAGGGGATGGAGTTCGAGGTGGAGATCGAGAGTGACGCGGCCACCCTGTCACCGCTCGTGGAGCTGCTCAGGGAGCATGTTGGAACCGGCGTGCACGTGCTGCGCGATCCCACGCGCGGCGGGCTCGCCAGCGCCCTCAATGAGATCGCGGGCACGGCGAGAGTCGGGGTCGAGCTCGTGGAGGACGCGATGCCCATACCGGGTCCGGTGCGTGCGGCGTGCGAGATTCTCGGATTCGACCCGCTCTACGTCGCCAACGAGGGGATCTTCGTCGCCATGGTGGAGGGCGGATCGGTGCAGAACGCCGTTGCGGCACTGCGCACCCACCCGCTGGGCGAGGAAGCGACCGTCATCGGCCGTGTCGTGGAGGCGCACCCGGGTATCGTCGCCATGAGGACGGGCATCGGCGGAACGCGGGTGGTGGACATGCTCCCTGGAGACCAGCTGCCGAGAATCTGCTGAGACTTTGCGGAACGGGGTCGTCAGGCCGAACGGGAGCGCGGTAGCAGCAGCTCCGCCATCTGGGTGCGCTCGGAGTCGCTGGCGCGGCCCCACTCGGCGGCAAGGTCATCGGTCGTCTTGCCGTGGGGGAGCACCACCCAGCGATGCTCCCGGTCCGGCCCCACCGCGGTAAGCACTATGACTCGGCCGCCGGGGCCGGCAGGCGAGGCGTGCAGATAGTACGCCACGTCGCCTTCCTGCCAAGCGGCGAGCTGCTCGAGGTCGAGGGGCTTCTGCGGTTCCATCGTTCGGATATCCGTCGTCTGCCTAGCAATAAGCGGACCACGGCCGCCCGGGACTAGGCCGCATATGGGGCACGACATGTGTGTTTTGGGACATTTGGGCGGCGCGAGTCCAGGTGCCCCCCATTCTTCGGACCGATCAGACTGGGACAGGTTCGCGTTTCTGGCCTTGCCCCCGGTTTCGGTCCGCTTGGAGTGCGGCTCGCGGCTCAGCCGTTGCGGGGCTCTTGCTCCAGGACACGTTGCAGGAATTGGAGTACGGCTGCCTCCTCGCGGCGCAGCGCTGCCGACGGTCGCTCACGCTTCTCGTCGAGCTCGGCGGGCGGGGTAGGCGGCCGCGCCATCACGAGTCCTCGCTCGTAGGCGTCGAGCACCGCGGGGTGGACGTAGTACTTGCGGCAGACCGCGCGGGTGTTACCCAGCCGGTCGGCCACCTGATCCACCGCCTGCACGATGTTCTTCGTTGCCTGCCGCTCGGATGGGGCCGGTCCCAGCTCGCTCAGCGCCATGGCGGCCGATATGGTGCCGGCCCAGGTGCGGAGCGAG
>Ga0255053_10000707_pt1 | contig 18375 bp, 48 predicted proteins | sample JV7_2_22_MG_FD_188635 | JGI IMG/M metagenome (GOLD analysis project Ga0255053, IMG submission 188635) | Seawater microbial communities from Jervis Inlet, British Columbia, Canada - JV7_2_22 | ecosystem: Environmental > Aquatic > Marine > Inlet | place: Canada: British Columbia | collected...
TTCAGGGTTGTTGTCCCATCGGTCATAAATACTTGTCCCAATTTTGATACCTTTTGTCCCATCGTGCAGTTTTATGTGCATAAAATTGCATGCAAAATGTTTGCAGAATGTCTGCAAATTGTTAAGTAAATGTAAAGAAAAAGTATGGGGACCTATGTAGGGAACCTATATCGTTCCCAATATGGTTACCTATATACGTTCCCTTAGTTGCGGTTATTATTTATAAGGTTTGCTGTGAAACCTGGAAAAAAAGGTTTTTATAGGATTTTTTGTTTCTTATTAATTATGTTGAAAAAAAAGAAAAAAAAGATTTGTAAGAGGCTGCCTGATGGAAGTATCACCTGTGAAGAAGTCTAAGGTCTTGGATTTTTATTCGTTTCCGTTTTGTGATCCTTGTAAACCGGCTCTTAGAATTATTAGAAAGGTTGCTGCAGAGAAAGGTGTTACAGTTCGTGTTCATAAAGATTTAAAGGTTGGTGCTGCGGTCCCTCGTGCTTGTATAACTGTTGATGGTAAAAGGGAATGTATAACTGGTTTTAATTCTGATTCGGATTATGAAAAACAGATAAAGTCTATGTTAAGTTGATTATCTTATAAAGTTTTGAAACGCATTGAAAAAAAGGTTTTTTCAATACTTAAAAATACTTCAAATTACTTAATAATACGTAAGAATACTTCAAAATGCAGTAAAAGGTCCTTAATCAAGGACCGATCAAGGCCGTATTTTTGTGATCTTTCAAAATCAATTTTGTATATTGTTGTTTTTCGGAGGTTTCACTTTGTAGACGATTACCATTCCAATTATAACACTGATAATAATTACAAAAACAATCTGAATGATACCAAACGATGTATATCCTTGTTTAACAAGCATATATTCATCGAGCTCTGGAAAATCTTCAGGAGGTTCTTCGTTTCCGATGCGATAAACATGGTTGTTTGTTCCAAAATCATCCCAGTCGTTAGGATCCCATACACCAGGTCCACCTGTCCAACTGACACTATTTCCCCAGCTGTCATCATCAAGAACAACTGATTTTTTCCCATATGGTCTCATTCTCATATTGAAATCCCATAGGAACATGTTATGAAAACGATTTGTTCCACCATCGCTGTAAAAACCTATTTCCGTGAAACCGTATCCACCCCACTGGTCAAAGGATGGCTCGAATTGTCCCATGTTGAACTGGTTGCCTGCGCATTCACTGACTCTGGTGCTGGGCACATCTTCCCGGTTGTCATCACAATGGATCATATATTGACATGAATCCATGTAGATGTATTGTGCCTGGTTTCCATTTACATAGCTACCATAACCGGGTGTTCCTTCATATGGCGTTTCTGCATAGAATTTCATACCATATTCAAAACCATGAAAATATACTCTTGTTATTAGAACCCATGCGATATGTCTCATATCAACATCATCATGTAAATAAATCCCTTTGCCCTGATGGTTATGAGACATAAGAACCATATTATCAATTGTAACTGATGGATGGCTAAGGCTTTGTTCTTTAAAAGGATAGACACGAACTGCAGCATACTCACCCATCTCTACAGCTGTGCAATCGATTTTCCCATTCCATAGGTCAGATGCTTCTTCAAGTGTCACAGCATGGTAACCTGTATTGATTGGTTTGATAGTTGCCCCGTTCATATCAAGCGAACGTCCTTTTTTAACAATGACACCCTCAGGGGTATCATATGTGAGAGAAGGTAAAGTAATAATTCCACCTTCTGATGTAGAATCAATAGCTACCTGTATGTTGCCAGGTGTTGGAATCCATGATTCACCTTCGCTGTTGAAAATCAATCCTTCAAGTATTCCTGGTATTGGAAGGATATGTGCAAAATTCAAAAATAATAAAAGACCAACTGTTAGACAAATTAGTAATATGGTTTTAATAGATTTTTTCATAATACTCCTTCTTCTACAACTGCTGCCATCATAGCCCACCAGGCTTTACCCTTTCGATAACAGTTAAAACAATGGGAATGAGCACAACTACAAGATGGGCAATCCTGTATCTGGCACCATTCAGTGCACCATTCACATATATCTGAACCCCAAGGATAATAATTGCCATCAGGATCATAACTTTCTATATCTGCAAAATCAAACAATACTTTGCCATTGTTTATACAATAGTCTCTTATCTGGTTATTACATTGGTATAGATTTCCATTAGGTCCGGTTCCATCAAGATGACCTGTCATATAAACAAAAACAACATCTGGGAAATCTTCTTCCAAATCAGTCATAGTATCAAGATATATGTTGATACCTTCTTCGGTGTTATCTGAACATCCACCACACCAGCTCATCATCACCATTTGACATACTTCGTGGGTGTTGAGATAACTGCGAATAGATGGAACCCATGATGTATCTCCGTTATGGCCGAGGTCATCATGGACTTCGTGGATATATGGTTTAGAATGAGATAATAGATTTAAACCAGTTATGATCTGGCTGCCATGTGAAGTATGACCATAATATATATGTAAATCCTGAATAGTTGAAATAGTAGACGGGGGGATGTAATCATAGTTTTTTATAATGTTGTGGTCTGCTATGATGCTACTTCCATTTCCAGGTGGTGTTTCATAGCAACCAGAAAACAGTAATAATATTATAATGGGTAAAAATATTAAATTTATGTTTTTTTCCATCATTTTTTTCTCCAAAAGTTAGAGTATCTCTTCAGTTACAGGTGGTGCAAATAGTTTCTGGATGTTCCTTGTGCCTTTGCATCCTGTTACACGCCGTAGAGCTCTCCAATTTGCTTCTTTAGCGTCTAAAGCCCAGATATTGACAGTTTCTACAGTATCATCTGCTTTGATACAATCAAGCCTATAAACATCATACCCCATAAACCCAAAGGCTGCATCATCTCTCATTTTTTCTGCGCTGAACGGATGCGCTACGTTTCTTACTGCTGTTTGAACATCTTTAAAAAGATCAGTTTGATAGCCCTCCCAGTCGTCTTCTCTTGGTTTAAACATTTCTCTTTGTATCATTCCTACTCTTTTTTTCTCATAGGGCCATTTTTTACTCTGTATTGTTTCATCGACAACAACAAGCCTGTTATGAGATATAGAGTTCATGTATACTACTGCATCTTTGGTATTATACACAAGATCATAAACAGCGAGCGCTGGATCCTCAGTCCATTTGCCACCCAATTGTTGTTCATATCTATCAATCAGCTCTTTAGTATGTTCACGACGTTTTACTGCTGTTATTGTTTTTTTGATACATATATTAGCCAGAGGGGAATATTCCTCATCAGGGCTACATCCAGCTTTTTTAGCTGTTATTCTTTCTTTTGCACCGGGTGGTGTAACATATCTGCTGACTGGTTTAGAACGAGGGGTAAAACCAGTAGTAGGCATGTTCGGTCTTTGTCCTCTTTTTAGGTTTCTCCTTGTCATGTTAGCATAATAAACAGACAATTTTTATATATACTTAACGTGGAATTTTTTCCAAAAACCATAATCTTTTAAAACTGTTTTACATTACGGTATTGCCGCAATTTTCATATTATAAAAAGTGGATGCTGGTGTGCGGTAAGGGCTTGTTATTTTTTCTTTCCTTTTTTCAGCGCCAGCATCTCTATCTCCATATCTATTTGTGTGCTTTTTTAAAGCAAGATCTCTCACGGTTGTGATGATAACCAGCCATAACTCTAAAAAACAATGAGAGTAGTGCGAGAATTTCAATGAGGATTAACACATACAGGTCTATTTCGGCGTTCCTTTCTATTATTAATATAGTAACTATTAGAATCAGTAAAGCGATTGTGAGCGTGCAATAGCGTTCATAGTTATGTTCTTTGACAGCATGGCTGAAACCTTTGCGATAGTTTCTTTTCCGTAACCATTCTTTAAAAATCCTCATCTCAGTTTGTAATCACATACCCATATAATAATAAAACCTATCACCGCTCTAAGGATACGGATGCTATGATCTGGGAACCAGGGCTGTGAAAAATAAACAATGATGCTCCCTGCTCCATCAATGATGAGAATTATTCCAAAAATTAGGAGCAAAAGAGATATTGCCTTCTTTTTCATTTATTTTTTTCTCCTAAATTCATGGTGATAATAGGCTAATACTACTGATGCTGAGCTTGAAATAAGTGCGATATGAGCAACCACGATAGGCCAATTAGCAAGCCTCATGCCATATGTAGCCCAGAATACTGCTACAACAAGACCCACCATATAAGGTGTTACAGAGAATGCTTTGGTGCTTTTCATCTTCAAAATCTTCATCGTCTGAGTTAACATAGCAAAAGCCCAGATTATCTCCATCAGCATTGCTACTATTCCAACCGCATCCATTAAAAAAGATAATGCTGTGGGTTTTATTTATAGCTAACCTGGAATTTTTTCCGATTTGATTGTAGCATTTCGCCAAAGCACAATATCTATAGTTCCCACTCGGTCACCAGTTGCAACAGATAGTTCTTTGCACATTTTTTGAACATCGTCTTTATACCCAAATTGAGTTGCAAGACGGTTAAGATGACGATCAGGTTTTGCACAATCAATACCAAGGTTACGAGCAAGATGGTATTTAGTAGCAGGGCCAAGATATGAGAGTTTTCCAAGGTATTCTATTTTTTCTTCATCCGTTGGCATACTCTGTAGTTTTCTAAACCATTCCTGGAATGACAACGAGGCTCTTTTGATTGCTGCACGTTTCCCAAGATGATTAACAGCCCGTGGACCCTTTAGTATGAAATCTGCGTATATTTTTTCAGCTACTTTATTGCTCAGCCCTGAGTTCAGGACTACATATACGTATTCCCAGTAGAAATTTTTCTTAGTCTGATGTTTGAACTCTCGCTCATGGACAAGATGTATTTCTGAATTATATCCATGATTAATCAGATTCATTTTTGCTTGTTTATAAAAATCAAGTAATTCTTCTTTCATAAAACGCCTCCAGGGAAACCACTGGTTTTAACCAGTGGAGGAACTGGATGGAAAAAACTTTTCCCATAATATATCAACTCTATTTTTTTAACAGCTATACTTTTTTTGATCACTGACAAAATCACCCTTGAGCCTTTACAATGAACTCCTTTTACACGGTATTCTCTGTTATTGTATCTGACAATATCCTTTGGCTGAAGGTTATATCTCTGCCTTCTGATCGATGGTTTGAAACCTTTGCGGTTCAGTTGAATACCGCGGTTGTTACGTCTTATCTGTTTGGATAAGATTGTTTTGCAACGCTGTTGACTATCGCCATCTGCGATTACAAAGGCATCATTACTATGCGATTTCGGTAGTTTTTGTCTGATACGCTTATGCTTTGTGACATATCCATATGTGTGTTCCACTTGTATATCTGGAAAAAGTTCTCTGAGTTTGTTGACAAGTTTCCAGCGGACTATGGTCATAAAAGTTTCAGGTTTGAACTGTTTAATCTTAACTTTCGGAAGCGTGTTTTTATCATTATGATGATCTTTGTGACATTTTTCATGCAGGGTTATGAGCTCCCTGGGGCGGTCTGTTGCACCCTCCGATTTACCGTTGATGTGATGCACAACTAAAACTTTGTCTTTTTTGTGTTTGCAGCCGGGATGCTGACAGTTATAACTATCCCTGTGTAAAACATATTCTCTTAGATTCCAAAAACCAAACTTTTCACCTTTCTGATATTGTTTGCCCCGTATCAACGGGTTTTTGATTTTCTGTATATCAAAATTTGCGACTTCTACAACGATTTTTGTCACAGGTAAAAGTTGTCTTATTTTTTTAACTATTCTGATATGACTATTGAGTTTATGTTGGATGCTTGGTGCAAACCAGCTATCTTCCCGTCCACGGTTATCAAAACGTGCCGATCTATGCCATTTCCGATTCCTACGGTTTCTTCTATACATCTTTTTTTCCTGTAGTTTTCTGGGTATATCTGTTCTCAGATTTATTTCAAGAGACATTAGTTCTTTTTTGTTTGATGCCGCTGAAATTCCTATATGGTTGTAACCGGAATCAACGCCAAGGGTCGCATCCTGCTTTGTTTCACCAGATGCATACAGAAGCTGGATTGTGAACGGTTTCCGACTTACAACTTTTGCTTTACATTTTTCGAGTAAGTGTCTTGCCTTCGCAGGTCCGGTTGGCATAAGTGGTCTTCCTCGCATGTTTAAAACAGGAACCCGCAGGTCCTGTTCAGCCTCTTTGGGCTGTTGGTCCACATCGGAGTTGTTAGAAAGAGTTTTTAAACTCTGCAACACTTGGACGTTGTGTCCATGTTTAATCACAGGGTCACAGTTGCCATGGGCTTGTGGAGCACCCGTGGGTGTGTATGTATTTCTTCTTTCTAACTTCTGCATATTTTTTTATGCCTCCTAATCAACTCTTGCGTTGAAGGTTACCCTTCAAGCCACTGTTTTTAAACAGTGGTAGTTGACGCGAATTCCTCAAGACTTCTTTGGAAACAGTTTTTTCCTTTACAGACGTTCTCCCAATACCTACATCCTACATCTTTGAAACCTGTTTTGTAACCACAGTAAAATAGACCATTAGGGTATCGACTTAGGTGTTTACACATCTTATGCGCCTTTTATGCATAGTCTATACGTTTTAAATAATATGTGAGTGTTACCCAGGAGGCGTGTGGGGGAATGTCGAATCCCCCTCTTCAGGATAATATGGATAGGAATCGGCTTTTGTTTTTATCCTGGAGTTACTATTATCTCGCCACCTTCCACGTATTTTACGTGAACCTCACCATGTTCTGTAGATCCACAAATAGGACATTTATCTCCATATCTGCGGAAAGCAATAGGCATATATCGATGGTTACATCGTTTACACCAGTATTTTTTTATCATTCCAGTTATTTTATTGATTTTAATTTTCCCTCCGTGATGTTATAATAGTTTTATTTCAGCTTCAATCTGTTTTGTTGGAACCAGTTCGTAGAGCTCTATGTTTTTCATACCTTTTTTTAACAGGTTGGTCATGTAGTTAAGGGCGTGGTGATCGTTCATCTCTCCATTATAAGTTTGATTGCCGTCTTCTACTTTTGGGTTTTCATCAAGCCATGATATAATTCTTTTAGGCATCTTTTATTTTACCTCCTATTGCTTTATGAGTTTAGATTTTTCATATTTTGTTGTGGTGGATGGAGGGCTATAGCGGTAAACCAAAAACTTTTTCTATCCCGCTTATATCCCGGTGAGAAACAACGCGCAGATACCCAAAGTTCTCAAGTTTAGCTTTCGCCACCCTACTAATATGCCCTCCTTATCTCAATCTCGTTTTCTTCTTGTCTTTTTTCCTCTTTTTTTCTTTCCCTTTCTTTGAGTTTTCTTTTGAATTTAGTAATCACGCGAATAATTATAAATATTCCTACAATGATGATTCCAGAGATCAATAAAATAAGCCAGCCTTGTAGTTCGATAGTTATTGGTATATACCAATCAGATTCTTCTGCAGAATAGCGCTGTATCATCAATACACACCTTAGAAGCAGAAGTGTCCCACCCGCACCAATAAAAATGTATCTGATGAGACGCTTATACATCACCATCTCCTCAGATTATTCTTGTTATAACGACGATTTGTTTTGGTTCACTACTGAGGAGCATGTAGTAGCCTGATATCTCTACGAACTCTAAAACAGGAAGATGTATGTTTTTATATTCACTGATGAAAAAGTTCACATTAGATCTCTCTTCAAAACTAACGTTCCATATTTCTCCTTTTGTATTTTCTCCTGCGACTGTGAGTGTATCTTCTCTGACGAATTGTATTTCATCGATTGTCCCTGATATAATTATCTCAGGTGGTAATAGTATGATATCATCATCATTTGGTTCTGTTGGGCTGTATAACCAGGCCATAATAAATATCAGTGATAGTATGAAACATGTTACTAAAACAATATACAATACTTTTTTGAAGCTCATTCTTCAGCACTCTCATTAGGAGTTTGCTTCAGGAACTCTTCAAGCTTTGTAAGGTTTTGTTCGGATGATGCTATTCTTCCTTTCATAACCTCTACTATTCTTAATAATGCGAGAGAAGCATCTTTTTTTAGAAATATTAGCTGTGTAGGTCTTCCTTTTCCTTGTTTCTTAGTTAATTTTTTATATAATATGCCCATTTTTTCAAGTTCAGTAGTGATGAGACTAACTTCTGGTTGCTGCAGGTCACAGTTTTTCTGCATATCTTGACCGGTGGTTTTCTGTGTTTTAAAAAGATACTCCAATACCCGTGCATGCCTGTCTTTAAAATCAAGTGCTTCAAAAATTTCTTTAGTGTAACCCTCATTTGTCATATAACAATAGTATATATAAAAGTTCTTTTTATAATTTGCGTTGTTATACTATTTTTTCACCCATTCGATGTCTACTTTTATCCTATGCTGTATGGTTTCAACAGCGGTATGGAATGCTTCTTCGTATTCCTCTGGTATTTCAACTGTTATTGTTATTTTTTTTATAGACATGGTTTTTGTTCAAAATACAAGGTTCCCCTTTTTTTGTTTCTTCCTATTCTTTAGGTTCTCCTTATCTGTTTTTTTCCAATCACGTTCGAAATAGAGCCATTGTCCTTGATATTTGATAGCAACATAGTCATAGGGGTGTGTTATCCATCTGCCTTTTATATATTTCGTGTGCGGATCCATATTATTCAAACCGTTCTAATTTAAGATAGTTTCCAAACTTCTAATGCTTCTTCTTCTGTGATTATTTTCTTTTTTTGTAACAAGTCTAACAAATTGTTTATTGCTTTTGATTCATCACTTATTTTCATATTTTATACCTCCAAACCTGATATTCTTAATACACACACGCTGATTATTATTTGGTGTGGATGTTCCAATAAGGCATTGTCATACCCTGTTATCACACACCCACACCATTATTCAAGTGATAACCCATAGTTCTTAAGTTATAAACATCCATCAGCTTCATTCCAACAAGTAGCGCATACTTTACCGTGCCTTTGTGTTGGTATTCCTTCACCAATAAGTATAGTCCCACAATTTCCACATTTATTCATTTTCATAGTATCAAAACCTATAATTCAACATTTACAATGGTTCTCCTGTAACAACCGATTCAAGCAAATAGCAACCAATTTCAGTTCTTACAAGTCTAACAAACTTATTTTCATATAATATTTCTCTCATATTGTCACTCCAAACCAGATGAATTTAATTCACTCCTTTTTAGATTGAATTAGTAATTTTTTATTTCCATTAGTAAAGCCTATTCATTGTAATTTTTTTTCATCCCATAAAAATCTTGATTTTACAATTTCCTCTCTTTTAAATACCGAATCACATCTTAAACATTTGAATAGTTTTTTTATAATCCTCCAAGAATTATGACTTAAATTACAATTAGGACAACGATGAAGTATAATGCTATTTGTTCGGCCATACATATTTTTTTCATCATCCTTTTTTACTATTATCGTTGGTAACATTTTTATCTGACTCCATAGATTTTACAATTTTAATTTATAAACTTAGATATCTATGGTGAATCTCTTTCTTTTGCATGTTAGTTAAAGAATCCCACCATCTATCTGCTTCTATTTTCATATTTGTTTCTCCTTTTTTTTTATCCAAACTTTGATGTTGATCTCCAATAAGGCAAATCTTTTTTTCCATAACATTTATTACATGGATAGTCTAACGGAGTTCTATGTTTATACCGACAACTACCACAATTTTTCATAATAAAACCTAACCAGTAGAATTTCTTTTTTCTAATAGTGTTATACCATTTTTCATTCTAAATGTTCTTGTTTCACAATCTAAAGCATCAATACAACAATCACAATTCCCTTCTCCAAAGTTTTCAAAGCAAGACAATTCTTTGCCTTTAACAATCTCTTTCATCCTATCAAACCTGATGATTTTAAGTTAAATCTCCTTTTATTAAAGCATTTCTTACCGATTGCATCTCATAATTACGCCAGAGGGTATCACACCATATTAATGGATTTTTAAAATGATGACGATTAGATTTAAGATATTGTTCTGCTGATTTTTTAGTAAAAAATGCCTGTTTGAACTCCTTTCTAAGATAAACATCAAATAGTTCTATATCACGATGTTTTTTGATTTCTTCAAATAATTCTTCTTTAGTAAGTTTTTCTGCGGTTTCTGGAAACCAAGAGTCATCTTTATAAAACTCAACGAGTGCTTCTTTAGTATTCTCTATTTCATATGCATCAGAAGATTGGTCTACATATACACATTCATCACCATATCCATCTTTGGCAGGGTATCTTATTTGGTCGAATAAAATAAAAATCGGATTCTCCGTTGCCATATTATCCTGCGTCTTAATTTCTTCTCCTATTTCGTTTAATTCCATATTTATTACCTCATTTAGATTGAAATATTAATTTAAAACTACTTTTTTGCATATCTTACAGATGTAACCAATGGGAGTAAATTGTGCTTTACTCCCTTTCCTCTCATAAAGAGTTTTCATTCTCTTATCACATTTAGAACAATTCATTTTAATACCCAAAAATATCCTTATGAATTTGTTTTTTATATTTTTCATGCTGTTGGAATGTAATTAAACCCATATTGAAATCATCTGCAATATTTCTTAATGTTTCTTGATATGTTTTTGTTTTCTGATAATCTTTTTCTTCTTCTATCATTTTACACATTTTTTATCACCACTTATATCATATCCCGTATACGGTATATAAACCTTTCTATTTCGTATACGGTTTAACCTTGTAAATTTAATTTAAATTGATTTCTTTTTCTTTAGGAAATTTGGAATTATTGCACATTTCAAACAACGCAAATCTCCTTTTTGTATTTCTTTACCACAATCAATACAATTTATATTATTGGGATTTACTTTAATCAATTTCATAATTTTTCCTTACCTAAATAATTTACTTTTCTCTTAAATCTTTAATCAATTGCTTTATTATAATTGTTTTATAATATGAATTAATATCAAGTTCTAACACACCATCTATTTTATTTATTGTTAATATACAATATCCTTCTTTACTCATTTTGCTTTAACTCCTAATCTAAAATCCTTCTCTTTTTAGAAAAGCAACTGCTTCATTATTTACATTTGGATAGTTAGTAATAATATATTGAATATATGCTTCCCATCTCTTAATTACTTTATTTTCCATCTTTATCAACTCCATTAGATTAAAATATTAATTTAAGATGGTAGTTTTTCTTCTATTGCAATCTGTCCACTATCATCTATAGATGCATCACAATCTACCCATTGTCTTTCATCCATGACTTGCATTAACACATCAGCATCATCATTATACGCTTTCTCAAGCAACTTTTTTAAATCCTTTACCTTCATTATATCTACTCCAAACCAGATGTTTTCAATTTATTTATATCTGATATTCTATTTTCAATGGACCCTTTTAGATTTTTTAATAAGTTTATATCATCACAATATTTGATATAATCATAAACTTCCTTTTCAATCATTTATTTTACCTCATTTTTCCCAGAAACTTTTAAATATTTGTATCAGCATATATTATATCGTGCAAGTAAGTCCTGCTGAAAGAATGATGACTCCCTGGTGAGTTTAGGACGAGTAAGTGGAGGTTGCACGATACTCTTTTCATTTTTTCAACTCCTTTAGTCGATTACTTCATATTTTTTGAATGCTTCTTCTATTTCTATATTTATTTCAAGCGGTGTTTTTATTCTGTTTTTAAGTTCATCTGTTATTTCTTTCCCTGTTTTAATTGGATTTTTCATAGTTAAAACCTATGATTTATAATCTATAAACAAGTTCTTATTATAACTCTAACATGTTTATTTTCCCTTTTTCTTAATTCTATACTAATGTCTAAAATTGCATCGCTAATTCCATTTTCTTTAGTTAAATCATATATTGCTTCCATAGTATCAACTTCAAGTTTGATTTTTTACATGTTTGTTGTAATAATAAATCCAATAAGGAAATGTAATAGCCCACAAAATCGCATATGTCATTATTCCACACATTTCTGCTAATTGTTTAATCATTTGTTCCTCTCAGGAAAGCAACAAACCAAGTTCTTTCATTGCTTTTTTATAAGCATCAACATCTTCTTTATTTTCTTTCCAAACTTTTTCAACATCTTCTTTTGTTTTACATTTACTAAAGTCTAAGTTCATTGTTTCCCCACCGGTAATGCTTTAAGGTTAAATCCTTTTTTTTCTATATATTCATACATTGTGGTATCCAGTTCCTCGCTATAAATCCAAGGCAGGAATACTTCTTTCAAATCAGCCTGTTTTAGATACACATGCCATAGTAATAGTTCGATGAGTTCCAATGCGTTACGCCATGCAACTCTTGCTGCTTGTTCCCTTGCCCAGGGTAGCTCCATGTATTTCTTACTTAGTAATCCTTCAGATACTTGTTGTTTAAACGCCTCGAGCATCCCATCAATATTCACTGGTATTTTCACAGGATATGTCTCAAATGGCTTATTACTACCATCTCCTTCCTGTATCAGAAAAACAAGTTTACATGGTATACTATCAGGCCCATAGTCTTTCTGGATCTTTGTCACACCATGATTAGCCAGCATTTTTTCAATAGTCCCGATAGTTCGGTCTACTGGTATTGTTGTGCTATGGCTTTTGATTTTGTCATATTTTTTCATAAAACCTCTCTTTCTACCCATAAAGTTTTTCAAAGTCGTTATCCTGTTTTTCTCCAGGTCCACTCATGAGTTTTGCTATGTCTATACTATGTTTAATCAGATATTCTGTGGTTTTAGTGAGAGTTATTGCTCTCATATCAACAAAGATAAGGTTTTCCCCATCGATTTCAAAGAATTCAAAACCGATTTTATCTACAATAGGAATAACCGCTATCGCAACTTTAGCATCATCATCATAGAAGATAGTGCCATGATGTGTCCTGTAAAATGTATCCAGAAGGTCTCTATGTGTTGGTTTTACCTGGTAGGTGTCATCAACTTCCTGCAGTATATCATTTACTATTTCAACTTTTTTTTTCAATTTATTACCTCTGCTACTTCAAAATGTCTCCCAGCCCTATCTGTATAATCCGAGCTGCAGCAACTATCTTTGTATACTATAAACTCACACATGATGAAATAACCACCAGATGTTAGGTTTGTTGTATCATAACCTACTATAACCATTCCACCAGGCTTGACGGTATGAGATCGGTAACTCCAGTTGAATATATACTCATCATTTGTTTCAAGCCAGATAGTGCATACAATCTTTGAAATCCCTGTTTCAAACCACCCTGGACTGATATTACTCACTACAAAATTAACACCATCACCCGGCATTACAATATCAGGTTTTTGTAGGTCCACATCATAAGTAATAGTATCATGAGTGTAATAAAGGAAGGTCATAAATATAGCTAATACAATAGCCATCATCAGAGCTGTAAAAATTCTAACCTTTGTTTTATCTATTACTTTCATGCGGCCACCAGTTTATCTATCGGTGCTGGTATGCCTAATTTATGTTTACACGTCTGACAGTGACCTGCATAGAAATATACATCACATACAGGTATAGGTTTACCACAGCCTTCGCCTTTACAATGATCTTGCCCTATATCTTTTTTATTCATGTTGATTCCTCATTTTATTTATGATGGCCATAAAAAATTTGTGTTCTTCAATAGATGTGACTTTTTTAAGGGTTTTTTTATGGACAACTATACACTCTTTTTCAAGTTGTAAAAAAAAGGAAGTAAGTTTCCTATCAAATGCATGTAATTTGCTATGTATCGGAGTTATTTTTTTAGAAAGTTGTTTTGCTACGTCTTGTATTTCTCCTACATAACTGGTAAAATCCTCAGCTTTTGATGTAAATGTTTCCATCATCTCTGTTTTCGAGTCTTTAATCCAGTTATTACAATGATCTTGTCCCATATCTTTTTTATTCATTCTGCTTTCACCACTTTTTTATTGATAAAATTATTCACAGCATTAATACTTATGTTGTTTTTATCTGCAAATGTTTGCAGTTCTTCTGTTTTAACCCTTTTTTTCTTTTGTATATACCCTATAATTTTTAGTTCTTCTTCAGTAAATATATATATCTTTGTATCCTTTCGGATACGTTTATATGGGTTAACGGTTATTTCGATAAGTGGTTTTGATGCCCATTTTTGAAAAATAGATATAGCTTTGTCTTCTCCATAGAACTCAAGGATATCTTTCCATGTTAAAGTCCCCATAGCGGATAGCTGTTTCAAAGATTCTGGTATTTTACTCATTTTTCCACCTTGTATCCTTGTTTCTCCCAGTATTTAATACAACGATTAAGACCCCATTTTGTCTTTGCCTTACAATAACATGCTTTAATAATCATGCTCCATCCTGAGATAGGCGTAATGTAGTATTTTTCATTTATTTGTTTAATCTCCAAATATTTTTCTTTAAATATCATTTTTTAACCTCCCCGTTTATTACAATTTTTGTATCCCAATGTAGATCCTTATCATCAGCTCTGATCGACACAAGCCCTTGGTTGGCCCATCGTTGAAGATTATTTATCGCCTGTTTAGCTCCATAGAAGTCATGAAGATCTCGCCAGGTTAACAATCCGTTGTTAGATAGTTGCATCAAAGCCTCAGGTATTTTCATGATCCACCTTCTTATCACATAAGCCCTTTTACAGGGTAATTTGCAATATAGTTGTAACATTGGCGTTCGTATTCACTATAGGCGTTGGCAACCACTCCAACAATTGCTGCAACAGCAATATTGATCCCCATTATCTTTTTTTTAGGTTTTTCCTTCATTTTTCCCTCTCCTCACCATTTAATTCTCCCTCCTCATCTTTTCATGAAATCTAAACAGAATTTGAGTTCTTCCTCATTTATTGAACGGACAAAGTTATCTGCGTGTTCACTTTGTGCTTCTTGAGTGGTATATATGACGGCTTTACAATTAATCATTAACCAAAGTTTGCGTTTATCAGTTATCATCTTTTTAGCTTCCAAATATTAATTTGCATAGTTGCTGAAATCTTCGGTTTCTACTAAAACCTGGTCTGACATTCAGCAGATTCACACCCATATAACAGTCAAGCTCCATGAGTTCTTTTGTCATACGTTCTCTTGCTTCCAATTTAAGATCCTTAATTTCCTTTATTGCAAAACCTACGAAATCATCTGGTAGTTTTATCATTTTTTTTCTTCCATACTACTATTTCAAATTCATATTTTTTCCGATGTAACTTTATGAACTCGGAAATCCATAAAACAAAATCAAGTGGAATTCGTAACAATCTAATAATCTGATTTTCACAAGACCAATAAGAATAACTTTCATATGGTTTTTTCCATCTGATATCTTCGTAATCATCTCCTTCTTTTAATATTACTTTCATCATATAGTTATCCTCCAAATATTGATTTAAGCAGGTTGTTACACAGATTCTCAAATTTGTTTACTACTTTTTCTCCAAGGAATGCGATTTCTTCAATACCATATTCAACAAGGTTTTCTTCTACTGGTTCGTAAACATCGTTAGCGTTTTTTTTCATATTGATAGGGCGACCCATAAAAACCATTATGTGATATAACAATCTATTTTATAAAATTGTCGATTATGCGAAATTGTTTTTAAACACGAACTGTATTACAAGTTTAGTCTTACTTCATATATCACCGAAGTATGGACTCACAAACAAAGGGGGGATATCCACCTCAACTAAATCGCCCATGAAATACATGATTTAATCACCTCATATATTTTAAAGCGTTTTTATGGATATCCCGCCCAACCCCAAACATGGAAATTTTTCCAAGACACTTATTTATAATTAATAAAACATTATTCTTATTAATGCCAAATAACATAGATTGGGATAAACTTCTCACTGAGAGTTATTGTTTTGACCTTGATAGTGATTTTCGTAATCTCCGTCATGCAGCAGGCTGTGTAGCAATTATTCCTAAACAACTTGATACACCAGCTCTTCGTAAAATCAGGAATTTTTTTGATAAAAATGGTATTTATCCTATACAGTTACTTCATAGTGAATATGCCATGAACCACATGACTCCTGCAAAGGAGTTCATTCCTCAGAAGGGTGAGTTCCCTAAAGAACAGGAGGATAAACTCCATCGTGTTAAAATGGCTATTGTTTGGAATCTTAATGATGCTATTTATAATGCTGCAAGGGAATGCATGCAGAAAGTGAGAACTAAAAAAGTCCCTTATGGTGATTCTGATAGTTGTCATACTACTGAGCCAGCTGAGATTGTAAACTGGCCTGACACCACTCCTATTTGTAACTGTAATTTTCCATTGCTCCGGGAGGCACAGCTTATCAGTGATGAACTTAATGCTGAGAACTGGGACACCCGTAGAATGGTAGGTAGTATGAGGAAGATTTATTCCCGTAATTGGGTGCGTAATACTGCTTGGGATCTTGATAAAGATGAATTGAATGTGACACCTATTGAACAACGTGCGGGTATGCTAAGGGGGAATTATAGGAAATGGTGAAAATCAGGGATATAGCAGGTTGTTGGACTAAGTTGCAGCAGAAAGAATATTTTGAGCTTCGTCCAGAATGTGAGGCTGCACACCTGAAATTTACTGAGAAAGACTGGCAGGCGTTGCTTTTTGCTAATGAAGAAATAGGCCATCGTTATCATTATGGTATTCGCCCACAGCCTGTTGAATCAGATGGGACTCAACTGGTATGGTCCAATGGACGGAAAGACTGGATTGTGTATAATGATAAAATCAAGAAAGGGACTAAACTTAGCCTCGATGCTAATGAAATTTTTATCCCGGTTAGTCCTGAGCGTGCTCGTAGGATACTTCCTTGTCTTAGGGTGCTTCCTTTGTATTTTAGTAGTTTTGAATCTCAAGCCCGAGGTGAAGTATCATGGGAGGAGGGTGGGACGCAATGGGCTTTGCGAATGCTTGAATCTAAATTGGAGGGGAAGATATAATGAAACTCTGTGTAGTTGCTTGTTCAAAATCTAAAAACAAGAAACCCGGTAAACACAAAGCAGAGGATCTATACACTGGTGGTGTTTTCAAAAAAAGTATGAGTTATGCTGATGATATTTGTGATAAAACAGTTATCCTTAGTGCAAAACATGGTGTTATTTCTCTGGATAAAAAAATAGTGAAGTATGATTTCCAGATGAAAGATATCCCATATAGTGAGAAGTATAAATGGAAAGAGCAATGTGCTGAGGAAATCATGAAGCTTACGAACAATGGTGATACTGTTGTTTTTCTTACATCTCATGGTTATAAATCTGGTATTTTGAGTAAGTTGAAGAAACGTAAAACCGAGTGGCCTTTTCATCATTTAAAGCAGGGTCAGCGGTTGAGGTGGCTTAATGAAAAACTGGGAGTTAAGAAATGAAAAAAACTGGTTGTAAACCCCATGAAGGTTTGATTGGTAAGAGATGTGTCGATATCAATAAACAGTTAGAGTCCTCTATAGCTATTGCGGAGAAGAGCAAGGATGCTTGGGGTGTTGAGCCACCGGCTGTAAAAATATTGAATGATAAGGTTTATGTTCTTGATGAAGCATCTTTTGTAATATATGGTCCTTTGAGATCTCATCGTATTAGAAGCACCAGGGATGAGATATATCATAAGGTTGGTGTTAATAAATCAAAGGATCCTATTTATGGGTATTATATGTTGATGCAAGTGACACCTGGTAATCTTCTGAAGATTAAGAAGAAGGGTTTTATATGAAAAAAGCTGGTTGTAGAACACAGGTAGTTGGAAAAGTTAAATTCGTCTTCCCTGAGGATCTATCTTGGAATTGTGTTAGATGTGGGACATGCTGTGAAGATATGCCTGGTGATATAGATACTAAAGAAAAAAGGAGAATTGACAGAGCAGGCTATAAAGATTATTATGAGGATGAAATTCCAGGTTCAAATATAAGGATGATTAAAAAGAAATCCGGTGGTTCTTGTTATTTTTATGATAATAAAGGCTGTAAAATCCATGATATTAAACCTATTACATGTCGGATAATGCCTTTTTCACCATGTGGTTATGATTATAAAATGAACAAAATAGTGGCATGTATCCCTAAGCGTATACAAGAGATATGCAAGGGGGTTTCTGAAAAATCAAGAGTTGATGTAGAATTGTTGGATCATTCCGCGCCTGCTATTGAAAAAACATATGAGTGTCTGTTGAAGTTGGAGGGAAAGGCACATAATCTCAACTGGAAATCAAAGATTGTTAAAGATGGAGTAAACAAAATGTTGTCAGAGAGGTTTTTATGAAAAAATCTGGTTGTCCACCTGGTCAAGTATTGTTTTATGGGGCGTGCATCCCAATTCCTAAGAATAATAAAGAGTGTAAGGTTTTTTTAAAGGATTATT
>Ga0255053_10000708_pt1 | contig 18370 bp, 16 predicted proteins | sample JV7_2_22_MG_FD_188635 | JGI IMG/M metagenome (GOLD analysis project Ga0255053, IMG submission 188635) | Seawater microbial communities from Jervis Inlet, British Columbia, Canada - JV7_2_22 | ecosystem: Environmental > Aquatic > Marine > Inlet | place: Canada: British Columbia | collected...
ATCGTGACTGCCGCTGCCGCGACGAACACCATCGCGCGCGCCGAAGGCGGCGTCAGAACCTGCACCGGACCGAACCAGCGCTGCTGTAGAGACGCTGCAGCCCGTTCACGAAACAGCGGCGAGCGGTCGCGCTTGGGCGGCGGCGCAGAAATTGGAGATTGAGACTGACGATCCGACATCGTCAACATGCAAACACGCGCACACCAGAGTCACGAGCCCTTATTCAGGGTATTTCGCAAATTTTTGCGACGCCTGCCCGGGTATGCGATAACCAAAGCTCAAACCTACGTGAACGGCCATGAGAAACACCGATTACCTGGATCGAATCGCACATGCCCGCGTCTATGACGTTGCGGACAAAACGCCGCTGGAAGAAGCACCAAATCTATCGGCGCGTTTCAAGAATCGCATCTGGCTGAAGCGAGAGGACCTGCAGCCGGTTTTCTCATTCAAGTTGCGTGGTGCCTACAATAAGATCGCAGCAATACCCGAGGGCGCGTTGTCCGTTGGCGTTATCTGCAGTTCCGCTGGCAACCATGCACAAGGCGTCGCCCTCGCAGCACGCCGCCGAGGTATTCGTGCGGTCATCGTGATGCCGGTAACGACACCATCGATCAAAGTGAACGCAGTGCGAGCACTCGGCGGCGAGGTGGTGTTGCATGGCGACGCCTATGACGACGCGTATGCGCATGCCCGCTCGCTCGAGCATGAGCGTGGGCTCGTGTTCATCCATCCGTTCGACGACCCTGATGTCATCGCTGGCCAGGGAACGATCGGCGTCGAAGTCATGCAACAAGCTCAAGACGATATTGACGCGATCTTCGTACCGATCGGTGGCGGCGGGTTGATTGCCGGTATCGCCGTCTATGTGAAATCGCTATTTCCGAACGTCCGCATCGTCGGCGTGGAGCCAGAGGACTCCGCGACGATGCGCGATTCGATCGCAGCAGGCAAGCCCGTTACGCTGGACCATGTCGGCATCTTTGCGGACGGCGTCGCGGTGCGGCGCGTCGGTGACGAGACATTCCGTCTCTGTCAGGAGCATGTTGACGAGATCATCACGGTCGACACCGACCACGTTTGTGCGGCAATCCAGGACATCTTCGAGGACACGCGCTCGATAGTGGAGCCGGCCGGTGGACTCGCCGTCGCCGCAGCGAAAAAATACATCGTCGAGAATGAGATCAAGAACCAGAACCTCGTCGCGATTTGCAGTGGTGCAAACGTCAATTTCGACCGGCTGCGGCACATCGCGGAACGCGCGGCAATCGGCGAAGAAAAGGAAATGCTGCTCGCCGTGGAAATTCCTGAAGAACCCGGAAGTTTTCGCCGCTTTTGCGGGGCACTCGGGCGGCGCGGTGTTACCGAGTTCAACTATCGCTACAGCGACTCGGCGAATGCTCACATTTTTGTTGGCGTCGAACTCCGGCACGGCATTGCCGAGCGCAACGAACTCGTGGCAAGACTGCGAACGGAGGGCTACCTCGTCGAAGACCTGAGTGACAACGAAATGGCCAAGCTACACGTTCGTCACATGGTCGGCGGCCGCTCTCCCGGCATCGAGAATGAGCGTCTGTTTCGTTTCGAGTTTCCCGAACGGCCGGGCGCGCTACTGGATTTTCTAAATGCCATCGGGACGGACTGGAATATCAGCCTGTTCCACTATCGCAACCACGGTTCCGACTATGGCCGCATCCTAGCCGGCATCGACGTACCGGAGGAGGAAACCGCCGATCTCGAAGCGCATCTCGCCGAACTCGGCTACGCATACTGGGAGGAGACGGATAATCCCGCGTATTCCATGTTCCTGGCCTGACTGGCCGCGGAACGACCGCGCTCCAACTGTATCAATGCCGTTGCATCTGAAATCGAATTTACGGCATAACCGCCCGCCTTATTCCAAATAGTTTGCAACCATTTCGTGCCCCTGGGCATCGAACTGGTAACAAAGCAAAAAATTGGGGACCTCCATGCAAGTCAAAGCCATCCTGGTATGTGTATTTACGATTGTGCTCGTTGCAGCAGCCTACGCAGGCGAGCAGCATCGCATGCACGTCGAAGTCGTCGTCGATGACGATGCAGAAGGCATGCAGGTATTCAGCTTCGACAGTGCCGACGCCGGATTTGACCTGCAAGACATGCAGATCGGCGAGTCACGCACGATTACAGGAGAGTCCGGCGAGACGGCGTTGGTCGTCCGTACAGAAGACGGTTTCGAATTCGACGTGAACGGCAAGAAAATACAGCTGGACGACATGGGTGACGGTGTCGACTACACAATGGGCTATGGCGAACATCATGCAGAGATGCTCATCAATGCCGATGAAGACGTTCACATCGCACGTAAAGTAAAGGTAATGAAGTTTGACGGCACAAGTACTGGTGACAACGTCACTATCATTACGAATGACTCGCTCGACGATGCCACACAACAGCAGATCCGCGATGTGCTGTTGTCGTCCGGCCGCACAGGTGAAGTGACGTTCATCGACACGAATAATGCACATGGTGACCACGCCACGATGGAGCGCGTGCATGTCATCAGGCAAGAGGTTGACGTAACAAACTGAAAATCCCTTATGCTGTTTGTTTCGTACTGATTGGCGGTGGCGTTTGCCACCGCCTTTTTTTACAGCTCGCCTACTGCCACATTTCGCGCATGCGCGCGGCAACGTCGAGCTGTCGATCCGAAGATCGCTGCGATGACGTCGCCAACGCTTCGCTGCGCCCGTGCCAGCACTGCTGCATCGTTTCGAGCAAGGGTTCTGTAACGAAACGACTCCGCGCGCCGTATACATGTTTGTCGCCATCCCTGCGCTGCTGTGTCACGTGAAAGCGTAACGGTGCGAGCAAGATGAGCGATTGCTTTGCGCGCGTCAACGCAACGTACATCAAACGACGTTCTTCCTCGATGAGTTTCGGTTTTCCTGTTGCGAACTCGGAGGGGAAGTTGCCATCCGTCACGTTGAGTACGAAAACCGCATCCCATTCCTGGCCTTTTGCGGAATGCACTGTTGAGAGGATCAGGTAGTCCTCGTCAAGCAACGGGTCGCCGGCCAGGTCTCCCGCGGCACTCGGCGGATCCAGCGTCAATTCGGTGAGGAACCGTTCGCGAGTGGGATAGCGGCCGGAGATCTGTTCCAGTTGATCGATGTCCGCTTCGCGTGTATCGATAGCATCGTAAATGCGCTCGAGTTGTGGCTTGTACCATCGCCTCACAGCCGTGAGTTGCACTTGCCAACCACGGTCGTCGAATTCCGCCGATGACACACTATCCATTAGATCGCAGAAGCCAACCCAGTCCGGCCAGGTCGCCGATGGCGGCCGGAACGACCGCAACGACGATATGCGGTAGTCAGCCGTCGCCAGGTGCTCAAAACAACGGGACGCATAGGTCGGGCCCATGCCCGGTAATAACTTCAGGACACGGAACGCCGCAACCTCGTTCTTCGGATTCTCGGCCCATTTCAATACCGACAGCATATCCTTGACGTGTGCGGCCTCGAGAAACTTGAGCCCGCCATATTTCACGTACGGAATATTGCGGCGGATAAGTTCGATCTCGAGCCTGTCGCTGTGGTGCGAGCCACGAAACAGCACGGCCTGGTCCTTCAGCTGCAACCCCTCTTCGCGATTCTCGAGGATTGCCTCGACGACGAACTCCGCCTCGGCATCGCTATCTTCGACGGTGACGTAGCGAGGCTTGCCGCCTGTCGCCTTCTCTGTGCGCAAACACTTGCGGTACTGGCGCTCGCTCGCTGCAATCAGGCAATTCGCACTATCGAGAATCGACTGCGTCGAGCGATAGTTCTGCTCCAGGGTCACAATGCGTGCCGCGGGCGTGTACTGCTCCGGGAAGCCGAGGATATTGTCGACCTCGGCAGCGCGAAACGAGTAAATGGATTGCGCATCGTCACCGACCACCGTGACCCCGTTGCCATCCGGCTTTAGCGCGCCCAGGATTTTCGCCTGCAGAAGATTGGTGTCCTGGTATTCGTCGATGAGCACATGGTCGAACCAGGAGCCAATTTCATCGGCGAATTCCGGCTCGCCAACCAGGTGACTCCAGTACAACAACAAATCGTCGTAATCGAGCGCCTGAATCTGTTGCTTGCGAATGACGTATTGTTGAAACAGCTCGCGAAGTTCCTGCTCCCAGTCCGCGCACCACGGGTAAACTTCGTCGAGCGTGTCTTCGAGGGCTCCCTGCGAATTAACGCAGCGCGAGTAAATCGCAAGGCAGGTATCTTTCTTCGGGAAACGGCGCGACTTCTTCGACAGCGAGAGTTCGTGTCGCGCTACATCCATGAGATCGGCGGAGTCACCGCGATCGAGCACCGAAAAACCGGGATCGAGACCGAGATTGTGCGCGAAGCGCCGCAACAAGCGATTGCCGACGGAGTGAAATGTCCCCGACCACGGCAACACGCCGGCCGGCAAGCGACTCGTATTGCTGCCCGCGAGTGCCTGGCGCACGATTACTTCGACCCGGCGCGTCATTTCGATGGCGGCACGGCGGGTGAAGGTGAGCAACAGAATGCGCTCGGTATCTACGCCCTCAATAACAAGGTGTGCGACGCGGTGCGCAAGGGTCATGGTCTTGCCGGTGCCGGCGCCGGCGATAACCAGCAGTGGGCCCGCGCTGAACGATTGTTCTGGCCGCCGCGTACCGAAGGTCGCCGCTTCGCGTTGCGCCGGATTCAGCGCCTCCAGGTAATTGATCTGGCTTTCCGCCGCCTGCACTGCCGCCTCCGGTAAAAGTCTGTATTTTTATACAGTACTGGATGAATTTACAAGGTCGGCCTGAAGAAATCCTCGATTGCGGCAGCCAGCGCCCGCGGCGCCTCGAAATGCACCATGTGGCCTGCGGCATCGATCACACAGGAATCGCTGTCCGGAAACGGCAGCTGCACGTTGCCCCCCACAAGGTGTTCCCCGAATGCCTCAAGGATATTGCTGTCGGCGCCCGTCACGAGCAGTACCGGAGCCGTCACGGCGCGCCAGCACGATTCCGCCTCGGCACGCCGATAGAGCACGGCATTGGGAAGTTTGTGCGTCGGGTCGACGCGCAGTTGCAGGCTGTCGTCACCGGCAATCGCCCAGGCCCGTGCGACGAATTGCGCCTGTGCGGCCGACATTCCGGGACTGCGGCGGGCGATATAGCGCGCAAGTGCATCGAAGTCCTCAAACCTGGCGAGCACCGGAGTAGTCCTCGCCAGTTCGAGCCAGGTGCGATAACGCTCGGGTGCCTCACCGGGATCGGAATCCGCAAGCCCGAAGCCTTCGATGTTAACGAATGCGCTCACGCGTTCGGGCATCGCCCCCGCATACAGGCCTGCAACATTCGCGCCCATGCTGTGGCCGACCAGTCTCACCGGTTCTGCCGGGCTGTACTCCGCCAACAGACAGTCGAGATCCGCAAGATAGTCCGGGAACCAGTAGGCAGCCGATCGGCACGTTGAGCGTCCGAAGCCGCGCCAGTCAGGTGCGACCACATGCCAATCGCCAGCCAACGCGTCGACGACGAATTGAAATGTCGATCCGGCATCACCCCAACCATGCAGGAACACGATCCGAGGCGCGGCCGCGTCACCCCACTCGCTGACGTGATAGTCCACTCCTCGCACGTGGCGTTTGCTAACCCGAACAGCGACGCGTGGCTCGTATGTTGATTCCCCGGACATAGATATTACATCGTGGCATTATCACGGCACCACGGGCAACGGATTACCTGAAGTAAATCTCGAATGACGGTCGACATCTTCATAGTCCTGGTCATTCTCGGCGTATCGCTGATTCTCTTCATCAGTGAAGTCATTCCCATGGACCTCGTCGCCATGCTGGTGCTGGGTACGCTAGCCATTACGGGACTCGTCGACGCCAACGGTGCATTCGCGGGTTTCAGCAACAGCGCAGTCATCACGGTCTGGGCGATGTTCATCCTCAGCGAGGGACTCACGCGCACGGGTATCGCTGACGTCATCGGCAGACAGGTCATGCGCCTCGCGGGCCGCCGCGAAATTGCACTGGTATTCGTCATCATGCTTACCGGCGCCGTGTTGTCCGCATTCATGAATAACATCGGCGTTGCAGCGCTGATGCTGCCCGTCGTGGTCGATGTCGCGCGCAGAACCCGAATTCCGGTATCACGGCTACTAATGCCGCTGGCCTATTCGACTCTGCTCGGTGGCCTGACGACCCTGATCGGTACACCACCCAACCTGTTGATCAGCGAATCGCTGACGCTGAACGGCTACGAGCCGTTCGGACTGTTCGATTTCACGCCACTCGGTGGCGCGATCATGGTCGCCGGCATCTTGTTCGTGACACTGTTCGGACGATTTCTGCTGCCGAAACAACGCGCGGAACGAGACAAGCACGTCAGTCAGCGCAGCCTTCGCTCACGCTACAAACTGCACGAGCGTAGTTTCCTGTTGCGGGTACCACGCGATTCGATTCTCGTCGGCAAGACGCTCGCAGACAGCCGCATCGGCGCGTCGACCGGCCTGATAATCATGGCCCTGATTCGCGATGGACGCAGCGACACGCTACCTGGCCGGCAGACCGTGTTGCGAGGCGGCGACGGCATCCTCGTGCAGGGGCGCGTCGATCAATTCCGTGAGATGCGCCGCTGGAGCGATCTCGTCATCGAGCGCGAAGCGCCGGTCATGAAATCGATGGTTGCCGCCAAGGTTGCTTACGCCGACGTGACCATCCGTGACGGATCACCGGTGGTCGGTGAACTCGTGCGGGATGCCTCGTTTCGCTCCCGCTTCAACGTGTCTGTCGTGGGAATCCTGCGCAAGGGCGGCTATCGACTGACCAGCCTCGCTTACGTGCCGCTACGCGTCGGCGACCGCGTTCTTGTTCAGGGCGAGCTGGAAGCAGTTTCCCAGCTGGAACGATTCACGGACTTCGACAACGTCGAACCCCTGAGTGTCGATCGACTTACCGAGCAATACCACGCCGACGAGCGGATGTTCGTCGTGCGCGTGCCCAAAGATAGTGAGGCCGCAGGTACGACGCTCGTCAAGAGCCGCCTGGCGGAAGCCTTCGATTTCCGCGTACTCGCAATATTTCGCGACGGCCAGCTGCGGATGATGCCGCGCGGTGACGAGGTACTGAACGGTTCCGACCTGCTTTTGATAGAAGGCCAGCCCGCCGATCTCGATGTCCTGCGAGGTCTGCAGGATCTCGAGATCGACACGAGCGTGCCCGCCAATCTCGGCGCCCTCGACTCGGAACGGCTGACATTGATGGATGCAACACTCGATCCACGCAGCCGGCTCGCGGGACGCACTGTCGGCGAACTCAATTTCCGCGAGCGTTACGGCATCGAGCTCGCCGGAATCTGGCGCGAAGGTGAGACCGTCGGCACCGAATTGGCAGACGAGCGACTGCAGATCGGCGACGCCTTGTTATTGCTGGGACCGCGCGATCGTCTGCAGCTGCTCGATTCCGATTCCGATTTCCTGGTCCTGACACCGCTAGGCCGCAAACCGCCGGATACGCGGCGTGCGCCGATTGCCGCTGCCATCATGTTCGGCGTCGTGGTTAGCGTCATGCTCGGCTACGCGCCGATTTCAGTTGCGGCGGTTGTCGGCGGCACCGTCATGGTGTTAAGCGGTTGTCTCAATATGGAGCAAGCCTATCGGGCAATCGAGTGGCGCGCGATCTTCCTGATTGCCGGCATGTTGCCACTCGGTACGGCTATGGCGAGTACCGGTGCCGCGACCTACCTGGCCGACCAGGTCATGAATCTGCTCGGTGATGCCGGCCCCTGGCCCGTCATCATGGGTCTCTATATCGTTACGGCGATGGCGACGATGATCATTCCCACGGCGGCTCTTGTCGTCCTGATGTCACCGATCGTTCTGTCCGCAATGGCGGATATGGGCTACGCGCCCGAAACGGCGATGATGGCAGTTGCGATGGCGGCATCGGCCAGCTTCACGAGCCCGATCTCTCACCCGGCCAACATCCTGGTCATGGGTCCGGGCGGTTATCGCTTCGTAGACTATCTCAAAGTCGGCGTACCGCTGACGATCGTCGTGTTCATTGCCGTCATGATATTGTTGCCCATACTCTGGCCACTGCACCCGGTCTGAGACGACCGAACGGGGAATTCGAACTTGGCTCAGCAACTCGTCATTGCCGGCGCGGGTCACGCTGCCGGTCAGGTCGTGGCAACGCTCAAACAAAAAAAATTCGAGGGCAAGATCCTGCTCATCGGGGATGAGCCCTGGCTACCCTATCAGCGCCCACCACTATCGAAAAAATTCCTCGCCGGAGAATTGCCGGCCGAGCGTCTGTATTTCAAACCGCCGAGCTTCTACGACGAGGCAAATATCGAGGTGCGTCTGAACACCACGATCACGTCGATCAATTGTGTAGATCGCAGCATCAGTACCACGACTGACGACAAGATCAGCTACGACAAACTTATACTCGCGCTCGGATCGCGTGTGCGGCGAGTCGATGTCGATGGTAGCGGTCTCGACGGTGTTCATTACCTTCGCAGCATTGACGATGTGGAGCGCATTCGCACAAACATCGACGTAACAGGCAATGTCGTCATCGTCGGTGCCGGTTACATCGGTCTCGAGGTCGCTGCCGTCATGCGACAACTCGGCCACAACGTCACTGTGCTCGAATTAGCTGACCGGGTTATGAGCCGTGTCGTCTCACCGGTCGTATCCGAATTCTTCCAGCAACAGCATGCTGCCCACGGCGTGCAACTGCAGCTGTCGACCGGCCTGAAAAGATTCAGCGGCGATAACCGTGTCCGCGCGGTCGAAACGGACGATGGCCAATTGTTTCCCGCGGATGTCGTTGTTGTGGGTGTCGGCATCGTGCCAAACACTGAGATCGCGGCAGCCGCAGGTCTGCAGATCGACAACGGAATTATTGTCGACGACCGTTGCCGGACGTCGGACGCCGACATTTATGCGGTCGGCGATTGCACGGCGCATCCGAACGGCGTCTACGGGCGTCGCCTGCGACTCGAGTCAGTACACAATGCGCTTGAACAGGCGAAGACCGCGGCCGCCAATATCTGTGGCGACGACATCCGCTACTCGCAAGTGCCCTGGTTCTGGTCGGATCAATACGACCTGAAGTTACAAATTGCGGGGCTCTCGGAGGCATATGACGATATCGTCATCCGCGGCAGCCCGGAAGATGGCGCTTTTTCCTGTTTGTATCTTCGGGATGGCCGCCTGATCGCCTGCGACGCGATCAACTCGCCACGCGATTTCATGCAATCAAAAACGCTGATTTCGAACCGGGCCACAATCGATCCACAACGACTGGTGGATTCGAGTACTCCGCTTAAAGACCTGGCTTGAGTGGCGAGGCGTTACTCGGCAGCGACTTCGGTTTCTTGCGGATCGTTTCTGCCAACAACCTCAATCGTAAGCGATCCTTCCATGGACACTGGTCCTTGTTCGACGGAATACGCGCGCGCCGATATTGCTTCGACGCCTTCCGACTCGAGTCCGGCCAATGCTCCGGTTCCGCCCGATACTCGCGCCGTGCCGAGCGAACCGGGACCAACGGTCGTGTTGCCGTGCCACGTGCCTTTCCAGCTTTCTCCCGCGCTCCAGAATGCCGGCACGACGATTTGCCTCAGGAAATTCCAGTAGTTCTCGGTCTGCTCCACAAACAAGCTGCCGCGCTTGGGAAGATAGATATGCCAGGCGCTGTCGATCAGAGCGTCCCCGTTGATGACCCGGGTTCTTTCGGAGTCGGACATGAACTTGATACCGATTCCGGCAGGATTGCTGCGGCTGTCTGCAAGCACGGTGACGAGTACGTCGGTTCGGCGAATCGGTGCTTCCCAAAGTTGCTGCACTTTGACGGGGTGTGGGTGACTACGCGACACACCATCATTCGTATAGACGATTGCGTCGGAGGCAACGGTCGAATATGTGAGACTTATGATTTCTTTGTCGCTGACCGACAAGGGGGAAAGAGGATTTTGCGCTGCAAGTGGATTGTAGAACAACAAGGTGCTCGCGGCCGCGGCGCCGAGCGCCAAACCAATCACCAGTACGACGAGGTATCTGATCATGACTCACCCCCCACATTCTCACCACTGAGATCGCTTGCCGCATCATCGTCACTGAACTCGCCGACAAACATGGTGACAATCTCGATTTGGCCTGCGGGAGCGTCTTCATCCTCATCGTCCGCATTCTCGACCCAGCGTTCGCTAACGGACCCATGCAAGGACTGAAATTCGCGTGTGCCAATGCTCATCTGGCCGACGCGCGATATGCCATCCAATGACTGCGGCGACAACGAGACGTAAAAGGAACCCCTCGCAGGTAGATGCAGAACCCATTCGATGCTGTCGCCGAACTCGGCGCTCTCGGCGGCCACGCGACTTGCTACACCGATGACCAGGTCTCGTGAATTGCGGATCTTGAACAGTTCAGCGCGAACCCCGGCGAAAATTTCGTCCACGGGCCAATCCAGGCCCGGCGGCAACGGGTCCGACTGATTCGGCACCCCGGTCATGATGCGATCCATCGGTACATTGACGTGAAATGTCTCGACGTTGCCACCATTGGGTGTGACCGAAATAACCGACGGCTCACGGTATTGATCAACGACCGGCATATAATAGGCCGCCGCAATCGTGCCGACGATACCGAGCAGAAATCCGATAATTAGAGTCTTGAACATTCGCTGCATCCGTCGCCGACAGCGGCGACCGGGTTCCAAGTTTAGTTAAATCGGCCTCTCGGTCACACCGCTACCGGGTCAAATTGTGACAGAGCGCACATAGCTGCTATTAGTTGAGCAACACCTGCACAATAAGTATCGATTAATTCAGGGGATTTCGCTGTGACGGGGATACCAGTAAGATCCGCCAGCCAGACCTCAACAACCACCTGGGTATCGTAATGACAGCCGCTATCTGCCTGTGGTCAGGACCACGTAACGTCTCCACCGCACTGATGTACAGTTTTGCACAGCATCAGGACATCGCTGTGATAGATGAGCCCCTATATGGCCACTACCTGCAGGTATCCGGCGCCGAGCACCCCGGCCGCAACGAGATCATCGCGGCAATGAACTGCAACGGCACCGCCGTCATGCGTGACCTGCTCGAATGCCAGACGAAGCATCCATCGCCGCGCCTGTTCATGAAGCATATGGCGCATCATCTGCTCGGTATCGATCAAGAATTCCTGAGTGAAACCTGCAACATCTTCCTGATTAGGGATCCACGGGAGATGTTGCCATCAGTGACCGTCCAGCTGCCGCATGCGAGGCTCGCGGATACCGGGTTCAAACAACAATGGCAGCTGTTCGCGGGGTTGCAGGATTCCGGCCAGGCCCCGGTAATTCTCGACTCGCGCGAGTTGCTGCTCGATCCACCAGGCGTCATGCGCCAGTTGTGCGAGCACATCGGCCTCGAGTTCACGACGGCCATGCTGCATTGGGAAGCTGGTCCGCGTGTCGAGGACGGCATTTGGGCACCGCACTGGTACCATGCGGTGCACAAGAGCACCGGCTTCGCGCCCTACACTCCGAAGACCGGATTCCCGGACCATTTGCAAGCGCTTCTCGCCGAGTGCGAGCCCTGGTATGAGCTGCTGTTCGAACAGGCGATTCGTGCCGATAAGAATGGAGAAACAACGTGACAGGCGTCGACCCGCGCAATGAGAACATCCTGGTTTACGTAAACGGCGAACTGAAGCCCCGCGCAGAAGCGCGAGTATCCGTATTCGACAGCGTTGTGCAGGGGGGCGATGCCGTCTGGGAAGGTCTGCGCGTCTATCGCGGCCGCATTGCAGCCTTCGGAGCTCATCTTGCGCGGTTGCAGAACTCGGCGAAAACGCTGGCGTTTGCCGCAGTGCCCTCATCGGACGAGGTCCGCGCCGCCGTTTTCGAAACGCTGAAGGCCAACGACATGCGCGATGAAACGCATATCCGGCTGACATTGACGCGTGGCGAAAAAATCACGTCCGGCATGAACCCCAGGTTCAATCAGTCGGGCTGCTCGCTTATTGTTCTGGCCGAATGGAAACCACCCGTGTATTCCGACAGCGGCATACGCGTAATCACGGCGTCGACGCGCCGCAACACGCCTTCATGCCTCGACTCGAAGATTCACCACAACAATCTCCTCAACAATATTCTGGCATCTATCGAAGCCAACGTCGCCGGCGCCAACAGTGCCATCATGCTCGATCTTCATGGATTCGTATCGGAAACCAACGACACCAATCTGTTCATGGTCCGTAACGGCGTAGTTTGCACGCCTCATGCAGACGCATGCCTGCCCGGACTGACACGGCAAATGATTCTCGACATTTGTCACGATAACGAGATACCGGCGGCCGAGCGCAATCTGTCACTGACGGAGCTGTACACAGCGGACGAAGTATTCACATCGGGAACGATGGGTGAGCTGACGCCAATTCTCGAGGCGGACGGCCGCATAATCGCCGACGGCACCGTCGGCGAGATGACTCTGCGCCTGCAGACGCTGCATCGAGAGGTCGCCTATCGCGACGGCGAGGCCGTGCCGTTCTGAGTCAGTCCGCCGCGAAATAGTGCGCCAGGTACTCTTCGAAACTGACCACGTCTGCTGCCTCGATATCCCGTTGCCGCCGCAAGGACTCGCGCGCCTCCTGCTCGAATTCCTTTGCTCTCTCGCTCGGCATTGGCGTAATGGAATCGAAGTAGTTTTTGTGGCCGCGTGCAATCTCGAGAGCGAAATCGAAAAAACTGCAGTTCGCATCACGCAATTCTTCGAGCACCCGCGCCGATGGCGTACTGTCGGGATTGTCTACGTACGTTGCCATTAGGGCGACCGCACCACCATAGCTGTGGTCTCCTCCCTGGCGATCGATGAGTTCGGCGACAGCCCCGACCTTGCCGACAATCTCCCGCGCCCAGTCAGACAACAGAACACGCCGCCCATTGCGCGCCAACTCCAGCAACGGATCCCTGCCGCGTTTTGCTGTCAGTGACTGATTCTGTTGCGCCTCGTCAAACGATGCGGAATCGAATGCGGGACTTTCCTCGAGGAGGCAATAAATCACGAACGCCTCCATGAAGCGCATCGTGTTCTGGTTGATTCCGGCAGGGTCAAAGATGTTTATGTCGAGCGAACGAATCTCCACGTACTCGATACCGCCACGACGCAGTGCAGCCGTCGGCCGTTCGCCCGATTCTGCGACCCGCTTCGGACGTACCGGACTGTAGTACTCGTTTTCGATCTGCAGTTTATTGGCGTTCAACTGCTGGTATTCGCCGTCGACGACCACACCGATCTTTTCGTACATTGGCTCCGGTGTTCGAATCGCGTCGCCAAGATCGTGAATGTACTCGTCGAGCTTGTTCAGAGATATCGAAATGCCTTCTTGTGTCTGGTTGTTGTAGCCAAGATCGCTCATGCGCAACGATGTGCCGAAGGGCTCGAAGTAGGTCTCGTCATTGAGCGAAGGCATCGACAATTCCCCGTCACCGCCAAATGACTTGCACAATGCGGGCGACGCGCCGAACAGGTACAGAACGATCCAGCCGTAGCGCCTGAAATTGCGCACCAGGCCGAGGTAATGCTCAGAACGAAATTCGACACTTCCTTGTGTGTCTGCGAGAACCTCCTGGTATACGGGCCAGAAAGCGTCGGACAGAGAGTAATTGAAGTGCACGCCCGCGATGGTCTGCATGTGGCGCCCGTAGCGGTGGCCCAGGCCACGCCTGTAAACAGTCTTCATTTTCCCTACGTTGGAGTCACCGTAATACGCCAGCGGAATTTCGGGCTTCCCGTGGACCCGGCAGGGCATGCTCGCCACCCACAGCAATTCGTCCCCGAGTTGCCGATACGTGAACTGATGAGTATCGCAGATCGCCTGTAGCGCCTCCCAGGTGCTAGCGAGGGCCGGTGTCACGAACTCCAGCAGTGCTTCGGAAAAGTCGGTCGTGATGTAGCGATTGGTCAGGGCCGAACCGAGCCCTACGGGATGCGGTGTCTTCGCGAGGTAGCCGTTCGCGTCCACACGCAGTGACTCTTTCTCGATGCCCCTCAGGCCGTCGCCGACAGAATTGTCGGAGCGTGCCTGCAGGGCGCCGAGGCGCTGGTCAAATGCCTGACTCATAGCGAGCGTTTTACCATAAGCGCAAGCTATCCGCGCACCCGGACAGCTTATGTTGACGAACTTGCCCCCTGCACAAGTGTCGAATAACACAAGGCCGGCGGCGCGGGCTGCGTAATTCGACTAGAATTGACCCACAGCTCGCGCAATTCGGTCCAACCATCAAAGAGGCGAACCATGACTTTTCGCTTGCCAAAACTGGTCACCATCGCTGCGCTCGTCGTCATCACATTGCTCCTGAGCGATCCGGCGCACGCGTTTCGCTGTGGCAGTAAACTCGTTCGCGACGGCATGCATGAGCAACAGATTATCGCCATCTGCGGCGAACCTACTTCAATTCGCTACATAGGCCACACGATTCGTGCCTTTGATTACCGCTCCCGTGTCAGTCACGGCGGCTTTACTTATTATCGCAGTCCTGGCTATGGCCACCTCGCTGCAGAGGTCGTGGTCACAGAGTATGTTTACAATTTCGGACCACGCAAGCTGATGCGGCGGCTCGTATTCGAGGGCAGTGTACTTGTCAGGATCGAGACGATTGGCTACGGCTATCACGAGAAAAAGCGCGACTGAATTCACAATAACGCCTTGATGACTAACAAACCTGAGTCACTGCAGGTACTATGCGCTGGAATTCAGAACATCGGACCTTTAGCGCATGAATGAATCCCGCCTGCGACGTCTACGCGATCGTCCCTCCGGCGCGGCTACGCTGATCAGCGAGGGCTGCAAGATCTCGGGCGTGATTACCGGTAGTTGCGATTTCCAGATCAATGGCGAAGTGGACGGCGACTGCGAGATCGACAGCACGCTTACGCTTGCGAAAAGCGGCCTCTGGAAAGGGACGATCAGCGCCGAGAACGTTATCGTCGCCGGTCATGTCGAAGGCGATATCATCGCCGCCGGCCGCGTCGAGATTACCGACACTGCGAGGATCACGGGGACAGTTTCCGGTGAAGCTATCGCAGTAGCAGAGGGTGCCGTGGTCGAAGGCGTCATGAAGACGACTTCGCAACCGAAGCCAATAGAATTCACCGAGAAACGCCACTCCGACAGCTAGCCAGAAAATTGTCCAATTAGGCAAAAATCAACCGCGATTCTCGCCTGGATGTTAGACTGTTTGGACAAGAAGAACAGATCTGACAGCCACACCGGCAACGGTGACCGGCCTGCCAGAACAGGCCACTCAATGATCGGCAGCCAAATTTCCCGAATCGCGCCAATCGCGCGGACAATTGCCATCGCGGCAACCGGCCTGGCGCTGTCTTTGTTGTGCGTCCCTTACGCATTCGCCAAAATCGCCGACGGCAAGGCAGGAATATTCGTCTGGATCGAGGCACTGTCCGCGCTGTTATTGGTGTTCTCCGGGATCGCGGTTTGGCTGGTGGCGCGCTACCAGACACAGCGAATTCGCGAACTGAAACGGCAGGCCGAGAAGCTCCGAGATTCGGATTTTGGTGAGCCATTGCATGTGCGGCCGGGTGAGTTTGGTGAGCTCGCAGCCGTGTTCAACGACATGCGCGACAAGCTCAAAGCCACGACGATTTCGCGTGACTATGTGGACAGCATTCTGTCCAGCATGAATGACGCCATCATCGTTACCTCGAATGAGGGAATTATCAAACGCGTCAACAAGGCGACGACGCACCTGCTTGGCTATGAGGAAAGCGAACTCGTCGGCACATCGATCGACCTCGTCGTCAATCCCCGGAAAAGTGGAAGTTTTGTTGGCAACGCGCCTTCAGGGTTGCCGCGTGAAGCATTTTTCGAGAGCAAATTCGGTGAATCGATTCCGATTTCCTATACCTGTTCGTTTCTGGAAGGCAAGGAAGCGGAATCGGGCGACCGAATTTACGCTGCCCAGAACATTACGGAACGGCGCCGCGCCGAGAAGCGCATTCGCTACCTCGCACGCATCGATGCACTTACGAAGATTCCGAATCGAATGCAATTCCAGCATTTGCTACAGCGGTCCATCGCCAGAGCACGACGTGGTGCCCGGCCCCTTTGCCTCTTTTATATCGATATCGACAGTTTCAAAGAGATAAACGATACCTTCGGTCACCTCGCCGGCGATACCACACTGGAGACTGTGGCGGAGCGGTTGACGGCTGCACTGCCTCAGGAATCAATAATCGGCCGTCTGGCAGGAGACGAGTTTGCAGTAATTGTCGACGGGCTGGGACCCGACAAGCCGGGCAGAAAACAGGTGGGTCTCCTGGCACAGCAATTACTCGACAGACTTGCGGACCCGTTCTTCGTGCAGGGGCACGAGGTCTTCATGACTGCAAGCATGGGCATCGCGTACTACCCCAAGGATGCGCCGAACGTCATCGACCTGATTCGTAACGCGGATGCTGCGCTGTATCACGCGAAGAAAACGGGGGGTAATGTATTTTCGTACTATGCGCCGGAAATGAATGAAGCTGCCGTCGAGCGCCTGATGACCAAGAGTAAGCTCAAGCGGTCATTCGAACGCGATGAATTACTCGTCCACTATCAGCCGAAGTACAACCTTGAAACCGGCGAAGTTTTTGGCGCGGAAGCGCTAGTGCGCTGGGAACTGCCGGAACGCGGCATGATACTGCCCTCGGATTTTATCCCGATCGCGGAAGAGACAAACCTCATCATCGAAATTGGTGAGTGGGTACTCGACAAGGTTTGCGAGGATTTTCGCTTCTGGCAACGATCAGTCTCATCACCAGGCCGCGTCTCTGTGAACCTATCGCTGAAGCAGCTTCGACAACCCAATTTCACCAATCGAATCAGCTCTATTCTGCGTAGCTACGAGGTATCACCGACATCGTTGGAACTGGAGATTACAGAGACGACGTTGATGGAGAACCCGGAACGCACGATCAAGTTGCTCGACCAACTTTATGCGCTGGGCCTGCATCTGGCGATCGATGACTTTGGTACGGGCTACTCGTCACTGAGCGCGATGCAACAATTTCCGATCAGCACTCTGAAGATTGACAAGTCATTTGTGCGTCATGTTGCGACCAACCCGGACGATGCGACCATCGTCAGTACGATTGTTCAGATGGGTAAAAACCTGAATATGGATGTCGTCGCGGAAGGCGTCGAGCAAGAAGATCAACTGGCCTTTCTACAGACACTCGGCTGCACGTATGTGCAAGGACTGTTGTTCGGCGATCCAATGAGTTCCGACAGCTACCTCGAATTGCTACTCGCTCAGGCAGAGGGTACGGATACGCATCGCGCCTTGTTCGCCTGAAAATACTGAAAGTGCTGCGGCGACCGGCTTTTCGAATCAAGTGCTTATCACCACCTTCACTCACAGCGAGCATCATGATTAAATAAGCGATCCTGCAAACCCGGGTATAGATGGCAAAATGTCGCCTTCCCCCAAGCCAGAAGTGAATCAATGAAAAATCTGATCAAAATCGCAATCGCCGCCTTTGTTTTGGGACTTCCCGCAATTTCAATTGCTTGCGATTATCCGGAACGTCCGAGATTGCCGAACGGTGGGACCGCAGCAAAGGAGGACATGATTGCTGCACAGTCGTCGGTCAAAGCGTTTCTCGCTGCTGTTGACGATTATCTCAACTGCATCGAAAAACAAGAAAAAGATGCCATTGCTACCCTCGATAACCCGGACGAAGAGACACTCAAGCGCCGTGATGAGTTGCTTTCGAAGCGGTTTGACGCGGCCAATGAGGAGAAATTCCTGTTTGGCGAGCAGTGGAACCTGGAGGTACGAGCCTACAATGCGCGGCGATCTGCGGATAAGTCGGAGTAATCGCTAGCAGCGATATTTACGAAAATTTTCCGGGTAGCCCGGCGCGAGCAACTCGTCGCATCACAGCTTATTGATCTCCTGCCGCAGGTCAAACTTGTTTTCGGTGACGATTCTCTCGAGCACCTGAATACGCTCCTCCAACTTGTCGAGCTGAGCCTGGGTTTCATCGGCAACCGTACTGTTCACCTCTTTGTCGTGGCGCAGCTTCAGATACTGCTGCACCGTTTTTGCGGCGAGCACGATGGCGACAATACATACGACAAAATACATGGTGTTCATCAACGCATCCCCTGATTGTTGATCGTTTAGTCTTTCAGGCGGTCGAACTCTCGATCGAGTTGATAGCGAGACGAGGTGACGTATTTTTCGATTCGCGCGAGGCGCCGGTCAAGCGACTTGAAGCGGCCACGGACATCACGCATTGTCTGCGTCGGCGCGGAACGTACCGCCTTACGAAACGCCGGATCGACGGGTTGCGGTGTATCCCTCG
>Ga0255053_10000710_pt1 | contig 18365 bp, 8 predicted proteins | sample JV7_2_22_MG_FD_188635 | JGI IMG/M metagenome (GOLD analysis project Ga0255053, IMG submission 188635) | Seawater microbial communities from Jervis Inlet, British Columbia, Canada - JV7_2_22 | ecosystem: Environmental > Aquatic > Marine > Inlet | place: Canada: British Columbia | collected...
AGAGGAGAAGGTCCTCGCGCAGCTGGGACGCGTCTATCACCTCGGGATCCAGCCGCCGGACTTCCGCCGGGCGCGTGCCTACTATGACTCCTCGGCGTCTGTCAGCGCTGAGATCGGCACGCGAGCGGGGCTCGACATGAGCCGTGTTACCCTTGGGGAAAGCACGGTCGGCTTGTTCGAGAACTGGGCACTCGCTTGGCTGGACGACCCCGAAGCTACGGACACAGCCCGCCAGGCGTCCCTGGCCGTGGCCGAGCGTGGGCGGGCTCAGGCGCTCCTCTTCTTGATGCGCAGGACCGACGGTGGTAGCAGTAGCCGCGGCGGAAAACTCGAGGCCAGACCGCCCTTCCGAGCGCTCGAGGAAGAGGGCCGCCGCCTCGCTGACGCCGTAGGCCGCTCTGGCGCGACATCTCTAAGCTACCTCTTCACTAGATCCGGTCTTTTGACCTGGCTTGTACAGCCCTCGGGAGAGGTCATCGTCCGACGTCAGTCCGTAAGCCGCGATTCTGTGTCCGCCCTGGTCGGCGCCTACCGTTGCGCGCTGGACGTGGATGCAAGGGCCATCCGAGCGCGGCTGGCCATGCGCGCTGGTCCGAACCTTGAGCCCGCCACCCGCGGTGGTACTCGGGCCGGTGACTCGTGCGAGGAAGGGGGCAACTGGCCGGAGATCGCCGCCGAGCTGGGCAGAGTGCTGGTGCCGCCCGAGCTCGTGGCGCGTGTTCCGGCGGGGGGCGAGCTCATTATCGTACCCACGGGTCCGCTAGCCCTTGTTCCTTTCGCGGCAGTGACGGTCCCGGAGGAGATGGATCTCTTGGGAGAACGGCACGCCCTCCGCTACGCGCCCTCTCTGGCGACGCTCGTCGAGACGACGAGAGATGAGCCTTCGGCGTGGAGAGAGGGCGGTTGGCATGAGCATCCCCTGGTCGTCGGTGATCCGTCGATGCCTATCATGGAGACTCTCTCCGGGGATCGCATCGAATTCGCCGCGCTCCCGGCCGCTGCCGCCGAAGCGGCGTGGTTGGCCAGGCTCCTGGAGACGGGGCCGCTGACAGGGGATGCGGCATCGGAAGCAACGGTGAAGGATCGGCTGCCGACCGCGCCGATCGCCCACCTCGCTACTCATGGCTACGCCTACAGCGAGGAGAGCCGCGCGAGGGACTCGTTCGTGGCGCTGACGGCCGGAGACGGAGAGGATGGTCTTCTCACTGTGGGCGAAATCATCGACGGCCCGTCGCTAAATGCCGAGCTCGTCGTGCTGAGCGCCTGCCAGACAGGGCTCGGAAACCTGAAGCAGGCCGAAGGGACGGTGGGTCTCCAAAGGGCCTTCCTCGCCAAGGGAGCGCGCGCCGTCTTGGTGAGCCTGTGGAGCATATCGGACCAGGCGACCGACCAGCTGATGCGACGGTTCTACGCGCACTGGCTCGAGGACCCCGACGTGCCCAGCAAGGCGGAAGCGCTGCGCCGCGCCCAGACGGACGTGCAAGCGATGAAGGGCTTAGAGCATCCTCGATACTGGGCGGCCTTTCAGCTGGTGGGCGCGGGTTGATTCGAGCGGTGCGGCACAATAATTTACGTAAGATGAGACATTATAAGCTGCGTACATATAGACCGTTACTCGCCATCTTCGTCCTAATGGCCTTCGCCTCGAGCTGCCAGCCGGAGGACGCTCCCGCGGGCCGCTCGTCGGACGGCGACGGCGACGGTGTGCCCGAGATCTCCGACCTTTGTCCATCGACACCGCCGAACGTCATCGTCGACGCGGGCGGTTGCCGATTGGGGCTCGCCTCGGACACCGTTCTCAGCCGCCTCCCGGGCTTCGGCGGCTCCGACTCCTCGAGCCTGCGGCACACCGGGTCGGTCCTGCCGAGCCCGGGCGACACCACCCCGCCGCCGGGCTTCGTTCGCATGGAGGTGTTCTTCGGCACCGACCGAAGACCGCTGGATGTGACCGGGACAGCCGCCTTCTACGGCAAGGAGATCGACTCCAAGCTGCACTTCGGGAGCGTCGTGGTGAGCATCCCCAAGCGTCACGCCCCGGGCGCGGTGGAAGCGCCATCACTCTCCTGCTTCGGAGCCGGCATGGATCCCGCCGAGCACGTCGCCCTGCTCGAGATCCACCCGCTGGACCGCCCCGTTTGGGCTACCCGCCTGCGATCCGCGCTCGAGGGCGCGAGAGAGCCGGAAGCGCTGGTCTACATCCACGGCTACAAGCGCAGCTTCGAGCGTGCGGCGCGCACCGCCGCGCAGCTGGCCTTCGACGTGAACTTTCCCGGCGTGCCTCTGCTGTACAGCTGGCCGTCCAACGACGAGGCGGGAGATTACACGGCCGACTATCAGGCGACGGAGGAGACGACCATCCACCTCGCTGACTTCCTGAACGAGGTTGTCGAGCAGACGGGTGCCGGCCGGGTTCACGTGATCGGCCACAGCCTTGGAAACCAGGCCCTGATGAACGCTCTCGAGGTCATCTCTGCAGCTCGCACGGACACCCTGTTCGAGAACCTCATCCTGAGTGCCCCGGACGTGAGCGCCAGGGTGTTCGTCGATCAGCTCGCGCCCAGGATCATTAGAACCGCGGCCAGGACAACTCTGTACGCGCGGTCGCCGGACCGGGCGCTACAGGTTTCCGAGACCCTCCGTGAGTCACGGCGTCTCGGGCAAGCGGGAGATTCCATCGTGGTCCTCGAGGAGATGGATACGATCGATGCCTCCAAGGTGGACACCGATTTCATCGGACACGGCTACACGCTGACCACAAAGACCGCGATCGACGATCTCTTCATGCTGCTGGTTAACAGGCACGCTCCAGGCAACCGGAACCTGGACGCCTTCTCGAAGGATGGGCTCGCCTATTGGGGGCTTCGCTAGCTGGAACGAGTTGGAGAGATCGCTACCAGGCCTCTCCGGCCAGCACCCAGGCCGCCCAATGCAGGGGCGCTCGATACTCGCCGGAGGGGTGCTCGCGGACCTCGGCCTGAGCTTGCCGGAGCGCTTCCGCCTTGGTGAGCCCTCCGAGCCACAGGCCGCGGTAGAACTCCTCCATCAGCAGCGCGGTCGACTTGTCGGGCACCTTCCAGAGAGACATCAACATGCTCCGCGCGCCAGCCGCCATCACCGAGGCCCGTAGGCCCATCACTCCCTGCCCCGTGATCTCCGCCCCACGACCCGTCTCGCAGGCAGACAACACCACAAGGTCCGTCGTCGGCAACTCAAGACCGAGCAGCTCTTCGGCCGTCAACAGGCCTCTTGGCGCCAGCGTTATCGAGTCGCGCACGTTTGCCCCCGCGAGCGCGATGCCCGACTCGACCAGCGGATTCCTCGCGGTTCCAGTATTCTGGGCGGCCGCGGCGCCGTCTTTCGCCGTGCCTCCGCGACTCTCATAGGCTTCGCTGGATTCGGCGTAGAAGAAGCCGTGCGTCGCGAGGTGGACCACTTCCGCGCCGGACATGCGCCTGGTGACGGCTTCCTTGGTCGCCTCGGGTCCTCTCAATGTCAGCGTGGCGATGGCGGCGTCCTCGGCAATGGCCCGTAAGGACTCGATCTCAGCCGCCGTTCCGGGAAGCGCTTCCCATGTCCCCTCGATGTGGCCGGCTCCAGCATCGAAATCGATGTCCCCGACGAGCAGGGCGGAGCGCGGCCCATCGTTTTCGGGCGTAGGCTCGGCGGTCAGAAGTGCGGCCAGCTCCCGTGCCGAGCCGACGTGCGACAGTGACACGTCATCTGTCCGGGCGTCGCTCGCCGCCAGAAGGCTCCAGGGTACGCGCGCCAGCATCCCGTCGGGGCTGATCCAGGCGCGCTCGACCTCGGCTCCCAGCGTCGTCGCAATCGGTGACCAAACCGCTCTCGCCAGGTGGTCCCACTCGGCAACGGCAGCGCCGCCGTTCACGACTTCGTTTCTCCATGCGACGATCATGGAATCGATGGAAGAGGCCGCTCCGAGATCGACGAACCGCGACGCCGTTTCGGAAGTGCTGTAAACCGCTCCGTAGCGAGACGGAATGAGCGCGCCATAGCGGTAGACGTCAATGAAGCCGACGCCAGCCGGAAGGCGAGCTCGCAGCGCGGAGAGCTCGAACGGCTCTATGGAAATCGTCTCGAACTCGGAAGCCGCCCGCGCCAGCTCCCGCTCGAGCAGCTCTTTTCGCTGCGTCAGCTTGTCGCTGCGGGCCCTCCAGTCGGCGGCCCGCACCTCATCCGCGCGCTGATGCCAGGCCGCGAGCTCGCCGCGGACTCGTTGAAGCTCCGTGGCCCGCTCCGCGTCGGGGCCACGAGCCAAGCTGGAGATGACGGTTTGGCGGCGCAGGTGGTGAGCGAGCAGGCCCTTCCAGCGCAGCAGCCAGGAATATGCCTCCGGCAATCGAGGGCTGTCTGGGAAGGCTAGCAGGAGGATCGCCGTCTGCACCGGAACCTGCTGCAGGAGAAAGGCGCGCTGTTCGGCGGGGGAGAGGGTCGAGAGCACTCCCTCGATGTGGCCGTCCACGATCTCTGCCGCACGCAAGGCATGGGCCTGGGCAATCTGGGATTCACCGGTGACCAGGGCGCCGAAAGCCAGGTTGCTCAACGCTACGGCGACCTGCACGTGGTCTGGGCCGAGGCTGCGCTCAGAGATCGCCAGCGACTCCTCCAGATATGGCCGAGCGGCCACGACCTTGCCCTGCAGCAGCTGCAGCTCTCCGATCTGATTGAGTACGCGAGCGACGTTGGGGTGGGCGTCGCCGCCTACGTCCCGAAAGATGGAGAGAGCCTCCCGGTACAGCGTGTCCGCCGCGCGGTAGTCACCCAGACGGGTCTTGAGGGATGCGAAGTTGTTCAGCGCAGTGGCCCTGAACTCACGTGCCGTCTCCTCGAAGGCGGATGCACGAATCTCCAGGACCCGTCGATACAGAGAATCCGCGGCCGCTGGCCGACCCTGAAGCATGAGGAGCCTGGCGAGGTTGTCGAGCTGGGCGGCTACCTCTCCGTTGTAGGGGCCGTGGACCTGTTCCATGATGGCGAGGGCGCGCTCGACCATTGGACGCGCTGCGTCGAAGTCGCCCTGTTCCTCCAAGACGAGCGCGAGGTTGCCCAGGTTGGCGGCCAGGTCCGGGTGCAGGGCGTCACGTTCCGCCTCGAGAATTCCCAGCGACTTCTCCAGAAGAGCTCGCGCCGCTCTCAAATCCGCGGCTCTGAGGTGCTGTTCCGCCAGTCTGCCTAACGTGATCGCGACCGTCGGGCTCGTCTCGCCGAGGGCGTTTTCCTGGAGTCGCAGCACCTCGGCCAACAGTGCGATGGCTTCGGCGTACCGGCCCTGGGCGCTCAGCGTCCTGGCCTTTCGATCGATACTCCCAGCCCGTACGAGGGCATCATTACCGGCACGATCGCACGTGGGGGATTCCAGGTAGCGCGCGAGGTAGACGAACCCGTTCCTGGCGGCGATATCGATAGCCGTCTGGCCCGCCTCGTCCTCGCTCACAGGTGACGCCCCATAACAGTAAAGGAGCCGCACTGTCGCTTCGTGCTCCCGGTTGGCCGCCACCATGAGGGGGGTCCATCCCTTGTCGCGCAAACGACCGTCGACGTCGGCACCCCGCTCGAGCAAAAGGTAGGTCGCCTCCACGAACTCCTTCCTCCGCTCCGTGCTGTAGAGGTCCGGCCATCCGAAGGCCGCGGCATGGAGAGCGGTAACCCCATCCGCGCCGGTGGCGTTCACGTCCTGGGTATGCTCCAACAGGAGGATCACGACGTCTTCGTTCCCACCCACGAAGGCGTGCTGCAGCGGCATCATCGCGTACATGGAATCGCGGGCGTTCGGATTCGCCCCCTGCTCGAGCAGGTAGCGTACGAGCTCCAGGTCGCCGCTCTGAGCCGCGGACATGAGGGCGGTCATGCCCCCGAAACCACTGGCGTTGACGGAGCCCCCCATCCCGACCAGCCGTCTCACCCGCCACAGGTCACCGTCGAACGCGGCAAACCGCACGCGCTCGTCGAGCCGGGCGCGGATCCATGTCACGTCGAGATGCGTCGCGCCAAGCACACTCTCACGCAGCTCGAGCGCCTCTCCGTAGAGAGCGTCCGTCGAAGTGGGCCGGGCGGCCCACGCGTTGGCCTCGCGCACGAGCCGATGGGCCTTGACCAGGTCTGCGACCGCAGCCGGATCGCAGGACGGCGACTCCAGAAAGCTGGAAACCAGGTCGTGCCCGGCCATCCTCGCCAGATCCAGGGCGGTGTTGCCATCCCTGTCGGTCGCCGCCAACGATGCACCGCCGCAGTGAAGGACCCGAATGACGAGCTCGGAGCCGGCCGCCGCAGCCGCCATGAGCGGCGTCTCCCCGCGAGTGTCCGGCAGGTTAGGAGCGGCACCTCGATCCAGCAGGACCTGAGCCGCTTGGGGAAAGTCATGCTGCGCGGCTAGAGAGAGAGGTGTGACAGGCGCGTCGTCGTACTCTAAGTCGACGTCGCTCGTGTGCTCGAGAAGAAGGAGGGCGACCTCCTCGACAAACGCATAGTGCAGCGGGCGATTCCCGTAGTCGTCGCGTGCATGAAGCTCCGCCCCATTCTCGATGAGAAGTCGCACCAACTCCAGGTTGCCTGCCTGAGCGGCAGCCATGAGCGGAGTCTCGCCGTACGGACCCCTCCTCGCATTGACCGAGGCGCCCTCTCCGATGAGTTGTCTGACACGTTCGAGGTCGCCGAACTGAGCCGCGACGCGGAGATCCTCATCCAGGTCGATCTCCTGGGCGGCCAGGGATACGGGCAGAAGGGCGGAGAGCGTCCATAGCAGAACGCCGGCGAGCGCACCGCGAAGAGATGCGGCGGACGCTGCAGGAACTGACTCGGTCCACAGACGGGCAGGCACGAGGTCCATCATAGGCTCGCCTAGGCGCACCTCTCAAGCGACGGCCGCCTCGCGTGCTCCGATTCGGCGGATCGGCGACTCCTTGTGCGGCCGGGGCTTCCGGGACATTCTGCAAGGCTGATCGCTCTACCAGCGCGCATCGGAGGTGCGCCGGCGTTCAACGGAAGCGGGGGTCTTGAAGCTGGCCGACATCCTTGAAGCCGTGAAGCGGTACCTGCGCCTCGCCATCCGGATCCTATGGAACGGTCTAAGGGCCATCTCGAGCGGAGTCGCTCGCGTGATCCGCTGGTGGTGGAACACCTTCCTGACGAACCCGCTCGCCGGTCTCGTGGTGCTCCTTTTCGCCCTTACCTTCGGCACTCTCGGGCTCGCCTGGGTCGTTCGGCTGGCAGATCCGCAGCACGCGATCGTCGTGAGCCCCTTCGAGCTTCCGGCGGGACCGTCGGCATCGCTCGGCGTCACCGGCCGCGCCATCGCGCAGGGACTGACCGACGATCTTCAAGCCATTGCGCGGGAAGGCGGAAGCGTCGCCCGAACGGGCTTGGGCGGCTCCGCCGGCGGCGGAGAGACGTCCGAGATCCGGATACCGCCCCGCGACGTCTCCACGGTGGGCGTGAAGGTGGCCTGGTTCTCCTTCTCCACTGACGGGATACTCGCCGGTTGGTATCAGTTTCGACGACGTGTCCGGAGGATCAGCGGCGAGGCGATCATGGAGTCGGACGGGCTGACTCTGCGGGCGCGTGCCGGCCAGATCGGGCCGTGGGAGTCCGGGAAGCACTCGGCGAGCAAACCCGGACTGGACAGCGCCACGTTCGAGTTGGCCAGTAGGTCGCTGAGCCGGCTCTACCCCGAGATGATCGGCAACTACTACTGGGGTCAGAATGAGTTCGAGAAGGCGACCGAAGTCTATCGAGCCTGGCTCGATCGGGAACCCTCTCGGGTCGAGCCGCGCTTTTACCTCGCGGTCAGCCTGCAGCTAAGCGGCCAGCCTCGAGAAGCGATCGTACAGTACAACAAGGCGCTCGAGATCGATACGACCGTATCCCTGCTCCTCAACGTCGGGAGCGCCCACTTGAATGTCGGCGAGTACGCCGAGGCGGACCTGGCGTTCGAGCGTGCGCTCGCTCACGGGCCGGACGAGATTGAAGCGGACCTGATACTGCAGAACGCGGACGATCTCGAGCGCCTCCGTCGAGGTGTGGCGGAACGAGCCCAGGCATTCGCACGGGACACGGCGTCGGCAGCCACATCCGCAGACTCGCAGCCCTAGGAGACTCGCATGGCCATGAGGAAAGCCATACGTACCGGGAGCGGACCCGGCCTCATTCCGCTCGCCCTCCTCTGCTCGCTGCCCTGGTGCCCCGCGCTCCCGGCTGCCGCAACGCCTCCTGAAGACCGGCTCCGGTCGATCCCCCCGCAGACGGCATGTGATGAGATCCGAGAACAGTTGGATCTCTACCTGGCTGACGTCCCCAGGGTCAACGACGCGGCTCTCGATCGCGAGGTATCGGGAATCATGTCCCGACTTCAGGTCGGTGCCCTGTTCCCAAGCCGACAACTCGACGTCCTGGTCCTGGACGAGGATGCGATCGCCGCCTATGCGACGCCGTGTGATCAGATTCTGCTGACCCGCGGGATGCTGGAGTGGCAAGCATCGCTCGCCGAGCAAAACGCAGCGGCGACGGGCGCCGATCCCGTGGAACTCGCCCGGGGATACACCGCATCGGTGCTAGCGCACGAACTCGCCCATGTCCTGCTGGGTCACACCGGAGAGCTCGTCGACCGGCCGCTGGGCCTCTTGGCGCAACTGACCGGGGAGGCGGCTCGACCAACGGGCGAACGCTCGCTGAATCGGCGCGACGTCGAGGCCGCTCGCTACAGCCAGGAGCGTGAATTCGCCGCCGATCGCCTGGGCGCTCTCTATCTCCTGCGGTCCGGCTGGGAGATCCAGCAGGCCATGGATACGTTCCGCGGTCTGGACGCGCTCGCGCGATCCGATCCCGAGGGCTGCTTCTATTGCCTGGAAGCCACGAGCTATCTGAGCACCCACCCGCGCTCCTCGGCGCGCGAGGCGGCGGTCGAGATCTTCCGGGCCGAGCTGAAGACGCTCCAGACGGCCTTCGACAACGCCCTACCACTCATCATCCACAACACCGAGCTGGATCACGCGATCGCCCTGCTCGACGAGGTTCTCGTTCTTTTCCCCGACCTGCTTCCGGCAAAGCACGCCCGTGCGGTCGCCCTTCAAACGAAGTGGGCGAACCCTCTCCCCGCCGAGCTCCTGCGAGTACAGATGTCACTGCCGGTCTACTCCGCGTATTTCCTGGGTGGCATCAGAGGAAGCCCCGCTCTGCCCAATCGAACGCTGTGGGAGGAGGCTCGGAAAGCATTTCACGAGGTGCTCTTGCAGGAGGAGCTTCCGTATGCTGTATCGAACCTCGCCGTACTGGATGCCTACGCAGCCGCTTTCGGGGATGCCGGCGCTTCCGCGGCTGCGCGCCGTGGGGCCGAGCGAGCGTCCGAGCTGGCGCCGGACGACGTTCAGGTGCTCAACAACCTGGGCGTCGTTCTCTACCTGACCGGAGACGCCGGCGGCGCCAGAGCGGCCTTCGAACGCGCGACCGTGGCTCCCCATGGCGAACAGCAACTCTCCCTGATCTTCAACCTCGGGAGAACCCTGGCCGAGGCCGGCGACGCGCGGGGGCGTGACCTGCTCGACCGCTACGTGAGCATGGATCCGGTGTCCCCGTGGGGCCGCGAGGCGATGTGGCTGACGGGCACCGCACCGCGTGGGCCGGTGGCCTCACCCGAGACCGGCAGCCCGGCACCGGTCGTGGCAGGTGTGCGCCTCAACGACTCTCGCGAGGCCGTCGAAGCGGCGTTGGGCGGCCCTCCACCTGACGACAACCGGCGAATGGTAGGCGTCGTCGACGCGTGGGTCTACGAGGATCGGGGCCTGCGCGTATATATCCATCAGGAGCATGGCGTAACGTCGCTGGTCCTCACTCGAGCGGGCGTGGCCACGGTCTTCGGGGTCGATGTCGATGATCCGCTGGACGCGTTCCGCGAGCATGCTCGCGAACGGAACCTCATGCCGAGCCCTGCCCGCTCGCTCAGCAAAGACGAACCGAGGTGGAGCGTCTCACCTTCCGAGCGGTGGTCCGTATCCGTCGCGGCTCGGGAGGACACCATCGTCTCGATCTGCGTGAAGCAGAACCCTCCGGAATTCTTCGGAGGATCCTGAGATGTCCGGCAGATCCGTCGTAGGTGGCTTCCTGTCCGCGGTCGTGCTCGGAGTGATCCTCAGCGCCTCATCGGCGCCTTTCCCCGCGCCGAGCCCGAACGAAGTCTCCAGCGACAAGCGGGAGGGACGCCGCCTCGCCCTTCTTATCGGCATCGGCGACTACAAGCACTTCGACAGGAGGGGTCCGGCCGGACAGACCGACCTAGTGGCTCCCCCTCGAGATGTCGAACGGATGCGGCTGACGCTGAGGAGGTTCGGGTTCGACGGGGAGGAAAACGTCCGCATCCTGGTCGATGCAGAGGCATCGAAGGAGGGGATCGCCGACGGCTTCCGCTGGCTGACCGACCGGGCTACCAACAGCGCGGACGTCGTGGTCATCTACTACTCGGGACATGGCACGTACACCGGGGACCTGGACGGGGACGAGGCCCTCGTCACCAAGGGTGACGAACACGATGAGGCCCTGGTCCCGTGGGACGCGAGCAGGGGCGACGACCCTGCTCCCCTCGTCCTGGACGATGAGTTGCGCCATTGGCTCGATGCTCTCGGCACGGAGAACGTCACGCTGATCGTCGACGCGTGTTACTCCGGCACGGTTTCGAGGGGGGCGCCGATGGAAGAGGCCGAGGTCACCGCCACACCCCGCGGCCCGATCGGAAACTCGGGGTCCGGCGCAGCCCTCAACCCCCTGACCCAACCGAGCCATGCCCTACTCACGGCAGCCGGGTCAGGCGAGCAGGCGTGGGAGATGAGGCTGGGTGATGATCAGGAGCCGTTCGGCATCTTCACCTACCATCTTACCAGAGCGCTGGACGGAGCCGGCTCCCACGCGAGGTACGACGAGCTCATGTACGACCTGCGAAGACGGGTCCGGATGGACGCGGATCGAGCTCAACCCTGGGATGTCCTGCAGACACCGCAGCTCGAGGGCGACGGCAGTGCGCGCCTCTTCCGGGTCGGCGGCGACATCGCCAAGCGACCGTTCGTGCTGGTCGAAGGAGCCGGCGGCGGCGACTATTCGATCGACGCGGGCGCCGTGCACGGCGTGAGAGTGGGCGCCATCTACGACGTGTTTCCGCCGGAAGAGATCGAGTTCGGCGGCCCGCCACTGGGACACCTCCGGGTGGACTCTGTGAGCGAGACCCGCTCGTTCGGCAGCGCCTTCGACGAGTCCGGGGCGCCACCCGATCCCGCGGGAGGCTTCCTGGAGCGAAGCCGCGCCGCGCTTGCGCGCGTTCCCGTGGGAGCTACGACGCTGGAACGACTGGCCGTCCACGTGGAGCCGGGAGCCGAGGAAGCGGCAAGAGCGATCAAGAGCCTCGCCTTCATCGAGCTGGCTGACGCGGCTTCGGCGGATGCCCGAATCAGGACGGCCGGTGACGTGACTCAAGTCGTGGTGAACCACGTGGCCCTCCCGCCGCTGAACGAGGACGACCCCGGCGCTCGACAGGGCAACCACGACGGAGAGAAGATCGTCGGGTTCGCGCCGACCGCGGAGGCTCTATGCCCTCCTCTGAGACGCGCGTTCGCCATTGCCTCGTTCGAGCGCATTCAGAACCCCGCGCCTCCGATCGAGTTCGACCTGCGGTTGCAACTGGTAGAAGAAGGACAACCCCCGCCGTCTGCGCCGCCCGACGCACAACTCCCCCGGACAGATACGGCGTTCGTGGGCCGCAACTACGACCTTTATGCCTGGGTCGGCCCCACCGAAGGCTACGATCTGGGCGGCACCCAGTTCTATCTCAGCGTGGCCCTTGAAGGCTACGTGAGCGATCCCTGGGTCATGTATCCCCATGGAAGGGATCGGGGAATGCCCCAGCCGGTCGAGCTGGGACGTTGGATTCCGGTGGCCGCGGGCAGAGACGGAATCCGAATGGCGCCGCCGGCAGGTCCCGAGGTGATCAAGGCAGTGGCCAACTCGGACCAGTACGACTTCCGGTCGCTCGCGGACCGGGTCAGCGGCCTATGCCGCTCGGCCACGGAGAGGGGCGCCGGCGAACGGGAGGAGGACGCTGAGCAGGCGTCGCCCGTTCTCGGCTGGAAGACATTGGATCACGCCGTGCTCATCCTGCCGGAACCGACAGACAGCTGAAACACGAACGCGTAGTCCGTTCCCCATGAGCCCAGGAAGGAAGGATACCATGCACCTCACAGCCCGTACACACCGAATCGCGCCGCTGCTCCTGCTAGCAACCCTTGCCTACGCGCCAGCTGCCGCGTCGCAGGAGCGGCAGGGCGAAGGCGACGTGCCGATCGTCGGCCTGGTCGACACGGCCGCCAAGCTCGCTCGCACCGGCATCGCGCTCGAGGACGGGCGTACAGTGCTGGGCGCGGCCCAGCTGTTGATCGTTGCCGAGCGCCCGTCCGCCGGGCTCGAGAGGGTAGGTGGCCGAGCGGCCCAGGCTCCTCCGGGGATGGAGTCCAGCGAGAAGGGGTACGACCTGACCGCCGCGAGCCTGCTGAGAGAGGCGACCCGCATCGCGCTGGCCAACGGCGACCTGGCGACCGCAGAGGCCGCCATCGAGTTGGCCGGGAACGCCGAAGCCGGACTCGCGGACGCCGACCTTGCCGCGGCGCTGGAGGAGATGGTCGGCGCCTCCGGCGCGCGCGGTGCCCTCGGAGGCCCGATCTGGGCCGAGTACTATCTGTACCCGGGCGAATGGGTGGACTACAACATCAACTTCCAGGGCGGATACGTGCCGAACTGGGTCAACGTCTGGGCCCGCAACGGTTACGCCGACCTCGATTGCTACATCTACGATGCCGGGCGGCTGGTCGTGTGGGATGAGCGGCAGTGGAAGGATTGCTCCGCCGAATGGAATCAGAGGTGGACCGGGACCATGACCCTCCGGATCCTCAATCGCGGAGCGGGATCCAACCTCGCCCTAAGGACCAACTGAGGGGCAGGCGTCGCGAATGCAGCCGGGCGGCACTCAGGCACGCCCGGCGGCACCTCAGAAGCTGAGCGTTAGGACGGCGCTGACGCTGGAGCGGGCGATACTCGCGTCGAGGTTGGCGGGCAGGTCGAGGCCGAGCCCCTGAAAGTAGATCCCGTACTCGACCAGTAGGCCCACGTCCAGCCCACGAAGGGGCGGGGCGTAGCTCCGCACGGGAATCAGCTCGATCCCGGCTCCCAGGTGCCACGTGTTGAAGGGCCCGCCGTACCACTCGGAGGTCTGGGGCTCCCTGGCTTCCCCGTCGGCCGTCCGGTTCTCGACACGGTACCAGCTCCACCCGTAGCCCGCCTTCGCGAAGGGCTGAATGCCATTGGTGGCCAAGTTGTACCGAAAGCTGCCGGCGTACTCCCAGAAGTTGAGCTCCCCCGCCAACGAGGAGCGCTCGCCGTCAGGGCCGTCGTCCAGTGCCAACCTCAAATCGCTCCGCCAGTGCCGAAGAGTGTTCTGGCTTCCGAAGCGCCGGCCCATGAAGATCGTGATCTGAAAGGTCGGTCCCCAGCGGTTTTCCGCGAACAGATCGCCCTCGGTCGGCGCGATCACCGCGCCACCCAGGTCCATCGAACCGGCCTCACCGTCGTCCAGCAGGAGTAGCGCGAAGTTGTCCGAAACGACGTTGAAGGAGACGCCGCCGGTGGCGGAGATGAACCGGAACGGCACCGATTCCTTCGGGAAGAAAACGGGCTTGTTGCCTCCGAACAGAGCGCGAAACGGAAGCGCCACGACCCGCCACACGAGGTCCAGCGGCGGCAGCATCACGAACGTGGGAAGGGTGAGGTTCGCCCAGCCCAGCTCGTTCTGAAAGCCGTCCTGCCAGCCGAGCGGCACGAACCAATCGAACTTGTTCGGCGAGTAGTGGGCGAAGCCGGCACTCGCGCCGGCTCGGTTCCACCCTGCGTTGAACGCGGGACCGACGACCGCCAGGTTGCCCGTCTCCGCGTGCGAGACGACGCCCGCGAATGGAGACTCCGCGACCGGGTAGCCCCACCGTAGCGGCAGCACCAGCCAACTCCACTCCCGCCGCGCCGTGGCGTCGCTCACCACAAGATCGGCGACCCTTTCCCAGTCGGGCACTACCTCGATCCGCTCGGGTGGCAGATAGAACGGCTGCTCGCTCCCGTGCGTCGAGGCGCGGGGTCCGAGAAGCGGGGTCCAGATGCCTCCTCGCGGAGCCGGTTGCGAGAAGTACTCCCAATGGTCGAAGCGCGCCGAGATCTCTTCGGACGCCCCGGCCGGCCCCACGTTCTTGTAGAGACCGGGGAATGGGTACGTGCCGTGGGAGTCGCGGTTCTTCCCTCCCGGGGCCGCGAAGAGTTGATCCGTTCCCTTGTTGTCGGCGCCGATGTAACCGACCGGATGCGTGTTGATCGCATCCAGCGAGTACGAGGGATCCAGATACGCCAGATTCCGGATCTGCTGCCAGAACCAGCGCTCGGCGACGCGATCCTCGGTGAGCTCGAGAACCTCGCTGCGCCACGCTTGCTCGGCCTGGTAGACGTTCGGACGGGTGTAGTCGAGCTCCATCACGTCCTGGTGGAAGTAGTACTCGACCCGTTTGATGACGAGCTCCTCCTCGCCACCGCTGGTGAAGAACCGGTCCTCGTAGCGCAAGATGGCCTGGATGTCTTCGGCGCTGAGCGGGCTCGCGACTCGGCTCCTGGGCGCGATCGCGACGTTGACGTGCTCCCAGTCGCCCTCGTGGTTGTTCCCACCATCGTTGAACGGATAGAAGAACCAGTACTGCAAGACGAGCTCGTACCCGCGCTCGCCGCCCGCGGTGTCCACCTCGTGGATAAACGGGTGGACGTAGCTCTTCACGGCATCCTTGTACTTCTCCGGTATCCCTCGCGTGACCGGATCCTGATACGCCTCCTTCCAGGTTCGCTCGTCGTGGCCCGGGAAATCGACATAGAGCACCCGGAAAAGCTCGCTCTCCGCTCCCACGGTCAGGGTGCGAAAACGCTCGTCCGTGGGGCTCGACGGTCTGAACTCCCGCAGAAGGGCGAGCAACCGGCAGTCGGCGAGTTCCTCATCTCCGGCGGTCACGACAGAAGGACACGGCGTCGACTCCATGCCCACGAAGTCGATCACCTCGGTCCGGATCAGCTCCGCCTCCGCTCCAGCCAGATCCCAGGTGTCTACAAAAAGCGGAAACGAGCTCGACTCCTTGATGAACACCTTGAAGTCGAGCGGAATCGCGGCGGTGTTCTGGATGAGGACCGGGGCGAACCGCTCGCCCAGCCGGGTCAACAGCAAGTCACGCGAATCGTTGATCCCGTTTACAGGGTCCACGTCTCGATAGGCGGAATCGCCGGCATCCCCGTAAAGGTCGAAGAAGGCGTTCGCCTCTGTCCGGCTCACCAGTCGTGGGTATGACAGCGGGACGAACCGGATGTACTCGCCCTCGTACGGCTGTTGCGCCGAGAGGCGATTCCCTCCCCCGCTGAGCCCGAGGAACACGGCTAGCAGAGCGAGCCGCAGGTAGCCGCTCCGCCACATGTCGCTCACGAGGCGTCGTCCCGCCGCCGCGGGGCTTCGCACCCGTTGGCGGTCACTTGTGCAATCTCCACGGCTTCGATCGTCACCCCGTCTGGAAAGGCTGTCAACCGGACGGCCGCGTAGATCGAAGATCGAAGAGGAGATGAGCGATGAAGAAGCGTGCCCTGGCCGCAGTGATCCTCAGCCTCGCGGCGGTCGTTCCGATCTCATGGTGGGCGGCCTCATCCGCCGCCACTTCCGCCTCGTCATCCGAAGTGCCGTCCGACGGGCCGTCCAAGATGGGGCTCGCCGCCTCGGAGGTCACTTTTTCCGGTGTCGTGCGGGACGGGGATTCGGGCCGGCCCCTCTCCGGCGCGGAGGTCGTCCTTGAGGGAACCTCTCACGCCGCCATGACGGATGCGGACGGCCGGTTCTTCATCGTCATCCGAGACGACGCGCTCCTGGGCACCAAGGTGACCCTGCTGGTCACGCTGGCCGGCTACGAGGACGCGCGCCGGGAGGTGCTCGCCACCGGCATGACCGTGCGCGTCGAGTTCACCCTCACATCGATCACGGTCGAGCTCGACGAGATGGTCGTCGACGGCGTGGCGAACAAGGCGATCGTTGGCCTGGCCCAGGACGTCGCGATGTACTCCATGGCGCCGTCCGCGGCGCGTGAACGTCTGCCCGGCCGGTACAACCCCAACTTCCACACCGAAAGCTACGCCCGCATCGACGAGAACCCGTGGCTCGCCGTCGAGAACAACCCGCTCTCGACCTTCTCGATCGACGTGGACCGCGCGTCGTACACGAACGTTCGGCGCCTCATCCTGGGCGGCGATCGCCCGCCGGTCGACGCGGTGCGCATCGAGGAGATGGTCAATTACTTCACGTACGACTACCCCGACGTGGATGGAGAGCACCCGTTCGGGATCACGACCGACGTAGCGGACGCACCGTGGAGGCCGCAGCACAGGCTTGTGAGAATCGGCGTGCAGGGGCGTCGCATGGAACTGGACGAGCTGCCTCCCAGCAACCTGGTCTTCCTGCTCGACGTGTCAGGCTCGATGCAGCCCTACAACAAGCTGCCGCTCCTCAAGAAGTCGCTGCGCCTGCTGGTGAACGAGCTACGCCCCGAGGATCGCGTGGCAATCGTCGTCTATGCGGGTGCGGCCGGGCTGGTGCTCCCTTCCGAATCAGGCCGTGAGAAGGAGAAGATCCTCGACGCGCTCGAGAGCCTCGAAGCCGGCGGCTCCACGGCGGGCGGCGCCGGGATCGCCCTCGCCTACAGGATCGGCGCCGAGAACTACATCGAGGGTGGCAACAATCGGGTGATCCTCGCCACCGATGGCGACTTCAACATCGGCGCGTCGTCCGACGCCGAGATGGTGCGGCTGATCGAGGAGAAGAGGAAGCACGGCATCTTCCTCACCGTGCTCGGCTTCGGGATGGGCAACCTGAAGGACTCCAAGATGGAGGCACTCGCCGATCACGGGAACGGGAACTACGCGTACATCGACAACCTGCTCGAGGCTCGAAAGGTCCTGGTCACGGAGATGGGCGGGACGCTCGTGACGATCGCCAAGGACGTGAAGATCCAGGTGGAGTTCAACCCGACACGCGTGCAGGCCTACCGCCTGATCGGGTACGAGAACCGGCTGCTCGCCGACGAGGACTTCAACGACGACGCGAAGGACGCGGGCGAGCTCGGGGCCGGCCATTCGGTGACCGCACTGTACGAGGTCGTGCCCGTGGGGGCTCCGCCCGTGGAGACGGGGTCCGTCGATCCGCTCCGTTATCAGCGGCCGGATGAGGACGCAGCGGAGGCCCGGCGCGCCGGTGAAGAAGACGAGCTTCTGTTCGTGAAGCTCCGCTACAAGGCACCCGATGGCGAGCGCAGCCGGTTGCTCGAGCTGCCGGTGCCGGATCGGGTAGCGAGCGCCTCGACCGATCTGCGCTTCGCGGCCTCGGTCGCCGCGTTCGGCATGCTCCTTCGCGATTCGGAGCAGTGCGGGGACTTCACGCTGGCCGACGTGTCCCGACTCGCTCGGGCCTCACTGGGCGAGGATCGACACGGCTACCGGGCCGAGTTCGTTCGCCTCGTGGAGGCTACCCGCGAGCTGAGCCTGCTCGAGAGCTAGTCCAGTCCGGCCTCCGTCGGTTCGAGCGGGAGTCTAGCTCTCCCACCGCGACGGAGACCGGTTTTCCTCTAGGCCTCCTGGTAGGCCGGGGCCAGGACCTCGGCGGCGAACGTCTCGAAGGACGTGGGCGTGGTGTTCGCCTCGGAGCGGCCCTCCAAGGTCCTGACCTTCCCCGCGTTGAACGCTCGGGCCATCTCCGTGTAGAGCGCGGCTATGTTCGCCGGCAGGCCCATCTGAGCGAGCGAGGCCTCGAAATCCTCGTACGGAAACTGCACGTAGGTCAGGTCCGGGTTCCCAATCGCATCCCCGATGATTCCGTTCGCCTCGGCCATTGTGAGGTCTCGTGGTCCGAGGAGCTCCCGAACTGAGAAGCCCGAGAAGTCTCGAGCGATCAGCGCCTCCGACGCGGCCGCAGCGATGTCCCGCGTGGCGATCATCGGCAGCACCGTGTCCGGAGCGATCGCGCTCCCGTTGATCCCTTGATGCTTGATCAGGCCCAGCGTCTCGAAGTGGTTCTCGAAGAAGAACCCGGGGCGCAGCGAGAGCACGTCGACTCCCTCCAGTGACCGCAGCCGCCCCTCCTGCCTGTGGAGCCCGGCGATCGGTCCGGTCCCCGCCGGCTGGTCGGCCCCGATGCTGCTGAGAAAGACGACATGGCCGACGCCGCTCTCCTTGATCGCGCCGACGATCGCCTCACCGACCTGATCCTGAAA
>Ga0255053_10000711_pt1 | contig 18359 bp, 18 predicted proteins | sample JV7_2_22_MG_FD_188635 | JGI IMG/M metagenome (GOLD analysis project Ga0255053, IMG submission 188635) | Seawater microbial communities from Jervis Inlet, British Columbia, Canada - JV7_2_22 | ecosystem: Environmental > Aquatic > Marine > Inlet | place: Canada: British Columbia | collected...
GGGACCGCCACCCACGATGACAATATCGTGCAACTCTTGACCTTTCCTATTCCAGACGGTGAGCCTAGTAACGGCCTCAGTTACCCTCCGAGACCCATGCAAACCCGCTGGTTGCTCATCACATCGGCCGTGCTGGCAGTGGTCATCGTCACTGCTGCCGCCATCTGGCTGCTCCGCCTGCTCACATGACCGAGAGACTGACGATCACCACCTCAGACGGTGTAACACTCGAGGCCCGGATCGATTCCCCGGGCGCTGCGGAGCGTCTCACAGTGTTCTGCCACCCTCATCCTCTCCATGGCGGTTCAATGAATGCACCGTTGATGATCGGGGTGACTCAACGTCTGGTCGAGCGAGGGCATTCGGTGCTTCGTTTCAATTTCAGGGGCACCGGTGAGAGCAGCGGCTCCCACGACTATGGCGAGGCTGAGCAGAGCGACGTTGCGGCGGCCATCAAACACGCCGGGTCCGGAGAGCTCTCGCTGGGTTTGGCCGGCTGGTCTTTCGGAGCCGGCACCGCATTGCGGTGGCTTGCAGCGGCCGGCTCGACAATTCCCTACGTAGGTATCGCCCCGGCCGCGGAGGATTTGCCGTCCGAGCTACCTGAGGGCTCCAAGCGGATCATCCTCGGTGACCGGGACCAGGTCATCGACGGTAAGGCAGTGCGGAGCTATGCCGGGAAAATGGGCATCGACTTGGTTGTGACGCCCGGGGATCACTTCTTCCACGGACGCGGGAAGAAGATCGGAGACTTCGTCGGTGACGGTCTGGAAGCTTGAAGCGTGTGCGCTAAACCGCTTTGAAACCCCTGTTGGCCGCCTCGTCGAGAGTGTCTGGAGCGAATGACTGGAGAAGGTTGAGGTCGAGAAGAGCCTCCTCCTCGACTCGCTCCTCGAGTTCGCTGAACTGGTCGGAGTCCTCGCAGTCGTAGACCAGCATCGTGTCTCTCGTCCCGATGAACCTGTAATCCTCGAACCGGCGCAGCCGGCTCACTCGCCGGAGTCTTCCTCGATGCCGGTATCCACCTCGGTCGAGCACATCGGGCAGGTGACCACGGGGACCATCCCCACGATGAACTTGAAACCGCATTCAGGGCACTCGATCTTCGGCATGGGCAGGTCCGGCTGGGGCGGCGGCGGTGGAGGTGGTGGCGCTCCCATACCTGACGGCCCGACACCGGGTGCTGTCTGGTAGCCACCGACGTCAGTCGGCGGGGCAGGTGCCTCCCGCGAAGACGGCGCCTCCCGAACAACATTCACCGAGCCACACACCGGACATGGAAACCGGCCTGCCCCCGGGACATCGAACTCTGTCCGACACGATCCGCAACGAACCTTCATTCCTCTTCTCCCAATTCGACTCGCTCTCCAACCGCCCCGATCGCCATCAAATAGTCGGCCTCGAGACGGAGCACTTCCTCAACGTCTCCAGGAGAGTAGGACACACCGTGCTTTGCCTGAATCCGACCGACTATCCACTCCACGGAAGCGTCGTGGCCCCCGGCAACCGTCTCCACCGGGGTGCTCCGATGATCCTGGGCGAGACCCTGTAGGTAGAAGACCTCCCATTCCAGAATTCGGCGGACATCGGGCCTGGTCAGAGAGGAATCTTCGGCGAGTCCGGCGTGAGCGTGCCTCACTGCATCCTCGACCACATATTCGAGTGGCTCGTATGAGGGACGTCGTTTCGCCTCCTGCCAGACGATGACGGCGATGATCAGCAGGAACACTCCAGCAAGAAGAGCAACGAACGAGACGATGGCTTCGGTCGACACAGCCGTTGAGTATCAGAGATGTTCCTGGTCTGAGCAAACCCTTCAGAAGGATGTACCGCTCAGAACGCTTCGACGGGAAGATCCATCAGGGAACCGTCCTCGGCGGTGGCGGCATCACGACGAGCCGCAACCTTGGGTGCGACATCGTTGAGCAGCCAGCGGGCCGACTCCACCTTGCCCAAGTAGAACGGGTCTTCGTCCACTTTCTCCATGGCGATCTCGGCGTGTCTCAGCATCTGCCAGACGATGACAATCTCGGACAGCGACTCGAGAAGCGCGTCGGTCTGAAGACCCACCTTGTAGATCTCCTCTTTGTCCCCGGCTATCGAGGCCATCAGGTGCTCGACCATCGACCCGAGCTGGGTCTGGACATCATCGAGGATCGTCCCGAGCTTCTCTCTCTCAGCAGCTAGCGGATCATCCTCTGCGCCGCCCTTGATGAACTCGACGATCTCAGCCGACAGCGCTGCAAGCGCCGAGCCCTGATCACGTGCGATCTTGCGGAAGAACAGGTCGAGGGCCTGAATGCCCGTCGTCCCCTCGTAGATCGTGTCGATCTTGGCGTCCCTGATGTACTGCTCGATCGGGTAATCCTGGGTGTATCCGGAGCCGCCGAACACCTGCATCGAGGTGGCCAGCAACTCGTAGGCCTTCTCAGACGAGTAGCCCTTGACCATCGGAAGGAGGAGGTCGTTGCGACGCTTCCAGTGATCGTCATCGGGATGAAGCTGGATCTGGTCCTGGACCCACGCCGTGTAGAAGACCAGCGCACGAAGACCCTCGACGTAGGCCTTCTGCTTCATCAGCATCCGGCGAACGTTGGGATGACGAATGATTGGCACTCTGGGCGCGGTCTTGTCGCCGACCTCGGTGAGGTCGGCGCCTTGCACACGCTCCTGGGCGTATTCGAGAGCATTGAGATAACCGGTGCTCAGGGTTCCCATCGCCTTGGTGCCGATCATCATCCGGGCCCACTCGACCACCCTGAACATCTGTCGGATCCCGTCGTGCTTGTTTCCGACGAGATAGCCAACGGCGGGATCATCAACGCCGAAGGTCAACTCACAGGTTGTCGAGCCCTTGATACCCATCTTCTTCTCGAGGTTGGTGGCGTAGACCCCATTGCGTGGCCCCAGGGACCCATCGTCGCCAACCAGATACTTGGGAACCACAAACAGTGAAAGGCCCTTGGTCCCCGGACCGGCGCCTTCGGGGCGGGCAAGGACGAGGTGGATGATGTTCTCGTCGACGTCATGTTCACCGCCGGTGATGAAGCGCTTGACCCCTTCGAGATGCCATGTTCCGTCACCTCGATCGATGGCTTTGGTGATGCCGGCGCCCACATCGGAACCGGCGTCGGGCTCGGTGAGGACCATTGTCCCGCCCCAGTCGCGCTCCATCCAGAGCTTGGAAAACTCCTTCTGCTCCTCTGTCCCCTCCTCGAAGAGAACCCGTGCGAACAGCCCGCCGCCACCGTAGAAGTGCGCTGTGGTGTTGGCACCCATGAGCATCTCCGACATCGCCCAAGTGACCGTTGGCGGGACGGGAGTCCCACCAAGCTCCTCGGTCAGTCCCAGACGATTCCAGCCACCTTCTTTGAAGGTCTTCAGACTCTTCTTCACCGAGTCGGGGATCGTTATCTCGCCATCGACGAGCTCGAGGGGAATCCGATCCTGGTCGACGTATGAAGCGGCGAAGTCCTCGGTGGCGATACGCTCGATCTCGGTGAGGATGTCGTCAACCGTCTCCCGATCGAGATCAGCCCAGTCGCCAGAACCTAGATAGTCCTGGATCTCGAGGACCTCATGGAGATTGAACTCGATGTCACGAAGGTTCGACTTGTAGTGGCTCACTTCTCCGTCCTTGTCGATATTTGAGTGATAACTCTAATTTGAATAAACGCTCAACCAAATCAAAACGTTCCCTCCACCGCTACCGTGCGTCCATGCGTTACAAAGCGGGTCTGGAAACCCGTGACAGGATTCTCGACGCGACCCGTCGTCTCATCGCAGAAGCTGGACTCGAAGGCACCACCATCAAGGCAATCTGCGACCGGGCGGACGTGCTTCCGGGCAGCTTCTACAACCTCTTCGACTCCAAGGAACAGGCCATCGTCACGATTGTCAGGGAAGCGATCGAAGCGGTCGACCCCGATCCCGAGCATCTTGGCAAAGACACCCTCGCCGCCCTGGTTGAGGCATACATCGTCTTCATAACGGAGCAATCCGACCTTGCTGGTGTCTATATCGCCATCGCCGTCTCCGGCACCCGCAACAACCCCGACCTGAGGGAACGCTTCCTTCGCCACCACGAAAAGCGGGTCACTCGCTTCGCCGCGGCCATCGAAAGAGAGCACCCGGAGATCGAAGCAGGAGCCAGGTCCCGTCGGGCGGAGACGCTGGTTTCGGCGCTCAACGGGATCGCGCTTCACAGGGTCCTCGATCCGAGGTTCGACGCAGCAGGGCACAGCCGCGCTCTCCTCAACGGTGCTCAGATCCCCTTCTGATGGAATTCGGGGTCCAGGTCCGGGGCGATTGGGACCACGTTGTCGGTGTGGCGCAGTGGGCCGAGGACCGTGGCCTGGTCTCGATAGCTCTGCCCGACCACTATCTGCAGCGGGGCGACAACCTCGACGAACCGGCTTGGGACCACCTGATTCACCTCGCCGGCCTGGCCCGTGAGACCAGTCTGGAACTGGTTTCGCTGGTGTCTCCGGTGACGTTTCGACATCCTGGGGTCCTTTACAAGATGGCAGTGACCATCGACGAGATCTCCGGAGGCCGTTTCACACTGGGTCTCGGCACAGGATGGATGGACGAGGAGTTCGAGGTGTTTGGTCTCCCCTACCCCGAACTCGACGTGCGCACGGAGATGCTGGAAGAGGCGATGGCATACATGCGTGCCGCGATCACGCCTGGGGACAAAGGATTCTCCGGAAAGCACTATCAGTTGGCGGACTTCGACCCCCACCCCCATCCCACCAACCTGCGACTGATGATCGGAGGCGCCGGACGTCCCAAGGGGCGTCGCATCGTCGCCCTCTACTGTGACGAGTACAACGTCTACGCCCGCAAGCCTGAGGTGTACCGGGACGTCTGGGAGGCAACCCGAGCCGAAGCGAAAGCGGCGGGCCGCGACGCGGATTCGATCTTCTGGACATCCGCCGGTCCGGCCCTCGCCGCGAAGAAGGACACGGACTACCGCCGGCTCCTTGGAGCTATGGCCGAAAAGACCGGCCAATCCACCGACAAGATCGAGGAGACCTACGAGGAGCGGGGATACCCCCACGGGGCCGGCTCGAAAGCGGCCGAGATGGTTGCAGCTCTGGGTGAAGCCGGCTGCCAGCGCTACTTTCCGCAGATCTTCGCCGAGGACATGGCCGACTTCGACATCAACCTCGATGCCTACCAGGGCTAGGGTCGGGCAAATACCCGTTTTGTGAAGATTCGCGCGGCTATAACCCGCGTAAATCTTCACAAAACATCTTCAGGAGGTGTTTTTTGAAGTTCTCGATCATGACAGAGCCCCATCTCGGTGGCACTTACGGCCAGCAACTCGAAGCGGCCCGCTGGGCGGAAGCCGAGGGCCTGGTCTCGTTTGCCCGGTGCGACCACTTCCTCTCCGATGGCGATCCGACACCTGACGCCACCGACGCCTTCGCCGTCCTCGCCGGTCTGGCCCGTGACACGACCGACATCCGGCTCTGCGTTCTCGTCTCCCCCATCACCTTTCGCCACCCCGCGGTCATTGCGAAAAACGCGGTCACCATCGACCAGATGTCGGGCGGCCGGTTCGACCTTGGCGTCGGAACTGGCTGGATGGAGTTGGAGCACGTCAACCTGGGGTTTCCCTTCCCGGAGTGGAGGGAGCGCTGGGCGAGATTCGAGGATGCCCTCAACTACCTCGACGCCGCTTTTGGCGAAGGTCATGCCAGCTACGAGGGCGCCTATTACACCCTCGACGCCGACGTGAAGCCCAAGCCGACCGGCATGCGACGGGTCCTCGGGGGCAGTGGCCCCAAACGGACACCCTCACTCGCCGGTGAGTGGGCCGACGAGTACAACTTCTTCATCTGCCCGCCCGACGAGGCGAGGGCCAAGATCGAAGTGATGCGAGCTGTTGCCGACGGTCGCAACGTGGAGGCGACGGCTATGGGGGGCCCCTTGGTGGGACGCACCGAAGCCGAGTATCAGGAACGGCTCGCCAAGTCGGCGGCCAAACGGGATCTCCAGCCGAAGGAACTCGAGGATCGGTACAAGAACAACGGCTTTCCCATCGGGACGCCAGACCGCGTTGCCGAAACGGTGGCCGCCCTGGAGGACGCCGGAGTGGAGCGCATCTACGTCCAGTGGCTCGACCTGGACGACCTCGACGCCATGAAGGAGACAGTTGACATCGTCCGTGGCGGCTGACCTACCGCAAGCTTGCCACCGGCTGCTGGAGGCTGTCCCCGGGCTCGATACAGAGATCCGGTTCTTCCCTGACGGCACCAAGACGGCTGCTGACGCGGCAGCAGCAGTCGGGTGCCCCGTGTCGGCGATCGTCAAGTCCTTGGTCTTCGTGGTCACAACCGGTGAGGAGGAGGAGCCTGTCGTTGCACTGGTCCCGGGCGACCTCCGTCTCGACCCGGACAAGCTGGCCGACGCGACCGGCGCCGTCAGTTCCCGTATGGCGTCGCTCGACGAGGTGCGCGAAGCGACCGGCTACGCCGCCGGCGGCACTCCGCCTTTCGGGTACACCAAGCCTCTTCGTATCTTCGCCGACGAGTCGCTGAGACGCAACGACCCGGTGTGGGCAGCGGGTGGCACTCCGACCACGGTATTCCCCATCACCATCGCCGATCTCGAGCGCCTCGCCGGCCCGCGCTGGACCCACATCTCGCGTTCTTGAGCGCGCGGCATTTCTCCTATTGCGATAGTGGAAATACCATTGTCTCGTGACCCAGACCACACCCATACTCCAGATCGAAAACCTGTACGCCTCGGCCAGTGATATTGAAATTCTCAAAGGCGTCAACCTCACCGTCAACCAGGGCGAGATCCACGCCCTCATGGGTCCCAATGGTTCGGGCAAATCCACTCTTGCCTCAGTCCTCATGGGCAACCCGATCTACCGGGTGACAGAGGGCCGTATTCTCTTCAAGGGTGAGGACATCACCAAGGCTCCCCCCACCGACCGTGGCGCCGCCGGCATGTTCCTTGCCTTTCAGCATCCTGAGGCCATCCCCGGCGTCTCGGTGATTCAGTTCCTTCGCCAGGCGCTATCCAATCGAACCGGCGTCAACCTCAGCGTCCTCGAGCTGAGGCTCAAGGTGATGGAAGCGATGAAAGAGCTGGGCATGGAGTCGTCCTTCGCCGACCGCTACCTCAACGAGGGCTTTTCCGGCGGGGAGCGCAAGCGCAACGAGGTGCTCCAAATGGCGGTGCTCCAACCAGAGCTGGCGATCATGGATGAGACCGACTCCGGCCTCGACATCGATGCTCTCCGCATCGTCGCGGATGGCGTCAACAAGCTCACCGGCCCTGACCGCGGATTTCTGATCATCACCCACTACCAACGGTTGCTCGACTACATCACACCTCATCACGTCCATATCTTCATGGACGGCAGAGTCATCGAGAGCGGCGGTCCGGAGCTTGCGGTCAAGCTCGAGGAAGAGGGATACGATTCGTTCCGCACCGTGCTGACCTAGGAGCCCGCTGAACAATGCATGTCACTCATCTCGACGACCAGTCATCACCACTCGCCGCGTCTTCGGTTTCACCATTCCGCAACAAGGAGTGGCGAACCCTCCTCCTTGCGATTGGCGCGTCTCGCCACCGATCTGAGCCACGGCATTGATCAGCAGACTCCTGGTGCACTCGTGACCAATCTCTCCCACCTGAAAGCCGACTTCCCGATCCTCGACAGCGGAGTCCACTTCCTCGACTCGGGAGCATCCAGCCAGAAGCCAATCCCCGTTCTCGAAGCGATGGATCGCTTCGCTCGCACCTCTTACGCCAACGTCCACCGGGGCGCCTACAAACTCTCGGTCGCGTCGACCGATGCCTACGAAGCAGCCCGGCGGCGGGTGGCCGATTTCATCGGAGCCACCGACGAACGAGAGGTCATCTTCACCCGCGGGGCGACAACCTCGTTGAACACTGTTGCGTTCGGCTGGGGGCTGGAGAATCTCGCCGAGGGAGATCGAATCCTGGCCACTCAAATGGAGCACCACGCCAATCTGGTGCCGTGGCAGATGGTGGCCAAGCGGACGGGGGCCAGCCTCGACCATGTTCCCATCACGGATGACGGGCGGCTTGACATGGCCGTCCTCGAGTCGAAGCTCGGACCAGACACCAAGGTCGTGGCAGTGACCGGAATGTCGAATGTCCTCGGCACGATTCCCGATGTCCCTCGCATCTCCGAGCTTGCCCACCGCCATGGGGCAAGAGTGGTTGTCGATGCGGCCCAGTTGGTGCCGCACTCGTCTGTCAACGTGGGTCAACTGGGCGCAGACTTCGTCGCCTTCTCGTCACACAAGATGCTTGGCCCGACGGGCATCGGTGTTCTCTGGGGCCGAATGGATGCTCTCGAAGAGACCGAGCCCTTCGAAGGTGGAGGCGAAATGATTGCCGACGTCACACTCCACGATGCAACCTGGGCCGACATTCCCCATCGTTTCGAGGCGGGGACTCCACCCATCATCGAGGCCGTGGGGCTTCACGCCGCCATCGACTATCTCGACTCGATTGGCATGGACAAGATCTTCGAGCACGACCAGGAGTTGACTGCGATCGCCCTGGAGCGGCTTGGTGACGTTCCCGGCATTGCCATCCAGGGACCGACCGACATCGAGGACCGAGGAGGGGTGGTCTCGATGACCATGGAGGGTGTGCATGCCCATGACCTGGCCACAATCCTCGACGAGCAGAACGTTGCAGTGCGGGCCGGCCATCACTGTGCCAAGCCTCTGATGCGGTGCCTGGGTGTGACCGCCACCGCCAGAGCCAGCTTCTACGTCTACAACGAAGAAGCCGACATCGACGCCCTCATCAAAGGGCTCCGCCGGGCAGGCGAGCTCTTCGGAGTGAGTTGATGGCACTCGAGGAGCTCTATCGGGAAGTCATTCTCGACCACTACCGCAACCCCCGTAACAAGGGTCATCTCGATCACCCTCAGGCATCGGCTCAGGGTGTCAACCCACTCTGCGGTGATGAGATAACAATCGAGGTCTCCTTCGAGGGCGACAAGGTTTCGGAGGTGGCGGTCGAAGGCCAGGGCTGCTCGATAAGCCAATCGTCGGCTTCGATGATGACCGAGGCGATCAAGGGCAAGTCCCGTGAGGAGATCAGCGAACTCGTCGGACGGTTCCGCCAAATGATGTCAATCGACGAAGGCGACGACCCCGGGCTCGATCCGGAAAGACCCGGTGCGGTCCTGGGCGACATCGAGGCTCTTCAGGGGGTGCGTCAGTATCCGGTTCGGATCAAGTGCGCCAGTCTCGCCTGGAATACGCTGCTGGAGGCGCTGGAGGCGCTGGAGGCGAAATAGAAGCCAACGGCTTGCGACTACCGCTACTCGGCTGGAGAGAGTGCCGCCAGTGCCTCTTCACAGCAGGTCCTGTTGAGATCTCCACCAAGATGATCGGCCAGGTCGATCGTCTTCTGGATCTCCTCACGGGAAGCACCGGCGCGGATGGCGTCGTCCACATGGTGCTCGATGCACCCGTCACATCCCACGGTCGCCGCAATGCCGAGGGCAAGCAGCGCTTCATGCGTCTCGAAGTCGAGCGTCATCGGACCGTCATCCCTTCACCACCACGCATCGTCTCTCCCCGCTCAACCGTCGAGACCGCTGAACCGACATACACCGGAATCTCACTGGAGCCGACCAGACGGCCGGTGACACTGCCGAACAGAGCCTCGGAGGTGCCATGACCCCTGGCTCCGACCACGATCAACTCCATGCCGGAAGTCCGTGCGTGCTCAGCCAGCACCTCGTCCGGCCTGCCAAACAAGAGCTCGGTGTCCACCGTGTCGCATTGAACCCGATCTGCAACCTCGTCGAGCATCTCTCTGGCTGCGGCTTGTGATTCGAGGCCTGGGATGCTGGCCTCAGAGTCGAAGTCGAGAACGGTCGCGACAGTCACGCTCGACACAAGCCCGCCAAACAGCGTCAAGGCGGTGTCGATGGCGCGAACGGACTCATCCGATCCGTCGACCGCTGCAAGCACGTCGAATCCCACATGGGGTGGGGTCGGGGCACCTCGCGGCTGGTACTTCGCCGCGCTGTGATAACGAGCGCGCTCGACGGCCAGAGGCACGACGAGTGGCCCCAAGGCCACACCAAGTACCAGCCACACAGAGAAGTCATGGCCACGGCGACGCATCAGAAACGCGACTACCACTCCGATGGCCGCCCAGACAAGGGCAACGAGGATCAGGAATCTCGTGCTCACTCTGACTCCTTTTGAGGTGCCGCTCACCAGTAGGCCAGATGAGACATGTCCTGGCGAGGGCCGAAAGTCCCAATCGCATCACCCTGTCTCCCCTACCAGCGGAGCGCCAAAAGGCGGAAGATCGAACCATGACTGGGTCGACCATTCAATCCCCGGCGCGCTCTGGGTGGCATGCACAACCCGTCGACGCGGTTGTTGATGCCCTCGGGTCCGATATCGGGCATGGGCTCACTCACGTCGAGGCCACCACACGGCGGACACGATTCGGCCCCAACGAGCTGTCCCGACCACAACGCTGGGTCCGGACGAAACGTCTGGTACGCCAGTTTCAAGATGTTCTCATCTGGCTGCTGCTGGTCGCCGCCGCGGTAAGCGGCTTCGTCCTCAACGCCTGGATCGACGCTGCTGCCATCACAATGATCGTCGTTCTCAACGCCGCCATCGGATATGCCCAGGAGTCCAAGGCCGATCGCGCCGTCGAGAGCCTCCGGGACCTGGAGGCCCCGAGCGCCACGGTTGTTCGAGAGGGAGTCGTGTCGACAATCGACGCCCGGGATCTCGTGCCGGGTGATGTTCTGGTGCTGGATTCAGGCAGCCAGGTGCCGGCAGACGCTCGAATAGTCGAGGACATTCACCTCATCGCCGACGAGGCCTCCCTGACCGGCGAGTCGATTCCGGTGACCAAGTCGATAGAGCCGACAGCATCCGACATGGTCGTGGGTGACCGCACGTCGATGCTGTTCGCCGGAACGACCGTCGTTTCTGGCCGGGGTCGTGCAATCGTCGTTGCCACCGGATCCGAGACCGAGATAGGACAGATCGCTTCGCTCTTTGGCGACAAGGAGCCCACAACACCTCTTCAAATGGAACTGGACCGTGTGGGAAGACGTCTCGCATTTGTCGCCGTCGGAGCCGCCATTCTTGTCTTCGGCGCCGGGTTGGTCCGATCCTTCCCGATCGAGATCATGATCCTCACAGCCGTCGCAGTCGCTGTCGCCGCCATCCCGGAGGGTCTCCCGGCCGTGGTGACTGTCAGCCTTGCCGGCGGGCTACAGCGAATGGCTCACCGAAACGCAGTGGTTCGGCGACTGCCCGCAGTCGAGACCCTTGGCGCAGTCAATGTCATCTGCACCGACAAGACCGGGACGTTGACCGCCCCCGAACTACAGGTCGGAGCCGTGGCGATGGCTGACGACCGAAGCGGACTTGACCTCCTCGCCGGCAACGACCCTCCAATCAACTCTCTGGTTGCCACTGCTGCTCTGTGCAACGACGCCCATCGAACGGCCGACGGTCTGGCGGGCGATCCGACCGAGGTCGCTCTTCTGGTTGCCCTGGAGAGAGTGGGGATCGATTTCGAACAGGTGACGACGGAGTCACCTCGCATCGATGAGGCAGGATTCGACGCACGCAGAAAGCGGATGTCGACCCTGCACACTCTCGACGATGGATATGTGCTTCGCGTCAAGGGGGCTCCGGAGGTGCTCCTCTCCAGGTCGTCCACCCTCGCCACGACGACTGGCACCGAGGATCTGACTGACGCCAGACGGACTCTCCTCCTCGCCCAAGCGGAAGCCCTCGCCGGGCAGGGCATGCGCACACTCGGCTTCGCTGTACGGGAGTTTCAGGCCCGCCCCGTCGATCCCGCCGAGTCCGAGGAGAGCCTCTGTTTCATCGGAATGGTGGGATTCAACGAGCGGATCAGACCAGAAGTCGCCACCGCTCTTCGGCAAGCAGCCCAGGCCGGGGTAACCACTGTCATGGTGACGGGCGATCACGCGACAACCGCCCAGGCAGTCGCCGACGCAGTAGGGCTCGAACCCGGTGGCCTCATGCAGGGACGCGACTTGAGCGAGATCCCCATAGAGGATCTGAGCCGATCCGTCGCCGAATACCGGGTGTTCGCACGAGTCGATCCGGCTGACAAGGTCAAGATCATCGAAGCCTGGCGGCGCTCCGGTGCCACCGTTGCCATGACTGGAGATGGTGTCAACGATGCACCTGCCCTGCACAGAGCTGATATCGGGGTGGCGATGGGATCCGGGACCGACGTCGCTCGGGAATCTGCCGCCATGATCCTTGCCGACAACAACTACGCCACGATCGTTTCGGCAATCGCCGAAGGTCGGCGTCTATTCAACAACCTGAGGAACGTCGTTCATTACCTGCTCTCGGCGAACGCCTCAGAGGTTCTGTATGTCCTGGCTGGGTTTCTTCTCTTCGGTTTCCTCGGCGAGCCGATTCTTGCTGTGCAATTGCTCTGGATCAACCTGCTGTCCGATGCCCTGCCAGCCATAGCACTCGGGATGGATGTGACCACTCATGACGTGATGAAAGACGTGCCCGGACGGGGCAGAGACATTCTGAGCCGACGCAACATCGCCCTCCTTCTTGTGCAAGGGGCACTCCTCGCCCTTGCTGCTCTCCTGGCAATGCTCATAGGTTCCTTCGTACTCGACCTCGATCAGGACACCGTGAGGACGATGGTGTTCAGCACTCTGGTGTTCTCCCAATTGCTCCATGCCCTGAGCGTGCGGGCCGCGGGCGGGAGAATGAGACGGCCTGGCCCGCTGATGACAGCTTCTCTCCTCGGCTCGGCCATCCTCCAGTTCGTGGTGGTCTACTCCGCTCTGGGCAACCGGGTCTTCCACACATCACCCCTCGACCTCAACCCGATGCTCTTGGTGATCGGAATATCGATCCTCTCGATGGCGGCCATACGACTCCTCGATCTTGTGATCCGGAGGAGAAGGGCGCCTAGCGTGAGCTAGCGATGTACTTGGGGTTCCACGTGCTGCTAGTCGTCTTCTATCCTCTAGCGAAGACCACCCTCGGTCATCTTCTTGATGTCGAGGGCATCATCTAGTTCTTCCTCGGTCATCAAGCCGGCTTCGAGTACGAGAGCCCGCACGGAACGACCGGTGGCCACCGCCTCCTTGGCGATCTTCGCGCCGTTGTCATACCCGATATGGGGATTGAGAGCCGTGACGATGATGGCGTTCTTTTCGACCAGCTCCTGGGCACGCGCCTCGTTCGCTTCGAGCCCATCGACGCAGCGTTCTCGAAAAGCGTCGCATGCGTTGGCGAGGAGGCCGGTCGACTCCAAAAGGTTGTGGGCAATCATCGGCATCATCACATTGAGCTCGAAATTGCCGTTGGCCCCACCCCAGGCGACGGCCATATCGTTGCCGACTACCTGGGCTGCGACCTGCATCACCATTTCCGACATGACCGGATTGACCTTGCCCGGCATGATCGAAGATCCTGGCTGAAGAGACGGAATCTTGATCTCCGAGATACCCGATGTGGGACCGGACCCGAGAAAGCGGATGTCGTTGGCAATCTTGAACAACGACACCGCCACCGTCCGCAATGCACCGGATGCGCTGACCGTGGCGTCCTTCGCCCCCTGCGCCTCGAAATGGTCGTCCGCTTCCCGGAACGGATAGCCGGTGCGCTCGGCCATGACAGCGATAACCCCCGCGGCAAACCCGTCGGGAGCGTTGATCCCTGTCCCGACGGCAGTGCCGCCGAGCGCCAGCTCCTCCAACTCGGGAAGAATCTTCTCGACCCGCTCGGCTCCTTTGCGAACCTGGGCGGCATAGCCGCCGAACTCCTGACCCAGGGTCACCGGTGTCGCATCCATGAGATGGGTGCGGCCCGACTTCACGACGTCGCCGAACTCGTCCGACTTCGCTTCGAGCGAGGCGGCGAGACGGTGGAGGGCCGGAAGAAGGTCCTCTCTCAACGCGGCAACGGCGGAGACGTGGATAGCGCTGGGAATGACATCGTTGGAAGACTGGCCGAAGTTGACGTCGTCGTTGGGATGGACGTTGCCGTCGAGGATCTCGGTCGCCCGGGCGGCGATCACTTCGTTGGCGTTGGTGTTGGTTGAGGTTCCGGAGCCGGTCTGGAAGATGTCGAGGACGAACTGGTCATCGAAAGCACCTTCCATCACCTGATCGGCGGCCTTTCGGATCGCCTCCGACATCGCTCGGTCCTTGAACTCCATTTCTCCGGCGACCGTGCCGGCAGACCCTTTGAGAAGGCCCAATGCCCAAATGAACCCTCTTCCAAAACGATGATTCGAGATCGGGAAGTTGTCGACGGCTCGCTGGGTGGACGCTCCGTACATGGCGTCGGCCGGGACCCTGACCTCTCCCATCGAGTCCTTCTCGATGCGGTATTCCACTCTTGTCCTCCTGAGACCTGGTTACACCCTGACGGTAGCTTCTGGTCAACCGAGCGGATCTCGTTGAGAGCTGCGTGCTCGGTGTTCAGACGTCGAAGGGGGTCTCCGTGAAGAAGTCGGCGGGTTTGCGAACCGGGCCGTCTTCGACAACCTTTTCGATGCCGAGGCGGCTGCGCAGGGCCTTGTACCCGCCGCTCTCCAGCTCTTCGGCCAGCTCGCTGCCCCCACTATCGACGATGCGGCCGTCGATCATCACGTGGATGCGGTCCGGCGACAGGTAACGGAGGATCCGGCTGTAGTGGGTGATGATCACAACGGCGAGGTCGGGTGATCGCATCGCTTCCACGGCCTCGGCTACCTGTTTGACGGCATCGATGTCGAGCCCGGAGTCGATCTCGTCGAGGAGGGCAACCTTGGGGCGAAGAACGGCCATCTGGAAGATCTCCGATCTCTTCTTCTCCCCGCCGGACAAATCGCGGTTGACGGACCGATCGAGAAACGGCCCCATCCCGAATCTCTCGCTCTCGGTTTCGATCCGGGCGGTGGCCTCGTCCAGGTCGAGGCCCATCTCCTCGGCGGCCTCCATCATGAACTCGCGGAGCCTGACCCCCGCCACCTGTGTCGGGTACTGGAAGCTCTGAAGCAACCCGAGTCGGGCCCGTTCGGTGACATCCAGCGTGAGGAGGTCGCCACCGTTGAGTGACGCCGAGCCCCTCACCTGATAGCCCGATTTGCCGGTCAGGACATGGCAAAACGTCGACTTGCCGGACCCGTTGGGGCCCATGATGGCGTGGACCTCACCAAACGGGACCTCCAATGAGAACCCATCGAGAATCTGCTTGTTGTCGACGGCGACCGACAGATCAGAGACCCTCAGTGCGGTGCTCATTGGTCCTCCAGAGTGAGATAAACGGTGCCGTCCTCAACCGAGACCTCATAGGTCGGGACCGGAGCCGTTGCCGGCAACGACGACGGGGCCCCGGTTTCGAGATCGAACTCCGATCCGTGCCGGGGACACTCGACGGACCCTTCGAAGACCTCGCCTTCGGCCAGGGACGCCTCGGCATGGGAGCAAACATCGCCGAGGGCATACACGTCGTCACCGATCCGAAACATGGCGATGCGGTGATCGCCAACCTTGACACGGACGCCACGGTCGCGTGGCAGTTTGTCGAGGGGGGTGATCTCCACCTTCATGCCACCCTCCCCTCCTCCTGGGCCTGGACAAAACGACGAAAAACCTCTTCGGAGACGGGAGCCTCCAGCCCAGCTATGGGAAAGCGGTCGATGACCTCCTGAAAGAAACCCCTGATCAGAAGCCGTTCGGCACGTCCCCTGGAGAGTCCTCGACTCTGTAAGTAGTAGAGGTGCTCGTCTTCGAGCGGTCCCACAGAGGAGGCGTGGCCACAGATGACGTCATCGCAGAGGATCTCGAGGTTGGGAACCGAGTGCGCCTTACCGTTCTCGGACAGCACCAGGTTGCGATTGGTCTCGAACGTCGAGGTTCGGCGAGCGTCTTTCTCGATGCGAAGCAAGCCGGTGAAGACACTCTGGGCGTCGTCTTCAACCGCGCCTTTCAGAAACACGTCGGACGAGGTGTTGCGACCGCTGTGGTTGATCAGCATGCGGTAGTCGAGGGTTTGGTTGCCCTCGCCAAAGTAAAGGCCAACCATCTCAGAGGATGCGCCGTCGCCTTCGAGACTCACACCGAGGTCGAGTCTGCCCAACTTGGCCCCCAGCCCCACCTCACCGAGACGCCCGGTGGCGTCACGGCCGAGTGTCATTCTCTGGTGGACCACGTTGGTAGCGGCGTGGTCGAGGTTCTGAACGGAGAGGAAACGCAATCGGCCTCCGTCGGACACTTGAAGGTCGATCTCAGGAACCATCAGCAACTCGACACCATCGGCGCTGCGATAGACCACCACGACCCGGGCCTCAGCATTCTCGCCAACCATTATCGAGACATGCGGAAAGGAAGCCGAACCCGGCGTGACTCCCTGGACCTCGATGACAAGCGGCGAGTCCATGAGGTGATTCGCAGCCACATCGACAAAAACGCCATCGTTGGAAAATGCTCCATGCGCCGCCGCCAGCTTGTTGTGGTCGACGGCCACTACAGAGTATTCACGTTCATCCAAACCGAGATCACGAAGGTTGGAGACTGTCGCACTCGATGAGCCCGACTCGAGAACCTGGCCATCGACGATCAGAACACGACCCGAGTTGTCTGCCAGCGAATCAACGAAGGGCCCACCGGAGAGCGGCTCACCGGGGCTCTCAATCTGAGATAGTTCGGCGAATGGCAAGTCGAAGTCGACGTATCGCCAGTCTTCCTCAAAACCGGTTGGCTCCTCCAGCGATTCGAAAACCTCGAGAGCCGAATCCATCTGCGTCGCCCGCCAGGACGGCACGTCAGACTTTGAATTGGCATGGCTTGCAGCGTCGAACGCGGTCAAAAGGCACTCCGGATGAGACGGCTGGATCGTATTTCACCTACGGGCATAGTGCGAATTACTCGACAGGGCGGAGAGCGTCGGTGGTCACCTCCGACAACTCGTTCCACAGCATCCATCCCAGGCCGAAGCCTTCCGCAGAGGTGATCTGAGCCTTCACCTGCGATGGGCCGTAACCGAAGTCCTGGAGCCAGGGCCGAACGACCACGTTTCTGGGAAGCCGCTCCATGCCGTCCTCCAGGGCACGAAAGACCACCTGTCCGGGATGATCGTTTGGCACCTCATACCCGAACCAGTCAGCCCCGTAGTGAGACGGGTAGACCATCGGCGATATCACGTCGACCACCTGGGCCACGTCCTCCCAGCGCTGACCTATGTACCCATCGGAGACGTCGGTGGTGAGAAATCCGAAGACGTCGGCGCCTACCGCGCAGCCCATCGGATGAAGAAGGGCGACGGCCTCGGCCAAGAACGACGGGATGGTCGACATACGCACCTGCTCTTCGAGCACAACATCGAATCGGACAGACTCGGTGAGAGTGTCCGGAAACCTGACGTAGTCGAATTGGATCTCGTCGACACCCATCGAGCAGGCTTCGACGGCAAGATCAAGACCGTATTGGCTGGCTTCAGGATCGGTGGGGTCGAGAAAGAACTGGCCGTTGAGACTATATGGAGCGTCAGCTTCGACATCCCACACCGCCATCGAGGGTTTGGCCCATGCGGCAATCTCATCGCTGAACACGACCAGCCTTCCTATGAGGTGGAGATCCTCGTTGTGAGCCGCGGTGGCGACCGCATTGAGGCTGTAAGCGTTCTGGGGTGCCCCCACCTCGAGAGCAATCGCGTTGGCAGTGTTGTACCAGACCCGCCCCCGGTCGTCTTTCAGATCAACCATCAGGGCATTGAGCTCGGTGGTCTCTGCCAGCGCTATGAACTCGTCAAGACGCTCTCCTGTGGCCGGTCCTGACATGTGGACTGCACGGGCGATGAACGGCGCCACCTCGACGAGGACCTCACCTGGCCCTCCATCCCAGGTGAAAGACGCCGGCAGCCATGCCGGCTTCTCCACAGCGATCTCGCCGGGTTCGGCTCGGCGGATGTTGAATCGGCCCTCGCTATCGGTCATTCCCGTTGACGGACTCGCCATGACGACTGCGCTGTCTACAGCCTGACCGTCGGAATCAATCACCCGCCCACGCAGTACACGTGCCTTGATCACGACATCGAGCACGCTCTCCGGAGGCTCCACAACGGTGAGCATCTGGGCGACATGACCGGGTGCGCTCACTTCGAGGACGACAGACGAGCGGTTCCACTCCAACTGGATCCGACCGTCGGAACCCGATGTGCCCACCTGATTGCCGTCGACGTCGGCTACGGCAGAGGCGACCGGAGCACCGAGGTCATCGAGCACCCGGAGCTCATATGGGGTGGCCCGCCCAAGCAGAGACCAACCGGCCCAAGCTGCCCAGACGATGGTGAGCGCCACCAGCAACC
>Ga0255053_10000712_pt1 | contig 18338 bp, 19 predicted proteins | sample JV7_2_22_MG_FD_188635 | JGI IMG/M metagenome (GOLD analysis project Ga0255053, IMG submission 188635) | Seawater microbial communities from Jervis Inlet, British Columbia, Canada - JV7_2_22 | ecosystem: Environmental > Aquatic > Marine > Inlet | place: Canada: British Columbia | collected...
ACGTGTTTCATCGTCGAGGTGTTGGCACAGGCCCAGACTGGTCGGTCCCAAAGATCGTTGACCGGCGTCGTGGGGGATGGTGTTACGAACTCAATGGAGCTTTCGCCACTCTCTTGGCAGAGTTGGGTTTCTCGGTGAGATGGCTCGGGGCGATAGTGCTTCTCGAGCCGGTGTCGTCGATTGCTGACCATCTCACCCTCGAAGTGACCCTGGATCGGCCATACCTGGTGGACGTCGGGTTCGGTGACTCGTTCATCCGTCCCCTGCCGCTCGATACCGAAGGCCCCCACGATGGAGGGACCGGGATGTTCGGGTTCGTCTTCGACGCCAACACGAGCACACTGACTTTCCAAGGTCGAGACGGTCGGGAACCCCAGTACCGGTTCGACAACTCAAGGTTCACTGCCGCCGACTTCGAGGAGCCTTCCCAGCGGCTTCAAACCGAGCCAGGACTCCAGTGGACTCAACATCCATTCGCTACCCGTCTTATCGACGGCGGCCCCGACCGTGTGACACTGTTCCCAGACCGAATCAGATTCCGGCGCAGCGGAGAATGGGACGAGCAGCGTCTAGCCGATGATCAGTGGGTGTCGCTGCTCCACGAATGGTTCCAACTGACGCCCTGAAGAAGTCGGGTGCCCTACGTTCACGACTCGTCCCCGCCACGCTGTAGGCATGCAAAAACACTAGAGGACCACCATGGAATCGGTACATAGTCCTTCCTGGAATGGCCCTTAGGCCGAAGTCGGGCCCTGTTTCGTTCGATACGGTGGGAGTGTCTCTCTCGTGAAAGGATCCACAATGCCCGGTAGGCGATGGCGTGTCGTCGTTGGCGCCGTATTGATTCAGTTCTGTCTTGGTGCGATCTATGCCTGGTCGGTCTTTACCCCCGCTCTCCGTGATGCAGGGTGGAGTCGAGTGGAAACACAAGTGGTTTTCTCGGTTGGCCTTGCTTCCTTTGCCCTGGTCATGGTGCTGGCAGGTAAGAAACTCGCCGTGTGGGGGCCTCGACGGCTGGCTATCGCCAGCGGGGTGACCCTGGGTGCCGGCTATCTTCTCGCTGCACTCGGTGGTGGGACTGGATTCTGGCCCGTTCTGCTCGGTGTCGGACTGGTCGGTGGTGCGGGAATCGGGGTCGGGTACGTCGTTCCGATAGCGGTTGGCATGCGTTGGTTTCCCGACAGGAAGGGGATGATCACTGGCGTTGCTGTCGCCGGCTTCGGGTTTGGCGCTCTTGGATGGATAAAGCTGGCCGGTGGCTGGGGAGATCTCATCGCACGGTTCGGTCTCGACGGGACTTTCGCCATCTACGGAGTGATCTTCGCTTCACTGGTGCTTCTCGGAAGTGCGTGGATGACGTTCCCCCCGGAGGGCTGGCTTCCCGACGGTTTTGTCGCCCCGGAAGACGCCGACTCCGGCACCATCAACTTCACGTCGAAGGAGATGCTGAGAACCCCCCAGTTCCACCTCATCTCACTTACCTTCGCGGTGAGTGCAGGAGCAGGGCTGATGGCTATCGGCTTGATGAAGCTGTATCCGGTAGAAGCTTTGATGACGGGCGGGATGTCCTCTGTTGAGGCAAACGCAGCGGCCGGGACTGCGATGGCGGTGTTCTTCAGTCTCGCCAACGGTGTGGGCCGTCTTGTCTGGGGAACCCTGAGCGATCGTTTCGGCCGCAAGCTATCGATCATTGTGATGGCTGCCAGTCAGGGGGTGCTGATGTTCGCCTTCATCCCCATGGCAGGATTCGAGTACTCGTTGTATCTGGTCGCTGCCCTGATCGGCTTCAATTTCGGTGGCAACTTCGCCCTCTTTCCCGCGATCACGGCTGATCGCTTCGGCAACAGTGCGGTGGGTGCCAACTATCCGTGGGTGTTCCTCGCCTACGGGGTCGGCGGGATCCTCTTTCCGATTCTCGGAGGATGGCTAGGCGATATGGGCAACTTCCCACTTGCCTTCGCGATCTGTGGCGCGGCATGTGTCATTGGAGCGATCGCGGCGTTCTTGGTGTTCCCCCCGCATCATGATGAGGCCGAGCATCGATTCACCATCAAACGCTTCCTACACAACGCTCACATGTTCGAAGACGAGTCAGCAACCGTCTAGGGAGAGTCCGGCGGATGGTCTTGACCGCCGCCCGTCAATTCGGCATACTCTCGGGTCTGATGGATCAGACCGCTAACGCCATTATCATTATCGAATAGGCGCAGCCCAATACCGGCCGCGCCCAATCCTCTGTCACCGCAGGGGATTTTTCTTTTGAGCATCGCTTGGAGGCGAGATGACACTCGAGATCTACGACACGACCCTTCGGGACGGATCCCAACAGGAAGGGATCAGCCTTACGGTCAACGACAAGCTGAGAATCGCCGGACTGCTGGATGATCTCGGAGTTGCCTTCATCGAGGGGGGATGGCCGGGAGCCAATCAGAAGGACACCAAGTTCTTCAAGCGAGCCAGGAGCGAACTGGATCTGACCACGGCCACATTGACGGCCTTTGGCTCCACACGGAGACCCCGGGGCGACGCCACCTCCGATGATCAGCTGCGAGCCCTGCTCGACGCCGAAACCGAGTATGTCTGCATCGTCGGCAAGACCTGGGACTACCACGTGTCCGAAGCACTGCGAATCGACCTCGATGAGGGTGTGCGAATGGTGGGTGAGTCGATTGAGTTTCTCAAGGGACACAGGCGTCGGGTCTTTTTCGACGCCGAGCACTTCTTCGACGGATACGCATCCAATCCGGGGTTCGCTCTCGATGTGCTTCGGGCAGCTCATGATGCAGGTGCGGAACGGCTTGTCCTGTGCGACACCAACGGTGGCACATTGCCCACGGCGACGATTGAGGTGATCGAGGAGGTTCAGAGAACGTTTGCCGACGCCCACATCGGTGTCCACTACCACAACGATGTGGGGACGGCCGTGGCCGCTTCGATCGCCGCTGTTGAAGCAGGGGTCACTCAGATCCAGGGTTGCATCAACGGGTACGGAGAGCGCACCGGAAATGCCGATCTCTCGACCCTGATTCCCGACCTACAGCTCAAGAAGGGTCTCAGGCCGATAGAGGGTGACCTCGGTCTTCTCACTCCCATCTCTCACCACATCGCCGAGATCGTCAATATCTCCTTGGACCCGCATAGCCCGTACGTCGGGGCTTCGGCTTTCACCCATAAGGCGGGTCTCCATACCTCCGCGCTCGCTCGCCGATCCGATGCCTACGAACACGAGAAACCCGATCAGGTGGGAAACAAGACCCGGATGGTGGTCAGCGAGCTCGGTGGAAAGGCGTCCGTGCTGGCCAAGGTGGAGGAGATGGGTCTCGAGGTCGACCAGGCCGGGGCGGCGGCGATCGTGGACAGGGTCAAGGAGTTGGAGCACGACGGCTATCACTTCGAGGCTGCCGACGGCTCATTCGAACTGCTGGTTCGGAGTCTTGGAGGCTGGTCGAACCCATTCTTCGATCTGGAGGCGTTTCATGTCCAGTCGGATTCTCGCTCCGGTCAGAGCATTGTCTCGAAGGCGACTCTCGAGCTTGTGGTGGATGGCTCCCGGCGGGTGACCGTTGGTGAAGGTGTGGGTCCGGTCCATGCCCTCGACCAGGCGCTGCGTGCTGCCCTGCGGGACCGGTACCCCGAAGTCGACGTTCTGAGGCTCACCGACTATCGGGTGAGGGTGCTCGACAGCGCGGACGGGACCTCAGCAAGAGTCCGCGTGCTCATCGAGACTGCGAACCGTGTCTCCTCGTGGGGGACGATTGGTGTCCATGAGAACATCATCGAAGCCTCGTGGGACGCGTTGTCCGATGGGCTTGTCGTTGGCCTGCTTCGCCACGGCGCCGAGGAGCTACAGGGTCGCTCCGAGGTTGGAGGCTAACGGAGGAGGTCGGCAAATACTCCTCCGGCGGTGACTTCGGGGCCGGCTCCGGGGCCTTGTACGACCAGGGGGTTGTCGTTGTAGCGAGCAGTCTGGAATTGGACGATGTTGTCGGTGAGGTGGATGAATCCGCGTTCCCGGGCCAGACGGGTTGAACGTGTGCGAATGTAGATCGGGATCTCGCTCCTGACCGCGGGTGTCATCGTGACGGGATGGAGGACCTCCGCCCCGAAGTAGGCGAGCTCCATCGCCTGGTTGTACGAGAGCTCCTCGAGGGCCTTTGCGTCGAGTACCAGTCGAGGGTCGGCGCTGAGGACACCGTCGCCATCAGTCCAAATCGATATCTCCACCGACGACAGAAGGGCGGCGAAGATCGACGCCGAATAGTGGCTTCCGCCTCCCGCGGGCCGAGACGGAAATGCACGTTTCATGGGTCCGTAAGAAGCCGGAAACGTAGTTCGGGGATCGTTCCGCCACCTGTTCTGCGAAAGGGGAACATATGAGTGGAGGCGCCATTGCCTGGATCCTGATCAGCTCGGCTCTGGTGCTCTTCATGACGCCGGGGCTGGCGCTCTTCTACGGCGGCATGGTTCGAGCCAAGAACGTGCTCAACATGCTGATGATGAATCTCTTCACCATCAATCGTGACCGTCATATGGGTTTTGATTGGTTGGACGATCGCTTTCGTCGGCGACGGCGGTGGCCCGCAACACCCTTGATGTCAGTGCCGTACCGGTGTTGAAAACCAAGACCCACCTCCCGGTCATCGTTGACCCCAGCCACGCGGCAGGTGAGCGGTCCCTGGTGCCGCACCTGGCCAGATCGGCAGTCGCAGCAGGAGCAGATGGGATCATCGTCGAAGTTCACAACGACCCGGAGTCGGCACTCAGCGACGGCAAGCAAAGTCTCACCCTGGACGGGTTCGAGACAATGATGGACGAACTGCGGCGGATCGCCGACGCCGTCGACCGTCAAATAGCACCTCCAATAGCGGGTTGACCGGGTTTATCCGGCCCGGGCGACGACTCCGGCGGGTGTGCAGAACTGGTCGTACTCGACGAGTTCTGGTGGATGGTTTTCGTCTGAGCATGCCGGACATGTTGGGTCGCGTCTGACACGAAGAGTCCTGAACTCCTGGCTCATCCCGTCGTAGGTGAGTAGACGGCCGGTCAAGCTTTCTCCAATTCCGAGCAGGATCTTCAAGGTTTCCATGGCTTGAAGCGACCCGATGATGCCTGGTAGAACTCCGAACACCCCGGCTTCGGAGCAATTGGGGGCTAGCTCTGGCGGTGGCGGCTCGGCGTATTGGCAGCGGTAGCAAGGGCCTTGGTAGGGCTCAAAGACGGTTACCTGGCCCTCAAACCGGAAGATCGAACCATGCACGACAGGAATCCGCAGATGAAGGGCCGCATCGTTGACCAGATACCGTGTCGGGAAGTTGTCGCCACCGTCGACGACAATGTCGTAATCGGAGAAGATCTGGAGGACGTTCTCGGAGGAGAGCCTCTCGTCGTAGGTGACGATTTCGACGTCCGGGTTGAGAGCGGCGAGAGTCTCCCGCGCCGACTCCACCTTTGACTGACCTATTCGATCGATGTTGTGGAGTATCTGTCTCTGCAGGTTGGTGGTGTCGACCACATCGAAATCGACGATCCCGATGGTGCCCACGCCCGCGGCAGCCAGATAGAGCGCCGCCGGTGACCCGAGCCCGCCGGCGCCGACGATGAGGACCTTCGATTCCAGGAGGCGGATCTGACCTTCCTCACCGACTTCCGGAAGGAGAATGTGCCTGCTGTAGCGACCTCTCTGGTCATTGCTGAGCGCTTCAGGCAGTTTCCACGGGTGACCGTCGGTCTTCCAACGTCCGAACCCGCCTCGCAGCGATGAGACATTGGTATAGCCCATCCGCTTCAGCGTTTGAGCGGCGAGAGCCGATCGAGCCCCGCCGGCGCAGTAGAGGATTATCTTCTCGTCGAGGTCGTCGACGTGCATGCCGATCGCACCCTCGAGGAGACCTCGCGGAACCAGCCGTGCAGTCTCAATGGCACCCTGGTCGAACTCGTCGGACTCACGGACGTCGAGAATCGTCACAGTTCCGGCCAGGTCCAACAGTTGGGAGGAGTCAACTTCGGGGATCTTCAGTTTCGCCTCGTTGACCAGGTCTTGATAGCTCAAGCTCATTTCAACCCCCTGCGACCGCGGGCAGGATGGTCACGACCTGACCGGACGAGACCGCTGTTTCCAGACCGTCGAGGAATCGGATATCGTCGTCGGCAACGAAGACGTTCACGAACCTTCGAAGGTTGCCCGCATCGTCGAGGAGACGCTCTCCCAAATCCGGGTAGGTGTCGGTGAGGCTGGTGATGACCTCATCTAACGGACCTGCCGGCACCTCGACCTCGCTGGAACCTCCGGTGAGGCCTCGCAACGATGTTGGGATCTTGACTATTGCTGACATGACTACTCCTTTTCTCCTAACACTTCCTGAAAGCCTGCAACATTCGCCGGGACTCTCGCCAGGGCCTGGGCGTTCACAACTTCGGGTGTCTTGAGACCGTGTCCGGTGACGTAAGCAACGACACGTTCGGAAGGGTCCACGATGCCTTGCGCCGCCAGTTTGACCAGGGTGGCGATGGTTACCCCTCCGGCGGGTTCGGTGAAGATTCCTTCAGTCCTTGCTAGCAAGCGGATCGCGTCGATGGTCTCCTCGTCTGTGACCGCGGCTACCGCCCCACCAGATTTCCTCACAGCACGAAGGGCGTAGTAGCCGTCCGCCGGGTCCCCAATGGCCAGCGATTTGGCGATCGTGTCGGGTTTCTGGGGCCGGATGTCCTCCGAACCGTTCTCGAAGGCGACCGCCACGGGGGAGCAGCCCTCGGCTTGAGCGCCCGAGATCCTCACCTGTCTGTCTTCAGGCACTAGATCAACCTGAACGAGTTCGTCGAAGCCCTTCTTGACCTTGGTCAACAGGGCCCCGCTGGCCACCGGGACTATGACATGGTCGGGCAACCTCCACCCCAGTTGCTCTGCCGTCTCGAAGGCGATCGTCTTCGACCCTTCGGCGTAGTAGGGGCGGAGATTGATGTTGGCGAACCCCCACTCATATGTGTCGTGAAGCTCCACACAGAGTCGATTGACATCGTCGTAGTTGCCCTCGACCTCCACGACATTGCCAAGGACTGCGGCAGCGACGATCTTCGCCGGTTCGATGTCATGGGGGACAAAAACGTACGAGTCGAGTCCGGCGTGAGCCGCATGAGCCGCCACGGAATTGGCCAGGTTGCCGGTCGATGCGCAAGCCACCGTCTCGAACCCGAACTCAACCGCCTTGGACAAAGCAACAGTCACTGGGCGATCCTTGAACGAGTTGGTCGGGTTGAGGGTGTCGTTCTTGATCCAAAGATCGGTGAGGCCCAGCTCGTCCGCGAGACGGTCTGCCTTGATCAGTGGAGTGAGACCGGCGCCGAGGTCAACCGTCGCCGATCGGGAAACGGGCAAGAGATCGGAGTAGCGCCACAGCGAAGGAGGGCCCTTTTCGATGCTCTCTCTGCTGACAACCTCAGCGATTCTGTCGTAGTCATATGCGACTTCAAGAGGCCCGAAACACCACTCACAGAAGTAGAGCGGTCCGGGTTCGTAGGTACGGGCGCATTCCCGGCACTTGAGAGAAGTTGCGAACGTCATAGCCGTGGTTCTCCTTGTGTTTGTCGCGTCTAGTTGCTTCGACGAAGAGTTGGTGGATGGTGGTCAAGAATTGTGGTTTCGATGAGAAGGAGTGGCATCAGGTTCGCTCCAATATGAAGTAGGTGCGGGTGGGTGAAAGGGATGAGCGCGTACCGCGCAATGTTCCCAGGGAGAGAGTTGGGCTAGGTGCGAGTCAGTTGGCTACACACAGGGTCCGTTGGCGCCCACATACATACACATACAGGTGCACACGGCGCAACGGGAAGTGATGGAGCGAGTGATCGGCTGGGAGAGATGGGTCATGTCAGTTTCCGTTCGTTTCGTAGCGCTCTCAAGCGCCGCAACGGAAACCCGCCGACGGCAGCTCATCGTCCAGGCATTGGCACCGTACTCTTGTCGGTTGCCGCGGCTTCAAAGGGCCTGTCCCTCAGCCGCTCTTGATGAACGCGTGGCGGATTATTGCCAAGCCGACATGAAGAGTCAAGTCTTTGGCCCCCAGGCTGTTACCCCCCGCATCTGTACTGGATTCGGTAGACCGCCCGTCGCAGACTCGACTGGACCACTCCTTGTCGAACACGCTGGACACAGAAGCTCCTGACTGGCGAGATAGCTGGTGACCTGGTCGACGGCCCTCGGATGGCGAAGATCCTCATGGATATCGCCAAAGCCGAAAGGATCCCTCTTTGCGTAACGCACGAACCATGTTTACAGGGTCGCCCCGAGGTTGGAGGCTAAACGGAGGAGGTCGGCAAATACTCCTCCGGCGGTGACTTCGGGGCCGGCTCCGGGGCCTTGTACGACGAGGGGGTTGTCGTTGTAGCGAGCAGTCTGGAATTGGACGATGTTGTCGGTGAGGTGAATCCGGGCGAAGGGGTGGTCGGTTGGGTAGGAGCGCAGGGCAACCGAGCAGCCCTCCTCGGGGGTGATGGAGCCGACGAATCGGAGCACTTCTCCCCGTGATGTGGCCCCTTCGACAAGACCTGCCATCTCGTCGTCGTGGTCTTCGAGCCGGTCGAGAAAGTTGTTCACCGAACCGTCTTCCAGCCCTTCGGGTACCAGCCCGTCGATCTCCAGGTCGGATAGATCCAAATCCATTCCGATCTCGCGGGCGAGGATGACCACTTTGCGGCCGACGTCGAGCCCGGAGAGGTCCTCCCGAGGGTCCGGCTCGGTGTATCCCTTCTCCCACGCCTGGCGAACTATCTCCGAGAAGGGTTTGGTTCCGTCGAAACTGTTGAAGAGATACGACAGTGTGCCGGACAGGATGCCCTCAATGCGCCGGATCTCGTCACCGGTTTGCACTAGATCACGGAGAGTCTGCAGGATGGGAAGGGCGGCACCCACGGTGGTCTCGTAGAGGTAGTGAGCGTCGGCTCGCCGCCCGTGCTCCCTCAGCGAGCGGTAGTAATCGAGAGTCCCGGTGTTCGCCTTCTTGTTTGGGGTTATGACGTGAATCCCACCAGAAAGCCAGTCCAGATACCGTGATCCGACGTTCTCACTTGCTGTGCAGTCGATGATCACCGCGTGGGGCACCGATTCGGTGTGGACATACGCGGCCAGTTCATCGAGGTCGGCGGGTATGGCTTCCTTGTCGAGACGCTCCCGCCAGCTCGAGAGCTCGATCGGGGCTTGGTCCACGATCATCTTCTTGGTGGCACAGATCGCCCGTACTCGCAGGTCGACCCCGAATTCCTCGAGAAGCCACTCGCTTCTGGCAGCCAACTGGTCGAGAAAAGTCGCCCCGACGTGGCCGGGACCGATGAGACCGATCGAAAGAGTCTGTTTGGAGAGGTAGAACCCGGCGTGTGCTGCTCGCAGGGCCTTGGCGGCATCGGCCTCGTCGATCACGACGGAGATATTCCGCTCCGACGATCCCTGGGCGATGGCCCTCACGTTGACCCCGGCTCTTGCCAGGGCCCCGAAGAAGCCGGCGGCGACACCTGGTGTGCCCGACATGGTGTCCCCGACCACAGCGAGAATCGTGCAGCTCTCGGTGACTTCCAGCGTCTGGATCCCCCGGGTTCGCTCTGTCTCAAAAACGGTTTCGATCGTTGAGCTTGCCAGGAGCGCCTGGTTTTGGGGTATGGCGAAACAGATCGAGTGTTCCGAACTTCCCTGGGAGATCATCACCACTGAGACCCCGGCGCGGCGAAGCCCGCCGAAGAGGCGTTCGCTGATACCGGGGACCCCGACCATCGCCGAACCCTCCAGGTTGAGCAGGGCAATTGCACTGATGGAGGCAAACCCCTTCACCGGAGAGTCCGTCCTCGACTGAACATGAATCCGCGTTCCCGAGCCGGACGGGTTGAACGTGTTGCGAATGTAGATCGGGATCTCCTCAGTGACCGCCGGTGTCATCGTGGCGGGATGAAGGACCTCCGCCCCGAAGTAGGCAAGCTCCATCGCCTCGTTGTACGAGAGCTCCTCGAGGACCTTGGCGTCGGGCACCAGTCGGGGGTCGGCGCTGAGGACACCGTCGACATCAGTCCAGATCGATATCTCCAACGACGACAGAAGGGCGGCGAAGATCGACGCCGAATAGTCGCTTCCATTACGGCCAAGGGTTATTGGCGACCCCTGTGAGTCCGACGCGATGAATCCGGTGATGACCAAGATGTCGCTGTCACAGTCCGAGAGCCACATCTCCAAATTGGTTCCCGAGGTCTCCCAGTCCACCGCCGAAACCAATTCCGCCGGGTTGACGACCAAAACCTCGCGGGCGTCCATCCACGCCACGTCCATCCCAGACTCCGCCAAGAGTGCAGCGAGCAGCCTCGCCGACCACAACTCCCCGTATCCGGCCACCGCGTCTGTGGTGCTGACAGAGGTGCGCATCACCCAGGACGCTTTGAGAAGCCCGCCGATCTCTTCAATGTCGTCATCGACCTGTGCCAGAAGGCCACGTCCCACATCACCGGGCACCAGCTGGTCAATGAGGCTCGCCTGGTTCTCGCGTATCCTTCTGGTCTTGTCCTCGTACCCGGTGTCCCGACTGCCGGCCATTCCGGCCAAATCGATCAGATCATCTGTCACACCCGCCACCGCCGACACCACCACAGCCTGCCGAAGGTCGGTGGGTGTCACAAGGATGTCACGGACCGCGCCGAAGGCCTCAACGTCGGCGAGACTGGTGCCTCCGAACTTGTGAGTGATCCATTGAGTAGACATGAGGGGCTCCCGCAGATATTCAGCTAAACCGCATCGGTGCCCAGCAAGCAAGCACTCCCGTTGGCCCCCGCGGTGAATCAAGCGTACCGTTGAAGGATAAGGGGGAGGATGCCTTCACTGTTTCAGGGGACGTTTCGTTGGTGATCGCATTCAACCCATGTCGTATTGTCACTCAAGTTCGGCTTGAGCCAGGTCGATAGACCAAGTCAGGCAGTGAAGTTTCTCTTACGTCGCTTGATGGTCACGGGGACTGTCCTGGTCACGCTGGTGGCCTTGGCTATCCCTGCTCTGGCAGTGGATTTCGATCCGAACAACATCGTCTTTCCCGTGGGCGGCGATAGCTACTACACAGACACCTTCGACGCCTGTAGGGGTGGCTCCGGATGTCCGCGCCGACACTCGGCCACCGACATCCTCACTTATGGCGTCAAAGGGGTGCCGGTTGTTGCTGCTGCAGCAGGAACCGTCCAGTGGATCGGGTCGACGTGCTGCCTACTCAAGATCGATCATGGCGGTGGGTGGGCTACTCAATACATCCACCTGAACAACGACACACAGAAGCCAGATGGCTCCTATGGCGATGATGGCCAAGGATATGGAATTGCGCCGGGGATACAGGTCGGCACCCAGGTCGAGGCCGGTCAGTTGATCGGATGGGTCGGTGATTCAGGGAATGCCGAAGGCACGGCGCCTCACCTCCATTTCGAGATCTGGCAAGACGGCACCCGCATCAATCCGTATCCCTACCTGCTCAACGCCCAGGCCGGTTGGACGGGATACTTCAGCGATGACGATTACTCCGTTCATGAGGTCGATATTGACAAGATCTTCGTGGAGGGAATCACTATTGGATGCAGCCTCAACAATGAGTTCTGTCCGGAAAGAGACATCACTCGGGGCGAGATGGCAGCCTTTATCGCGCGGGCCCTTGGCCTGAGTGCTGCCAGTGGAGTTCCTGCTTACACCGATGTCGGTGGCCATCTCTTCGAAGGCGAGGTCGACAAGATTCAGACAGCGGGGATCGGTTTTGGCTGCACTGAGACCGAATATTGCCCGGATCGTCCGCTCGAGCGTGATGAGATGGCTGAACTCCTGGTGCGTGCGTTCGGTTATGAGAACCCGGATGGGACAGACTTTTTCAACGACGACGATGGAAACCCTTTCGAGGAGTCCATCAACAAGCTGGCCAGTGCGGGGATCACCCTTGGATGTGACCCACAGGACGCGGCTCGATACTGTCCGGATCGTCTTCTCAGCCGAGCGGAAATGGCCAGCTTCTTCGTCAGGGCCCTTGGCCTCTGAAGAGATCGAGACGCACTGTCCTCGAGCGCCGGCACAACTCGTCGTCCGAATCGTCCTCTCGTAGGACTCGGCCCTTGAGTCAGCTGCCGATCGCTTCCAGCATCTTCTCCAGGGCCGCGTCATACGACAAAGGCCGTGACTTACCGTCGCTCAGGTCCAGGGTGATGGTGAGTCGAGTTTCTGAGGCGTGGACATAAACCCGATCTGCGTCGACACCCTGATTGAGGGCAACGGTGAAGCGGCTTGCCGAGGGGTTGGTGCGGAGGTCATTGACTCGCAGGCCAAAATCCTGCGCAACGGCCTTCAGCTCGTGGGCTTCGTCGACGTGGCTCACGGTCGATCACTCATTCTACTTGGGTCGCTTCAGGCGACCAGGGGAAATATGAGAAGGAATTGCCGGTTTCTTTTTCACATGGAGCGGCGTTGCCACCAGATCATGACGGCTCCAGAAGCCAGCGCTGCCCCACCCCAGATCACCCACCACCTGTTTCCTGTCATGAAGCTCTCGGGGGCGAACACCACGTCGAAGCCCTGAAGAATCCAGACGAGCCCGGCGATGATGAGGATGATCCCGAAGGCGAGTCGAAGCATTCTCAGAGCCTATCTTGACATTTCGGGTTGTTCTGGCGACCATTCCGGTCCACATGCAGACGCCCCGCCATACCGTGCACTTCGGCGATAGCCCCGGTCGCTTCCCCCGGTTCGTCTACTTCGGCGCCTAGCGCCACCTACTCCACCTCCGCTGCTCCCTTTCCTGTTCCCTTCCTACCTTGTTTGAGGCACCCATGAGTGATTCCCAGAAGAAACCCGACATAAACCGATTGAGAAACGACATCGACCACGTCGACAGCGAGATTGTCAAGCTTCTCGCCGAGCGAAAAGGGCTCAGCCTTCGAATAGCCCATGAGAAGGGTCGTGTTGATCGACCATCCCGCGATCAGAACCGCGAAGAGGATCTGATCGCGAAACGAGTCATGTCCGGCCAGGATCACGACCTCGACGCGGGTCTGATGATCCAGGTCTGGCGGGCAATCGTCAACGACTCGGTACGTGTCCAACAGGAGGCTCTTGGGCGTAGCGGCACCGAGACGGCGGGTGTCACGGTGGCGATTCAGGGTATCGAGGGGTCATACAGCTACCTGGCGAGTCAGCTGTACTTCGGTGCGAAGGGCAGCGAAGTGTCGATTGTCACGTCACCCACCTTTTCCGAGGCAATCGAGACCGTGCGCTCCGGAAGAGCTGATGCGACGGTGTTACCTATCGAAAACACGACTTCGGGAGCGATCACGGAGGTATACGACCTTCTTCTCGATAGTGGGCTCCACCTGACTGGTGATATCAAGTTCAAGATCCGTCACTGTCTGCTCGGCCTGGAGGGCGCCTCGATTGCCGACATGCGCAAGATCTATTGCCATCCGCAGGCAGTCGCCCAGTGTTCGGAGTTTCTGGCGACTCTCGAAGACTGCGAGATCGTTCATTTCAGTGATACCGCTTTGTCCGGAAAGCGAATCAAGGATCTCAATGATCCCTCGGTTGGCGCCATCGCATCTGAGGAGGCAGCTCGCCTCTTTGATCTACGAGTGATCACGTCTGCGATCGCCAATCGAGATGAGAACTACACCCGTTTCGTCGTGGCGGCAACCGAACCGATTGAGATCCCCGAAGGGGTTCCAGCCAAGACATCGATCGTCATGGCCGTCGGGAACCACCCCGGCGCTCTCATGGACGCTCTTGCGGTATTCAGTGACGGAGACATAAACCTGGTCAAGCTGGAGTCGCGTCCCATCCCAAACAATCCCCGGGAGGAACTGTTCTATGTCGACTTCGAGGGGAGGGTTGGCGAAAGTGCCGTTGACATGGTCCTCGGCACTCTGATGAGAGAGGCGAGGTTCTTGAAGGTGCTCGGCAGCTACCCCTCGCGTGACCTGCGGCAGAAGCCCAAGCCTCGGAACACGGAGCCGAAGCTCTCCAAAGCAAGGGAGGCTCTGGTGGAGCCATCCCCGACCACCGATGACGCAAAGGGTTACAGGCTGGGGAGTCGAGGTCACAAGTCGGCCAGCACCGTCGTCGAGGTTGCCGGGGCAAGGTTCGGTGGTGACGATTTGGTGATGATCGCCGGGCCATGTGCGGTTGAGTCATGGGACCAGATCGTGGCAACTGCGCGGGCGGTGCGTGATGCCGGTGGCTCCGTTCTACGGGGTGGTTGCTTCAAGCCGAGGACTTCTCCATATTCGTTCCAGGGACTCGGTCTCGAGGGGCTCGACATGCTTGCCGAAGCGGGAAAGATCTTTGGCCTGCCAGTGGTAACCGAGGTTCTCTCGCCCGGAGATGTCGATGATGTGGCCAAGAAGGCGGACATCCTCCAGATCGGCACCAGGAACATGCAGAACTTCTCGCTGCTGGCGGCGGTGGGGAGGACCCATCGACCCGTGTTGCTCAAGCGGGGGATGAGCTCATCGTTGGACGAGTTGCTTCAGGCGGCCGAGTACATCCTCGCGGAAGGGAATCAACAGGTGATCCTTTGTGAGCGCGGGATCAGAACGTTCGAGAACTCGACCAGAAACACTCTTGACCTGAGCGCGGTCCCGGTGTTGAAGAGCCGGACCCACCTGCCGGTGGTCGTCGATCCTTCACACGCCGCAGGAAGCCGTGATCTCGTCCCGCCGTTGGCTTTGGCCGCGGAGGCGATCGGTGCCCACGGAATAATGGTTGAGATCCACCCCGATCCCGACACCGCTCTCAGCGATGGACCCCAATCCCTACATCTCGATCAGTTCGAGGAGCTCATGGTTGCCTTGGGGATATCCCGGGCGGGGACGGTGTCTGGCCCGTAACCCGACCCGCTATGTGTAATCGGAGGACACACCACTAACTTGCTGGTGCATGAGCGAGCGTCTTGACACCTGGATGGATGCGTATGTCCTGGCTTGGAGTACCAACGAGTCAGAGAACATTGCTGGCCTCTTCACTGATGACGCTGTCTATGACCCTCAGACGGCGGAAGGTGAGTGGGACGGGGTCTCAGAGATCGTTGCCCGCTGGCAGGAGATAGACGACAACGAGGACAACTGGGACTTCGAGTGGCAGCCACTCGTCGATTCGGAGGAGGTTGCGGTGATCACCGGACGGACTCGCTATCTCGACCCCCCGACCAGCTATCGAAACCTCTTCGTCATCAGGTTTGCGGACGACGGCCGCTGTTATGACTTCACCGAGTGGTACATCGAAGAGGAAGACTCGTGAGCGGGGTCATCAAGACGGCCTATGTCCTTGGTGGAGGCGGACGCTGGGGCGCCGTTGAGGTTGGCATGCTCCGAGCTCTGAACGAAGCGGGCATCGAACCGGACGTCATTCTTGGCACCTCGATTGGCGCCTTCAACGGTTCGGTGATCGCCGCTGAGCCCGGCCCTGTCGGAGTTCAGAGGCTCGCAGGTCTCTGGGACGAGCTCACCGGCGCCGACCTCTTCCAAGCCAGTGTGCTCAGCAGAATCAGGAACGTGGCCACACTTCAGCCGGCGATCCACCGGTCTGCGGAGTTGCAACTCGTTCTCGAGCACGTCCACGGTGCCGACAAGAACATCGAAGACCTCCAGATTCCCTTTCAGTGTGTCGCCTCCTCGATCGAGAGAGCCGCCGAGCATTGGTTCGCCAAGGGGCCGTTGATCCCGGCTCTCCTCGCCTCTTCGGCTGTCCCTGTGCTCTTCCCCCCGATCGAGATCGAACAGGAGCATTTCTATGACGGTGGACTGGTCAATTCGGTGCCCCTGGGACGAGCCGTGGAGCTGGGCGCCTCCGTCGTTTACGTGCTTCAGGTCGGTCGTCTCGAAGCACCATTGCGGCCACCCGAAAGACTGCATGAGGCCGCCTTGATCTCTTTTGAGATCGCCAGACGCCACAGATATGCCACTGCCATGGAGACTCTTCCCACAAATATCGACGTGCACGTCCTGCCGTCGGGAAACCCGGTCGAGTTCGATGATCGTCGTCAGCTGCGTTGGAGGGACACCGGAGACACATTGGGGTTGGTTGATGGCGCATATGAGGCAAGCAGCTCCTATCTGAAGGAGAATGAGCTGTGGTGAGACCTCCCTCCCGTTGGATTCGGCGTCTGCTGATCGATCCGATCTTTGTGATCGGTATCGGGGTTGTGGTGCTCGCGCTTCCGCTGGTGTTGGTTGTGGTTGCCTTCCTATCCCGATATGTGCCCGGTAAATGGCGACCGCTTCGCATCATCTGGTTTCTCTTCCTCTATCTGGTTGTAGATGTAGTGGCGGTGGTCGGGCTGTTCCTGCTTTGGATCGCCTCGGGGTTCGGGTGGAAGATCCGATCGCCCGGTTTCGAGAAGGCCCACTATCGGCTGTTTGGCTGGATGCTTCGCCGGGTCGTCGCTTCAGCGAAGTTCACCTTCAAAGTCGTGACGGTCGCCGAAGGTGATCCACCGTTGAGCGTCGGTCAGGAGCGAAGGCCGATCCTGGTCCTGTCGCGACACGCGGGTCCCGGAGATTCCATGCTGTTGATGGATGGCATCTACAACCGGTTGGGTCGCAAGCCCCGTATCGTCCTCAAGGAGTTCCTCCAGTGGGATCCGGCGATCGACATAATCCTGAATCGTCTTCCATCCGCTTTCATACCGGCTACCGGCAAGGCGGGCAATCCGGTTATCGAGGCCATCGAGGAGATGACCGCATCCATGGATCCGAATTGTGCGTTTGTGATCTTCCCCGAGGGCGGCAACTACACCATCAAACGCCATATGCGAGCCATTCAGAAACTGAAGGAGATCGGCCGCCCCGACCTGGCGGAGCGCGCCGAGAGTCTCAAGAACACCCTCCCTCCCAAACCAAAAGGAGTGATGACGGCGCTGGCGGCAGCTCCGGGCAAGACCGATGTGTATTTCGTCGGTCATGCCGGACTCGAGGCGCTGGTGTCCTTCGGGGACATCTGGCGCGGCATGCCCATGGACACCAATGTGGCCACCCGGGTCTGGTATTTCCCTGCCGAGCGCATCCCGCCGCCCGAAGAGCAGGAGACGTGGCTCTATGACCTCTGGGCAGAGATCGACAGTTGGATAACCGAAAAGCTGGCGGACACGGCCGAGCCCTTTGATGACCACGACGACTATTAGGCGGTAGGCCTCCATCGCACGTTCGACTGCTGGGATGAGGCAGTGCTTGGGAGCAGATCATTGTCTCTTCCCTGCTCGTAGGCCTCGATGTCGGTGAGGTACTCGAGAGTCATGGAGATGTCGTCGAGACCACGAAGAAGGCGATACTTGCGATAAGGGTCGATCTCGAAACCTCGTTTCCAGGCGTTGCCGACGATCTGCACCGTCTGGGTTGGCAGGTCGACTTCGATCCCGGTCTGAGGCGCTTTCCGGACCAGGTCCATGAGATGGTCGATGTCCTCCTCTGGAAGCTCGACCGTGAGCAGGCCACTCTGAAAACAGTTGCCCTTGAAGATGTCCGCGAAGCTCACGCCAACCAACACCTCAATGCCCAGACCGTCAAGCGCCCAAACGGCGTGTTCCCGACTGGACCCGGAGCCGAAATTCGAGCGTGTCAACATGATCGTTGCTCCGTCGTATGCAGGATCATTGAGCACGAAGTCAGGGTCGTCACGCCACGCCCCGAAGACAAAAGGCCCGTACCCGTCACGCTCGATGCGCTTGAGATGTCGTGCAGGGATGATCTGATCGGTGTCGACGTTCTCACGATCGATGGGGACTGCTCGCCCGGTTACCGCAGAGACCTTTCTCACGCCATGACCTCGGTCACATCGACGAAATGGCCCGCAACGGCGGCGGCTGCAGCCATTTCGGGGCTGACGAGGTGGGTACGGCCCCCCGGGCCCTGGCGGCCCTCGAAATTCCTGTTGGAAGTCGACGCGCATCTCTCTCCTGGAGCAAGGACGTCGGGGTTCATGCCGAGACACATCGAGCATCCGGCATCACGCCACTCAAAACCGGCGGCCATGAAGATGTCTGCCAACCCCTCCTCCTCGGCCTGATGCTTCACCAACCCCGAGCCCGGGACCACCATTGCGCTCACACCCGGAGCAACCTGTCTGCCATCGACCACGGCAGCCGCTGCCCGCATGTCCTCGATTCGGCCATTGGTGCAGGAGCCGAGAAATACCCGATCGATCCGGATCTCGCGGATCGGGGTTCCCGGAGCGAGGTCCATGTAGGCCAATGCCCGGTCGGCGGTCTCCCGTTCTCCGGCGGCCATTTTATCGGGATGGGGGATGTGTCCGTCGATGGTGACGCTCTGTGCCGGATTGGTGCCCCACGTCACGTAGGGTCGTATCCGGG
>Ga0255053_10000719_pt1 | contig 18218 bp, 18 predicted proteins | sample JV7_2_22_MG_FD_188635 | JGI IMG/M metagenome (GOLD analysis project Ga0255053, IMG submission 188635) | Seawater microbial communities from Jervis Inlet, British Columbia, Canada - JV7_2_22 | ecosystem: Environmental > Aquatic > Marine > Inlet | place: Canada: British Columbia | collected...
AACCTCCCGTGGCGCCCCCGGTCTTGATACCAATATTGCCCAGGGGGTCCAGTCCCAGCCGGTCATGGATAACAGCTTCTCCCAGCAGTTGATCGCCGAAGTGGTCGGCAAAATGACCGTAGTAACACGAATGAATATATTTCTTGAGCTGGTAGGGTGTTGTGCCAATGAATTCTGCAGCTTCCGTAAATGCGTCTATGCAGAGTTCTTCAGTCCTCTTGTCCGGGAAAGCCCGGTCGAACTTGGACATCCCTCCGGTTACCAGATAGACGGGTCTGGACATCTTTGGAATACGCAATTGCTTTTCACTAAATGTAATCACTGGTGTTTTCCTCTCAACCTGGATTTAAGTCTGGTTTCTTGTTTTATTCACTACACAAATTTCTTGAACAAATCACGGCCAATCTACATCCTGCAGATCTCACTCGTTCCTGCACCGATCTCGCATCGTTTTGCATCCCGTAAATCGTCCGTCAGGACGGGCGATATGCAGTTAGCCGAATCCCTGTATTGCCGCACGTACGACAATAAACCACAAACCGATCGCTGAAATGGCGTAGGCACCAAATCGCTGCGGTACGTTGTTCGACGTGCAGTGAATATAGCTGTGCGCTATCCGAAAAAAGAAAAACCACCACGCTGCAACAAGATACAGCGTGTCGACAGACCCACTTACATAAAGAAAGATGCAGATCGCATAAAAGAGAACAGGAAGTTCAAACAGGTTTTTGAGATTGTGTGATGCGTAGGCGATCTTCTCGGGAACCACGCCGGCGGCCTTGTCTGGCGTGTCGATCGTCCGATAGTCAATTCTGTTGGCAAACAGAAACGAAAGCCGTCTGGCATACATATATAACCACACGGTCAGCGTCAGAAGCATCATCCCGAGGAACGGCGCAAAAATCGCAGAATCCTGCATCTCTTGCCACACCCTACAAGTTCAGGTCATACAAAACGCATTCAGTTTGTTGCCATCGAGATCGCGAAAATAACCGGCATAGAACCCTGCATCGCCACGCGGCCCGGGCGGGCCTTCGTCCGTGCCGCCCAATTCCAGTGCCTTGGCGTGGAATGCATCGACTTTATCGGTTGAGTCCATGGCGATTGCGACCATGACACCGTTTCCTGCCGTTGCCGCATTTCCATCTTGCGGCTTGATAATAGAAAGCGCCGGTGCACCAGGGCTGACTGCCCAGGCGATGAATGTGTCCGATTCCATGAACCGGCCAGCGCCGAGTTCACCCAGCAGCGCATCATAAAAAGCAGCCGCTTCATCGTATTTGTTTGTCCCTAGCGTTACGTAGCCAATCATACTGTTCTCCTTTATGGTTTTGTACGTGATGCAAGTGCCAGCAGGCGCCCGTCGGGGTCACGAAAAAAAGCCATCCATTCTTCTTTTCTATTATCGGATATTTTGACCGGCGCTACCTTGCAATACTATAGACCATTTTTGAAGTTTGTCCTCGAATGACATCGCCGCAAAAGCAGGACTCGTGGACGGCAGCGTTTCATACCGCAGGTCTGACTGCATCTCAGCATGCCTGGATAACACCATGCGTTCGAACATCCTGGCTGCCTTCTGCCCGTTGAAACACACGAGCCGAATTGTGGAATACGTTGTCAGGAATGATGCGAAATCATTCGGTTTTGCCGTGGCTATGTCGATGTCCGAATCCATACTGCCCGGCCGAACTGATGAAGCAAGAACGTCCCAAACCGCAATATGTTTTGCTTTGAGCCGCTCCGTCCGTTTCGCATAAGGGACATCGGGGCCGGCGCCGAAGAACTCGCCCATGATTCGCCAGAAGGCATTTTGTGGGTGTGCATAGTATTCAGACGCCTCGAGTGATTTGCGGCTCGGCAGGCTGCCGAGTACGAGCACGGTTGCACCTGAATCGACTATGGGCGGAAATCCCGTCGCAGAGGTCATACTGGTTCCTATCCCAATAGGCTCTGATACAGGGCAAGGTCGCCGATTACCCGGACAAAAATGCTCATTTGTTCGCGTCGAATTCTGCTACTACTCTTTTGGCACGCGGCCCAGTAAATAGAACTCATCGTTCGCCCGCATCGTCGTCACGTTGGCCATACGATTCGAGAGGGAGAAAAATGCCGTAATGGCACCGATGTCCCAGATGTCTTCGTCTGAGAATCCGTGTTCACGCAGTTTATCGAAGTCGGCGTCGTTCACCTCATGAGCTTCGAGTGACACTTTAGCTGCAAAATCGAGCATGGCTTTCTGCCGGTCCGTGATATCGGCTTTACGGTAATTCGTCGCGACCTGGTCTGCGAGATGCGGGTTCTTTTCGCGAATGCGCAAGATGGCACCGTGGGCTACGACGCAATAGATGCATTGGTTGAGCCCCGAGGTGGCAACGACGATCATCTCACGCTCGCCTTTGCTCAAGCCTTCCTCTTTCTCCATCAATGCATCGTGATAGGCAAAGAATGCCCTGAATTCGTCGGGACGGTGAGCGAGTGCAAGGAAAACGTTGGGCACAAACCCCGACTTTTCCTGCACCGCCAGAATCCTCTTGCGAATATCATCCGGCAGATCCTTTAGCTCGGGAACCGGGAAACGACTGATTCGTCTATCCGTCATCATGCTTACCTGCTCAGATCCATCGTCTGACTCTTGAACAATAGTGCTCGTACGTCTCGCCGAAGAGAGATCTCATGGCCTCCTCTTCCGGCTTTATCTGAAAGAAAGTGATGTACGTGACGAATAAAACCAGTGCAGCCACGTTATAGACACTACCCAACCAAATTGCCCAGCTGATCAGCACGAAGAGCAAGCTGACATACATTGGATTTCTGCTGTAAGCAAAGAAGCCGTCAACAACAAGCTGTGTTGCCTCCTCGGGGTGGAACGGATCGACGGTGGTGCTCGCCCTGCGGAACGCCAGCATCGAAAATACAACCAGTACAATACCCGAAACGGCAAACAGTATTGCCATCGGTAACTGCATCGCGGATTCAAGCTGCCCGCCTGACAGTTGCCTGTCGATCACCCACATGAGGATTCCGCATACGAGCGCCTGTACAGGCGGTGGGACTTTCAGGGCGAGTTTCATATTTTCGCTCCTTAGTCGCTTTTGAATCCTACTTTCTTGTGTTGACCGTCACAGAACGGTTTGTCTTTGGATGAACCACAGCGGCATAAGGCTACCTGGCCGCCCTTCCACGACTCGCGGCCGCTGCCGCTCAAGATTGTCAGGTTGCCCTTAAACAGGAGGGGCCCATCTTCCGCAGCTTGCACCTGCAATGGCCCGCCTGTTTCGACATCCGTATCTCCGCCTCTGCCAACCGCACCGTAATCCTTGAAGCCGGCTTTCTCGTGGGAGTTATCACAAAACGGTTTGTTCCTGGATTGCCCGCATCGGCACAGGGCAGCGCGAAATTGCAATCCGGGAGCATTCGCCGGCACACCTTCGATCTCCAGTTTTCCGCGGACAAAAAGCGGGCCGTTGTAGGCTACCTGCACGGTATTGACGGTTGGCGGTTTCTCGGCACGTGTTCCATCGGCAAAATCGTATGTCAGTGCACCTGTCGGGCATCGCAATACGACCTCCTCGACCTCATCATCCGTGGCTACGTCGGGTTCACACCAGGGCTTTCGCCCGCCCACGAACAAATCCCCCTGGGCACGGCCGCACTCGCCGATATGTATGCAGAGCCCACCGTGCCACGATACGGCAGCACTTTTGCCCGGGTATTTGATTGCTTTTTCTTCGGACATGGCAAATATCTCCCACGGATGAATCTGAATATTAGTACAACAATCTGCGCTTGCTGCATACCCTGAAGTATCGGATCTTATGGCCTCCGGCCGATAAAGGAGTATTGGTATGCGGTTTATTTTAGTAGTTGTCTCACTTTGTGTTCTGTCACCTGCAGCCGCTCGTGCACACAATGTTTGCACGAAAGCGAAATGCGAAGAGACCAGGCAGAAAATCGAAAAAGTCCAGGCGAAATTGCGCCAGGGCTACACGCGAGCACAGGGAGAAAAGATGGAGGCGGAACTCAGGAGTCTCCGCGCGATCAGGTCGAAGCGTTGTCGTTAATCTGAATATTTGAACTTTTTCTTAAGGCCGGCCCAACAATCACGATAGTCTTTCTGATGCACGCCTCCAGGAACAGTCAGGCTTTCACAACCTGCTGATCGATCGCACCGAAGATGCTGTTGCCGTCCTTGTCCAGCATTTCGATTCGAACGGTATCGCCAAAGCTCATGAATGGCATCGAAGGCTTGCCGGCTTCGATTGTTTCGAGCATTCGCTTTTCGGCAATACAGCTCGAGCCTTTGGAGCGGTCGTAGTTCGAAATCGTGCCCGACCCGACGATTGCACCGGCGCCCAGGCGGCGCGTCTTCGTGACATGAGCAATGAGCTGGTTGAAATTAAAAGTCATGTCGGTGCCGCAATCCGGCTGGCCGAAAATCTCACCGTTTAGGTGCGTGATTAACGGCAATCTGACCATGCCATCGCCATATGCGTCACCGAACTCGTCTGGCGTTACCGCAACAGGCGAAAAAGCCGTTGATGGTTTTGACTGATAGAAACCGAACCCTTTGGCGAGTTCGCCGGGAATCAGGTTGCGCAACGACACATCGTTGAGAGTCATCAGGAGCTTGACATGTTTGCCGGCGTCTTCGGCTGACGTTCCCATGGGGACGTCATCGGTTATGACGGCTGTCTCCGCCTCCATGTCAATGCCAAACTCTTCGCTTGGCACCGGAATGTCGTCAAGAGGGCCAAGAAAATCGTCCGACCCACCCTGATAGACCAGTGGTTCGTGCCAGAAACTTTCCGGCATCTCCGCGCCCCGCGCTTTGCGGACAAGCTCTACGTGGTTCACGTAAGCGCTGCCGTCGACCCAGTGATATGCCCGCGGTAATGGCGACGAAACGGCCGCCGGGTCAAACGCGAATTCACCGTCGACCGGACCGGCTTCCAGACTTGCGGCAACGTTGTGCAGCGCCCCCGAAGCAGTATCCCAGCCGTCCAGCGCAGCCTGCAGTGTTGTCGCAATTTCGGGCACGCGAACGGCCCGGCGGAGGTCCCTGCTGACGACGATCAGAATACCGTCGCGCCCACCTGCTTTAAGACTCGCAAGTTTCAATTTTTCTGCCCCACGTCAAATTATTGATGTTGTGAAAACGCCTTATTAGTTTCTACTGAAACCATATATAAGCTAACACGCTCGAGGCTGATTTCAACGCATTGGCGCTCAGTTGGCTACCGGATTTGCCACAAGGGCGCTGAAACAAGAAAGCCACCGCCGTCTGGATGAGCGGCGGTGGCCACAGTTGAAGCAGGTGACTCAGGTCGGCGACTGATCTTCAGGCAGCGAACTGTTCCTCTTCCGTGCTGCCATCCAGTGCGGTCGTTGATGACTGCCCTGCCATGATTGTGTTCTGCACAGCATCGAAATAGCCGGCGCCGACAAATGACTGGTGCTTGGCAGCGCGAAACCCGTGCTCCTCGTCCGCAAATTCCTTCTGTTGCAGTTGCGAATATGCGTACATGCCATCGACCTTATAGGCGCGACTCAGATTAAACATGCTCGAGTTGAGGACGTGCCAGCCGGCCAGGGTAATGAACTGAAACTTGTAACCCAACTTGCCAAGTTCTTCACGGAAATTCCGCATCGTTGCCTCATCGAGATTCGCTTTCCAGTTAAATGACGGTGAGCAGTTGTATGCGAGCAGTTGGTCCGGGAATTCCGCATGAATGGCGTCCGCAAAGCGCTTCGCCTGTTTGAGATCCGGTTTCGAAGTTTCGCACCAGAGCATGTCAGCGTACGGTGCGTAGGCAAGTCCGCGCGCAACTGCCTGGTCGATGCCGGCATTGGTCTGGAAGAAACCCTCGGCCGTTCTTTCACCGCTTATGAACGGGTGATCGCGCTCGTCGGCATCCGATGTAATCAGGTTTGCCGCATCCGCGTCGGTACGTGCCAACAGTACGGTCGGCACTCCCAATACGTCCGCTGCAAGTCGCGCGGCTGACAATTTCGAGACGGCCTCCTGCGTCGGCACGAGGACCTTGCCGCCCATGTGGCCGCATTTTTTCGCAGAGGACAATTGGTCTTCGAAATGCACACCCGCCGCACCGGCGCGAATCATGTGCTGCATCAATTCAAAGGCGTTCAGATTGCCGCCAAAACCGGCTTCGGCGTCGGCCACGATCGGCGCGAGCCAGTCGATGCTGTCGTCCCCATTGAGCGCATGAATCTGGTCTGTTCTCAAGAACGCGTTATTGATTCTCTCGACCATTTTGGGCACGGAGTCCACCGGGTAGAGACTCTGGTCCGGATACATCTGGCCGGCGCTGTTGCCATCGCCGGCAACCTGCCAGCCGGAACAGTAGATCGCTTTGAGGCCCGCCTGGATTTCCTGGATCGCCTGGTTGCCGGTCAGCGCACCGAGCGCGCACAGCGGCCGGGCCTGGTTGACCAATCGCCACAGTTTCTCAGCACCGATGCGGGCCAGCGTATGCTCGATCATTACTGATCCGCGCAACCTGACCACGTCCGAGGCGCTGTAGTCGCGTTGCACGCCTTTCCACCGCGGCCTTTCCGCCCATTCGGTCTCCAAAGCTCTAATCTGATTGTCCCGTTGCATGACTCCCTCCCGCGAAACATTAATCAAGGTCCCGGATCCGGGAACATGGCGGGTATAGTAGCGATAAATCAGCTATAATTTCACAGTAAAAATTTCACACTGTTAATTTAACAGGCCAACTTATGTCAACTAACCAGGGACTTCTGCGCAAGGCTCACTTTCTGGGCACCAAGATCAAGCGCCTGCGCAAAAGAAACAAACTTACGCTCGAGGATCTGTCGGTCCGCTGCATTCAGATCGATCGTGAAGCGGGACCCTCGGTGTCCTACCTCTCGATGATCGAAAACGGCAAACGCGTGCCGTCAGAGCGACTTTTGCGAATCATCGCCGACATTTTTCAAAAAGACATCAACTGGTTCTATGACGAGACACTGGAAGAGGAAGCCATCGAGCCGGAACCAAGATCCGGTGGCATCAGAGGCATACCGCTGGAGCCCGGATTTCTGTTCTCAAACGAACTCCTGCAGACGGCTATTCCGGAGTTGCTGGCGCAAACCGGCACGACGGGCCGACAGTTTGCTCACCTTCTCATTCGCGCACATCAGGAGACGCATCAGAACCGGTTTCCCGATCTCGAGCGAGCGGCAGAAGGCATAGGAAAGAAACAATTTCCGTTGAGTTCCGCGGACACGTTCGACCTTGCCGGGAAACTGGGACTGAAGATCAAGTGGTTCGACAAGAGTCCGTTTACAGACCCGGGCGACAAAGATAGATCATTGAAAACCCTGGTTCGATCTTTCTATGACGCGCCTGATGTCGTGTACCTCAACAGGAAACTCGAATCTCTTACCGAGCGAATAAAATACGACCTGTCCAACCACATTGCGCATCGCGTGTTGCACGATGGGGACGGCGCTCGCGCACCACGCGTTGCGGGCGGCAGATTAGCCGGGCAGCGGCAGGAAACTGAGTCGGCCAGCATGGAAGCGAAAGATATTCTGTATGCGTGGCGGGACTTTGAATGCAGTTACTTTGCCGCAGCACTGCTGTGTCCGAAAGCGGCATTTCGGCAGTTTCTCGCCCATCACTCGTATTCCATCGATATCGGACGCAGAGTCGAGCTGTCGACGGCATTGATAATGCGGCGCATGTCCAGCGTGTCACCGTATCCCCACTGGCACTACTTTGATGCTTACCAACCCGGACATTTGCGGGCCGTGTACAGAGGCAACGGTATACCTCTGCCATGGGGCAACATGAGAATGGTGCTGGATCCGTGTCAGCACTGGGCCGTTTTCAAAATGCTTAATTCGCGCTCATCCAAACCGTCGGCACAGGTTTCGGTGCTGCGAAACGGAGACGACGCGCGACTTTATTGTTGCGAGTCGATACGCGAGCAAGACCCGGCTGGCAATACGCACGTCATGTGCGCCGGTATCGATTTGTCACCTGCCCTCAACTCTCAGGGCTTTGACGCGCATGATGTCATCGAGCAAATCGAATCAAGTTGTAACCGGGGAGGCGGCGTGGCCCCGATTCCCGGGGAAGCCCGTCAGAAACTCGAGACCGTCGGCAAGATTCTGAATATTGGCTGGGTAGCAGCCGGTGCCGCGAAAGAGGCGAGCATCATCTGTCCCAGAAGCTCATCGTGCCCGCGCGACAGACACTGCCTTGGAAAAGCGGCCAATTGTACAAAACCTCAAGTCGAGGAGATTCGCGAAAACGTCTTGAGTAACGCATTCCACTGACGGTCGCTTGCAGGTCTCGCAAAAAAAACGGCCCCCGCAGGGGCCGTCAAAATGGTCAAGCTTATTTGTGATTAATTGCTCTGATAAGTCACTCGCAAATAACCAACCGTTCCCGGCAGATCGTGTACAACGTTGCTCATCCCGATGACGCCGCAGGCATCGCAGGTCGAGGGATCCTCATCGAACAGATTGTTGAATCCGATCGCAATCGTGACGGCTTCGTCTGCGAACGACGGGTTATAACGAACCTGAAGATCGGTAAACAAAGCTGAATCCAGCTCGCTATCAGAATCCAGGATCATGCTGTCTGTCCAACGGAAGGCTATGTTGGCGCTCCACCGATTGAGATTCCAGTCCACACTCGTCACCGCCCGCCATTCCGGGAATGCGCGTTGGAAGGTTTCATCAGAATGTGTACCCGTCAGATCATTGACGTCTTCTGTGCCATCCGGATTCGCGGTTCTTTCGATGTACTCGTCAAGATAGGTCGCGTTCAGATTGATACCAAATTGTCCAATACCGCTATCAGGACCGACCCAGTTGATTCCCAGATCGAATCCGGAAGCCTCAATTGCGCCAATATTCTGCAATTGATTCTCGACTACACCAATTGAACCGGTAACGGACCGCGGAACTGCATCACAGAAGAACGGATCCAGCGTCTCGGCACAGGCTTCGATGACCGAGCCGGGATTGAGACCCTGAACCGCATCATCAATTTCTACATTGTAGAAATCGATCGATGCCGTCAGTCCTTCGGCCCAGCCCGCGCCTTGTGCAAAAGCCGGACTCCATACGATACCGGCAGACCAGGCGTCCGAGGTTTCTGCTGTCAGGCTGCTGTTACCCTGAGACCTGGCCGACAACTGCGGGTTTCTTTGCGCAAGACCCGGCCCGATGCCGCCCACCAGGGCCCCGGTCGTATTTATCGCTGGATTTGCACAGTTGTCGATGATGTTTTGCGGTTGCGGTCCGTCTTCCAGCCGTCCGCCATCTGCCTCCGGGATCGTGCCGAGCACATCTGCGCAGGGATCGAGGAAGGTAAAGTCCTCACGCGCCGCACCGCCGAACAACTCGCCGATGCCCGGCGCGCGGAAACCGGTCGAGAACGATCCGCGCAGAGACAGCCCATCGGTCGGCCGCCACAGTACGCCGGCCTTATACGTCGATTCCGAGCCGGATGTGCTGTAGTCGGAAGAACGGGCGGCAACGTTGACTTCCAGGTATTCCGCGAGTGCGGCGCCGGAAATCAGCGGGATATTCAACTCAGCGTAGTACTCGATGACGTCAAAGGAGCCCGCTGTCGCACCGGAGGGGATACCTGCCGTCTCGCCGCTTGCCGCGATCGGATCCGGCCGGAAAGAGCCGTCGTGTTCACGATATTCGACGCCAGCGGCAAATCCCAGCTCGCCACCCGGCAATGAAGCGAGACCACCCGTGATATTGAACGCGAAATCTTGCAATGTCTGCTCGCTGAAATCGCGCTGGACGTAGCCAACAAAGTTGAGCATTTCCGGAGTAATCGAGCCCTCGCCATTCGGTCCCTGACCGCCGAAGAAGTTAAACGGCACACAATTTGGTGTTGCCGAACAGACCAGGGGGTCACCCATCGCAACCTGAAGCTTGGCAGAATTATGCGCACCGAATTTCTCCTGGAAACCGCGATTGTCGCCGAAACTGGATGTCAGGTCCCAGAACATCGACCGGTCACCCGCGTCGAACTCGCCTTCGAGGCCAACGCTGACGAACCAGGTATTGATGTCCTGGAAGAAGAGACGCCTGCCGGATTCCAGCGGCCGGCGACCGAAGAATTCCAGATTGCCATTGGCAACCGAGAGCGTGATGCCGTTTCCGGCTGCATCCCTGAACGGGTTGAATATGTTGTCTGCATGTATTTCGAAATTATCGTTAATGCGGTTACCACAATCATTGCCCAGGCAGAGTGGTTCCGGCGCGGCCTTGGTTCTAGACGATCGATTGGTATAGGACGCACGAGTAACGAGGTTAACACTGTCGCTCAATTCATGAGTTACCGTGGCATAGAAATTGAGGCGCTCATTTGGTGTGCGAAGGAAATTACGGCCAGGCCCGTTAAAGTTGAAGCGGTCGGCCGAGCTGAATGCATGCCAGTCCTTGCTTTCACAGTCACCGGCAAGACCAGGTTGACATGTCGGGACGTTGGCCCCACCGTCATTCAACACGCCGTCGTTCAGCGCAATGTCCAAAAAGTCGAAGTTCGGTCCAAGTACCAGGCGGGCCTGTGGTGTGAACGACGAGCATCCGCCGTCAGCACAACTCGTACCGAATGGAGACGGGAAGGCAGATACCGGGCGGTCCGCAGTATTGATACCTTGTTCATCGTAAAACGCAGCACTCATCACGAAATGTGTCGTGTCGTTACCGCCTCCCCACAACAAGGAGAGTTCTGTCGATGAACCGTCGCCTTCAGACAGGTACTCACCCGTCTGAGCATCGATTTTGAAGCCATCATAGTCAGAATTTGTGATGACATTGACCACACCACCAATGGCGTCAGAACCGTAAATTGCCGACGCGCCATCCTGCAAGATTTCGATGCGTTTGATCACGTTCGAAGGCAAAGTATTCAGATCGACTGTACTCGGCACACCGGATGCGGATGCGCCGGCGATCCAGCGCTTACCGTCAACCAGTACCAGGGTGCGTTTGGCTTCCAGGTTGCGAAGCGAAAGCTGCACGCCGCCTGCGCCGATCCCCGCGCCGTCCTGCGGGAAACCGGAGTTACCCGGCACGTTGAACTGTGAGTTAGGCGCAGATCCGGTGATAGGCAGGTTCTGCAGTGCATCACCGAGATTGGTGAAGCCCGTTTGGTTGAGTTTTTCGACTCCGATGTCCATGATCGCCGTCGCCTCGTTTAGAGGGTCTCTGCGGATCCGCGAACCCGTGACAACGACCTCTTCCAAGGCCTCATCGGCTTCGGCGTCCTGCGCCTTGGCAAGCTGGCCAGGAACTGCAAAAACTGACAGGACCAGAGCGATGCTCAGTCCTCTGGTAATGTGTACAAGATATTTCATTTTCGTCCCCCTATGGGTGAGTAAACGATCATAAACTTAGGTCCTGGGTGTTGCAAATAAGCCACAAATAAGTCGGCGGCCTGCCTGAAACGGTAATGAGAATTACTTCTTCTAAGTCAATGACCCGTTCTTGCTAAACAAGTTCCGCGCAGTCGAAATCAGGCGCGGCGGTGCTGAGAAATCACCTGTCGCAATAGAACCACAAACTGTCCGTCGATGAAAGATCTGGACAGGCATTTATCACTATTCGTTATATGCTCAGGAACATACGCCTCAGGGTTGGTGAAAGCAATCCTCACAGAGTGCTCTGATCTCGTCGTCCTTGCCGGTCAATTGCCAGCGAATTAGCGATACTGGAATGACACCGACGGCGTTGACCTCGTCATAGAAATCATACAGCCTGAAATCGGCGTCACCGACCTGTTTCGACCGTTCCGCGAGCAGCCGCTCGATCAGATACTTGCCGGTGACATAGCTGCTGCCGTAACCGGGTTGGCGCAGGTACAGGTGCTGTTCGAAAGCCAGCAGATCGAGGTCCTTGCGCATCCAGCCGCGCGGCGTCCAGCGCACATGAAATTCTGCGGCTTCCTGCATCGTGTAATCATTTGCATGCGCATATAAGGAGCCAAGGCCCCGTGCAGACCGTTGCGCCAGCATGATATAGACGATCTCGCGCGCGTGCGGATTGTCGTCATACAGTCCCGAGAGCATCATCATCTCTTCCACACCGGTCGCCATCCCTTCCGCGCGACTGTCCCAGATGTTGTACAGCAGTGGGCCGCGCCGAATCGGACTCGGGTGCGGTTCGCGCTTCATGCGTGCCAGGTCGAACCAGTGATAGAAATGGGTCCACAAAGTCGTTGGTTCGAAGTGCACGGCTGTCCAGAAGAAATTTCGCCGCTCCTTCGGCACAAACGAACCGATTCGCTCACGAACCGCCTGCTCGTAATAATCCAGCACCGGCAGGATTTCCTGTTGATCCAGGAATTCGATGTACTTCGTTACGGACTCGTTGGCGCGCCGGTCATACTCTTGTTCGCTCTCGATTGAGACAAGCGGCGGTATATTTCGGTTGCGATGTTCTTCAAGTCTCAAAGATGCCCAGGCCCGGTCCAATTCCCGCTTCAACAGGCTTACCTCCTCCTCCCAGGTCAACGGCACGTAGTGAACATTCCTGAGATACCAGGTGTAATTCTCCTTACCGATGCCGGATGGGCCGGTCTTGGATGGTGCTTGTTGTTCGAGCCAGGCGGCAAAAGACGACGTAGCTGCCTGCGCCGCAGAAAGCGCCTCGCTTAGCTCAGCGCCGGCGCCCTCACCCATCATTTCGACGATGTCATCGAGGTTGGTGCGCTGGTCCTTGATGTTTTTGATGCCGGCAACCCAAAGATCACGTGCATTGCCGGTCAGGTTTCCGCGCGCCTGATCGAGTAGCGGCGGTATCACGCGCAGATCCTCGATGAGCTTTGCTTCCTCATCAGGTGAAAGCGGAAACTCGAACATCCAGAGCTCCAGCAAGGCATGATGGGACGGGCCCTCATGTGCGGGCGTATCGCTCTCATTGGTCCAGACTGACTGATAGAAGGCCGGATCGCGCGCCCATGGCTTCAGCACCCGGTGGTTGAAGTCGAAGCCGTTCATTTCAGCGCGCAGCAGATGCCAGTCGACCTGTCGTTCAACGGGCCAGCCGTTCGGATCGATCGCATGAATACGAGCCTGATAGTTCTTCGACTCCTCGTAAGCAGCCGCAAATCTCTCCGCCGTATAGTCCGGTGCACCATCACGCATCACCGGCCGTTCAAATTCGCGCCAGTCTTCAAATAAGGCGAGCAGGTCCTCGTATCCGCCGGCATTGCTGTCCTCGTCAGCACATGAATTTGTAGCAGCAACGAACGCCACCATCACCAATACGGACAAGAACTGCCTGAGCATGACTTCAGGTTTCATGATTTCCCCCGGTTTTTCCATAGACGTGCCACCAGCTTACTACTTGCAGGCGGCTTACATGCTACTCATCGGCGAACATTTATTCTGACTTTAACCACCGCGACAGACATCGACAATTTGTTTTTTCAGTTTTGCGGGATCATTGATGGTTTTGTAGAAAACGTCGAGATACTTTAGCGCCGACTTCCGAGCGCTTTTGCTCAATGCTTGCGGCGTATTCGCGATCTCAATGGCTTCTCGTCGCTCATTGAATAATTGTATGGTTTGGTCCAAATAGTCATTGTGCCGGCAGCGACCCCGGTAAAGTCGATGACGCACCGTTCTTATTCCAAGGGATAAGGAAGGCAACGCATATTTCGTGTTGATGAGGCCTGCCTGATCGAAATCGTAGGGCAGCACGACCCAGTTGTCCTGCGCGTCCGGTTTGGCGATGACTTTTCCATTGTGACAGCAATTTTCCGTGCGCGGTCCCTTCTTGATGGCCCAATCGGTGTTCGCAATCATGTATTGAAACAGTTCGAAAATGTTGGTTTGCGCCGGGTTGAACTGATGCGATTCGATGGATTTCGTCCTTATTTTTTTCATACCAAGGCGCTTGGCAACTTCATCGTCGGATTCGATGAAGAACGCCAGCCTGACATCGTCACGTCGCTTGTGCTCTATGTCCCGATACGTGACATTCAGCATGCGAACCCGGAATGAATGCTCGGACAGCAGGTTATAGGTTCTATAAATTCCGAATTCCTGGTGCAGGTAGCGGAGGTAAGTCGAACCGTTGTTGCAATGGGTGACGATTTTCAGCTTTTTTTGGCCGGCAAAGAGTGTGGAAGCCACCTGGTCCGGGTTCAAAAAAACAGACAATGGTGGAAACGAACAATGCTCGAGGCGCGACCTGCCGCGCGTCGTGATGTCGATGTCGATGGCGACTTCGTTGCCGTTGGCATCAACATAGCGAAGCTGCCCCTGGAGAACCGGCTTTTTCCTGGCGCGCTTCAGCAAAGTTCTCACTGGAAATTCGAGAATAATATCCAGGTTCTCTGCTGAATCGAAAAGCAGATGGTTCTCGGCACGACTGCTCGTCGTCATGCCAGCCAGAACGCAGGCTAATAGCAATGCGATGTGTATTCCTGGCATCATGGCAAGCGATCACAAGCTTCTCGGTTGCTTGCTAGCTTATCACTGATCGCGCTTTAGGCCGGGAAGAAATCTATGGGTTTGGTGGTTGTAATGGCTTCGACATCTTTCGCTTCGAATCGGAACATCCTGATCCGCTGAACGAGCTTGCGCTCGAGATCCTCGTCACCCAGCTCACTGGACAGGATCTCGCAGAATGTAACCTCGCCGGATGGTGCGATAGTCAGACGCAGAACCAGCTTTCCTTCGAGGCTTGGATCCATTCGCAATGCGCGATTGTAAAGCGCGAAGATCGCGCCCTTGTTCCTGTCAAACACGAGTTCGATTTCTTCGCGGCTGCGAGATGCTTTGCCGCTCGATCCGCTGCGGCGGGCTCCGCCGGCAGACTGGCCGAGGCCGGCAACCGGGTTGGATACCTGGGTCGTTGAACGGTCACCGAGGCCGGTGCCGCCCGTGTTGCGGCTCATACTGGCGGTGTTTATGCCGCGACTTGCCGTACCCACTTTCGATGTGATCATGGCGCGCTCGTTACGTACGGCTACACCGACTGACGACGTCAAAAGTCGGTTGTCAGCGACTCTCTCGAGTACGTCGCTGTCCGCCAGCGCTGCCAGATCTTCAGCAAACGGCATGAGTGCGGCCTGTGCTTTTTCGCGGGCGATCTGTTTGTAATCAATCGGCTCGGGCTCCTTCTCCACCACGCTCTCGGGCTCCGGTTCCTTGATCTGATCAGGCTCTTCGGGTTCCGGCTCCTTCGGTTTTGGCGGAGGCGGCGGCGGCTTTTCCTGGAGCAAAAGCTTGGCTATGCGCGGCGGGATTTTCTCGACGTCATAGGGATCCGGGTCCAGCGTCGGTATCCAGGGCCAGATAACACCGAGGACGAATGTCGCGGCAAATATAATAGCGAGCAGGCGTTGGAATCTCCTTTCCTGGCTGGAGCTGCTTGTCCACGGCAGCTCGTACTCTCTGTAAAAAGGCAAGTCCAATCCGTCTCTCCTAACCTGAATCCTTCGTCACCGATCTTGCCTAGCGCGATGCTGTAATTTGTGCCAGCTGATCCGAGCTCTTCTGCAATACCGCCAGAGAAATCTGGCCGTAGTCAGCCATTGTGCAGGTCGCCATGACCTTCTTGAGAAGTCTGTAGGGAATGTCCTTGTCTCCCATGATCGTCACTTCGCGATCAGCGATATCGTCCTGTGTTTCTCTTCGCAGTACGCGATCGTTCTGTGACATCAAGGCCTGCCTCAATTGCGGAATATCATTTCCCTTGAGTTTCATTACGTCCGCGACTTTGGCAACAGGCGATCCCTGTACCAGGATGTCCTCTTCACTGATCAGGATGACGACTGATTCCTTCGCCTTTTCTTCAGCAATCGACTGCGGCAACTGAATATCCTTGGCGTTCGGCAGCGTCTCTACGTCTGAAGAATTGACGAGCAGGAAGAACACCAGGATCGTGAAAATGTCCATGAGGGCCACGAGATTCAGCGCACCACCCTTCTTGCCGCGTTCGTGGCGCCGCTCCATGCGTTGTGCGCGTGCTGATTTACGCATAACTCAGGTGCCTCCATCCAGAACCGGTGCATCGCCGATGGATATGTCCGGGAACAGGTCCGTTCGAACGATTGTTTGTTCGAGGTCGTCGATCGTTTCGGCAACGCGCACGCGGTCCATCACCTGCACCAGCGTGTCGTAGGGTATTTCTGCTTCGAGCAATATCGCCACGTCGGTCTTTGCCGGGTATCTCTCCTTTATCTCGGCAAGTTTCTTGCTGAGTGCATCAAAGTCGTAGCCTTCTTCGGAATTGGTATAGATACCCAGGGCACCCAGATTACGGTCACCAATCACGATTCGATTCTGGCGCACAGTGACTTCCAGCTGGAAGGTCTGATCCTGCGGATCCGCGGGCTCGGTTGAGGAGCCTGGCAAGTACAATTCGATTACTGCCAGTCGCGAGAACACCGCTGTAATCAGCAGGAACGGAACCAGAATCACCATCAGGTTCATGAAAGCCGTGATATTGAGCTCAGCCGTATCAGCGTTGCTACGGCGACCTCTGCGGCGACATAGCATTTGTCAGGCCCCGGCAGGTTTCAGCTGACGTTCGGTGATCGCGTTAAGGAACTTGACGCTCGCCATTTCCAGACTATCGACAATCTGATTCGTCTTTGTCTGCAGCAGTACATGAATCAGAAGCAACGGAATTGCCACCATCAGACCAAACGCGGTCGTATTCATCGCAATGGATATACTCGCCGACAGCATGTCCGCTTTGTCCGCGGGATTGGCGTTAGCCACCGCCGTAAACGCACGAATCAGACCGATAATTGTGCCGAGCAGCCCGAGGAGCGTTGCAATATTCGCGAGCGTCGCGAGATAGTGCGTTCGCTTCTCAAGCCGCGGCAGCACTTCCATCAGGCTCTCTTCCATGGCCTTCTCCACGTCGTCGCGGCGTCGTGCCGACTTCACGCGATAAAGGCCGTAGGTCAGGATCGAGCCGATCGCTGCTTTCGACTTGCCGGTCACGCTGGCCGCTTCCTGGAAGTTGCCGGCTTTAAGGAACGGCACGATCTTCTTCCACAGCGCGCGGTTACTTGCACCGGACACGGTCAGATACGTCCAGCGCTCGATGGCAATTGCCAGCCCGAGCGCGAACACGATCAGGATTGGGTACATGAACAACCCACCCTGTTGGAAAAAACGGACTATGTTGCCTAAAACGTCCATTTGATTACTCCTCTTTTAATCAAATCATCTTACGTTTGTCTAATACTCACGCTTACAATCAAGCGCTACTCTTCTTCCTCTCCGTACAGGTCATCGTAATAATCGACCTGGCGGATAAATTCTTCCCGGTCCAGTGGTGCCAGGACTTCATCCAGTAGCGTATTCACCGGTCTTCCCATCAGGTCACCCGGGTCGGACTTTTTCCACGGCACGATGTACAACACCTTCGGCAATTCCAGATTACCGGTGATCTCGGTCCGCCCGAGATTCAACTCGTCCATCACGCCACTTGCCCCGGTGGTTCGCCGCCGGACGTCCTGGGCCAGGACTGCCGATGGGACGCCGGGTTCGAGCGCCGCACGCTCTGCCGCCTGTTCTTCAGCCGTCCGGGCATCGCTGGCCTGTTCCAGGCCGGCACTTTCCTCCGTATCCGGCTCCTGTGCAGCCAACGGCAGACTTGCGAAAGCCAGCACCAGCAAACAAGCTTTCAAAACACTGATCACGCCCTTCACTCCATTACCTTCGCGGTTCTTTGTTGCGCGTCCAGCCGGCGCCTTAGATCCGCTATCCATTTCGTGACCTGCCTGTCCTCACCTTCAATCTCCTGATACCGCTCAAAGTGCTGCAACGCGGCATCGAGTCGCTGTAAATAGAGTTCATTGAGGACGCCCAGGTTGTAGTGTGCCAAGGCATAGTCAGGGCTGGCTGTGACGGCCTTCAAATAAGCAGCCTCCGCTTCAATAAATTTTCCCTGGCGCCGGAGCAGCATTCCGAGCTGGTTCAGGGCCGCAGCATGTTCGGGGTCGATGATCAGTGCGTCGACGATATGGCCCTCTGCCGCCTCATCATCGCCGGCCCGTGCGCTGATTATGGCGAGGTTCACATGTGCGCCGGGATACTCGGGGTACTGCAACAAAAACCCCTTGAAGCGCAATTCAGCATCTGTAGCGTCTCCCGCGGCCATGGCAGCCACCGCCTGTTCAAAAAGGGTGAGCGCGTTTGCCGGACCGTCCCAGCGCCGCCCCTCGGCAGCCGCCTGTTCCTGGG
>Ga0255053_10000726_pt1 | contig 18083 bp, 12 predicted proteins | sample JV7_2_22_MG_FD_188635 | JGI IMG/M metagenome (GOLD analysis project Ga0255053, IMG submission 188635) | Seawater microbial communities from Jervis Inlet, British Columbia, Canada - JV7_2_22 | ecosystem: Environmental > Aquatic > Marine > Inlet | place: Canada: British Columbia | collected...
CATCCGGGATCTTGCTCGCCGCATAAGCAACGCCACCGGCGCGGCTCCGGTGATGTACACCGGACTCGAATATTCCAACAGCGGCATACAGGCCATTCGCGCCGTGTACGCGCTGTTCGCACTTGCCGACCAGTTAGACGTGCCAGGTGGGATCGGCCTGGCCATGCGGGACACTCATTTCCCGATCAACCGCTCCACCAACCAGGAAAATCCGGACCTGGATCTGGCGGCCGCACGCGAAAAATTTCCCATCTACAGCAACTATCGTGGGGAATCGCACGCAAGCGGCCTGGTTGATGCGGTGCTCAAAGGTGAGCCGTATCCAATCCGGGGCTTGATCATTCACGGCGCTTCTATTCTTACTTCCTGGCCACAAACGCCGATCTGGCGCGAGACGCTGTCGGAATTGGACTTCCTGGTAACCATCGATCGGCAGCTCACCGCCGATGCTGCGTATGCGGATGTCGTGCTGCCGGCTACAACAATGTTTGAGATCGACTCTTATATGGCCTACGGGCCCATCTTCCGCCTGCGAGAGAAGATGATCGAACCGGTTGGGGAGGCGCGCAACGACTATCTGATCATGGCGGAGCTTGCAGAGCGCCTGGGATATGGACATCTCTACCCACAGACAGAGGAAGAGATGATCCGCCTGGCCCTCAAGGACTCGGGGTATTCGCTTGAGGATGTGAAGGAAGCGGGTGGCTGGGTCAAGATTCCCAATCCGATGATGGATTACAAGAAATGGCAGAAGGGCGGATTGCGCGAGGACGGAAAACCCGGCTTCGACACCCCTTCCGGCAAATTTGAAATCTGGTCAACGGTGCTCGAGGAGTATGGCTACGAACCGCTGCCCAAATACGTCGAGCCGAAAGAGGGCCCGATGGGCAGCCCCGAGCTCGCGCAGGAATTTCCTCTGGTCTTCAATTCAGGCGCCAGGCCGCATACTGACTTCCGATCCCAGCACCACGGCATCAAGGGCCTGGCGAAAGACAAGCCGGAACCCACGGTCGATCTCAATCTTGCCGACGCAGCGGAGCGAGACATCCAGACCGGAGACCTGGTCGAGGTGCGCACTCCGCGCGGCGCAGTTCCGTTCCGGGCGCGGGTTACCGACGACATCCTGCAAGGCGCGATCGAGGCCAGCATGGGCGGCGGCACTCCCGTGGGGCCCAAGGCGTGGCGGGAGTGGAATGTCAACGAGCTGACCGATCTCGGCAATTACGATGACGTCACCGGCTTCCCCGTCTACAAATCGCTTCTGTGCGAGGTCGTGAAGATTGAAGAGGGAACGGATGCGACGCGGCGAGCCGCCGGAAAGCGGAAACGGTCGCGGTTGGCGCCAGCACCTGAACCACTGAAAGTAACACCGCAGCCCAAACATCGAATATATCTCGACAACAACGCCACCACGCAGATGGCAGACGCAGTTCGCGAGGCGATGCTGCCGTATCTTGAATCAGAGCATGGAAATCCATCGAGTATTCACGCCACCGGCCGCGAGGCTAAGGAAGCTGTAGAGACAGCGCGGCGCCAGGTCGCAAAGCTCATCAATGCCGCTCCCAGGCGGATCGTCCTTACCGGCGGAGGCTCGGAGGCAGACAATCTTGCGCTCAAGGGGGTCAGTTTCGCTCACCGCGATCGTGGCAATCACATCATTACCACAACGGTTGAGCACCCGGCCATCCTGAACACCTGTAAGTTCCTGGAAGGCCTGGACTACGAAGTTACCTATTTGGAAGTCGAGCAGGACGGCTGGCTAGCGCCCGATAAGCTGCGTGAGGCAATGAGAGACGACACGATTCTCGTCTCCATTATGATGGCCAACAACGAGGTTGGAACGATCATGCCGATCAAGGAGCTGTGTCTCGTCGCACACGAGCGGGGAGCGCTCTTCCATACCGATGCGGTGCAGGCGGTGGGAAAGATCAAGGTCGATGTGAAAGATCTGGATGTCGACCTGCTGAGTCTCTCAGGTCACAAACTCCACGGGCCAAAGGGCGTCGGCGCCCTGTACGTCAAGAAAGGCGTGAAACTGGAGCCGCTTATCCATGGCGGGGAGCAGGAAGCCGGTCTTCGTGCTGGAACGGAAAATGTGCCAGCGATCGTTGGCCTGGGCAAGGCGGCGGAATTAGCCCAAGGCGGCATCCGGAAGGCGGAGGAAATCGGCTCGTTACGAGATCAGCTGCAGGTGGCGGTTCAACAGCTGGTGCCAGAAGCGGAATTAAATGGGCGCGCGGATGATCGGTTGCCCAATACGCTGAACATGACATTGCCCGAGCTGCGTGGCGAGTCGTTGGTAGTGGCCATGGATCAGCACGGCATTTCGCTGTCTTCAGGCTCCGCCTGCAAGTCGGGTTCCCCCGACCCGACGCACGTGCTCATGGCCATGGGCCGAACCGAAGTACAGGCGCATTGCGCAATTCGCTTCTCGCTCTCGCGCGACACGACCGAGCAAGACATCGAAGACACCACAACTGCGCTAGGGGAAGTGTTGGAAGAGATGGAGACGACTGTACGCTTCTTGCCCTGTAAGTAGAGCGGAAGTGTCAGACTTCCAGGCACTGCACGCTGAACAACTGATCAGCGTCGGTCCACACATCTTGCACGTGAAATCCCCCGCGTATCGCTAAGCGCTCAAAATCCTCAACGGTGTACTTATGGGAGACCTCTGTCAGCATTCTTTCATCGCGCCTGAAGGAGAACTCGGCATCGCCCAAACTCACGGTCTGATCTTCAAGGCTCACGAGATACATCTCGATTCTGCCGAGCGCTTCGTTGTATAAGGCGTGGTGACGGAATTTGTCCAGCTGAAAATTGGCTCCAAATTCTCGGTTAAGGTGCTCCAATATGTTTAGGTTGAAAGCTGCCGTCACCCCTTCAGCATCGTTGTAGGCCAGGTTCAAAGTTCGCTCGTCTTTCTTGAGATCCACGCCGATGAGCAATCCCCCGCCTTCCCCAACCAGCTCGGCCACCCGCTTCAGAAAAGCTTCCGCTTCCTCCGGGTAGAAGTTGCCAATGGTCGATCCGGGGAAAAACGCCGCTTTTCGTGATCCCCCGATCGCAGGCAGCTCGAGGTCGCGGGTGTAGTCCGCCCATACTGGGAGCACATTCAGTCCAGGATAAGCCGCGGCAATTGCCGTCGCCGATTCGGACAGCTTTTCATGTGAGATATCGATGGGAACGTACCCAACCGGGTCCGGAAGATGATCGAGCAGTATGCGTGTTTTCTGGCTGTTCCCGCTGCCGAATTCGATCAGAGTAACGTCTGATCCGAGATGGCCTATGATTTCATCGATCCGGTCGGTAAAGATCTCGGCTTCGGTGCGGGTGGGATAGTACTCGTCGAGCCTGGTGATTTGCTCGAACAGATCCGATCCTAGCTCATCGTAAAAAAGCTTCGACGGCAGTGACTTCTCTGGTTTCTGGAGCCCTTCGAGCAGTTCGCGTAGAATTTCAGCCTTGTCCGGCGCGTAACCACGCAGCACGGTCACGTTCTCAGCTTGCGCTTCGCTCAAGGGTTAGGCTCCCAGCTCAATGGCTTGTACAGATTTCAGTTTGTTCATATTCAAGTGTGAACTCCCCAACCACATTACATTAACGCGCGTGGCTTTGCACTGAAGTATGGGTAGTTACGGAGCAATCCGGCCTGGATCACCCCGCATTGTATAATTAACTCGGAGGTATTCATGGCAGAAACTACAAAAGATGAAGGCCGCAAGATACCGAGAGTGCTTCCCGAGGAGACCCGCCAACATCTCAAAGCCGCGGGCGATGAGTTCCGTCAGAGCATGGAAGGTCTGTTTCCGCCAGAGTTTGTTGATCACAGACGTCGGGCTCGCAAGGAGTTCCTTCTCGCCGCGCGCAGCCTGATCGATCATGCTCTTGAGCGTTTCGAAGAAGCCTGAAGATCGCTCTTTGGCACCCAATCTACCCTCGCAATACCCATAGCGCGGACAACAGCGCAAAGGCCAGCCCAATCGCCGCCAGTACTGGCTCTTCATTAACATAGAGCAGCGAACTCACCATCAGCAACGCCGCAAAAACCAGTGCCGCCACCAGCCTGTTGATGGCGCGGCTTAGCCGCCTGAGGCTGTGGTCAAGCTCCGGAGCAGCTTTGGCGGTCACCATCATCTCGCCGCGCTCGATTTTCACAAGCATCGAGTCGAGCCGGCTGGGCAAAGAAGCCAGAGCGCGTCCCTCGCGCTCCAACCATTGCAGCAGCACCTCCAGCCAATCTCCGCCTTCTTCTGCTATAAGCTGCCGCGCCAGCGGTGTCAGCCCCTCGAACACATTGAAATCAGGGTTCAGGCCAGTGCACATCCCTGAGAGAATGCCAATACATCGGCCCAGGAAGATCAGGTCTGCCGGCACCTGAAATGGCATCTCATAAAGCACATCGCGAAACTGCCGAGAGAACTGGCGCATTTCTCGCGGGTGCATCTCCCTGAGTTCACGCATGCTCCGACCCCAGAAGCGATCAAATACAACCGCCTCAGCCTGCTTTACGCGTTCGAGATCGGCTTCCGGCAGTAGGATATCCAGGGTCTGATAGGCCTGGATCATGCGATCCAAGTCACGCGTTCCGACTCCCACAGCCAGGTCGCGCAACCCTTCCTTGGCTCTCGGGGTCAGCCGTCCGACCATCCCGAAATCGACGAAGACCAACCTCCAGCTGCCGGCTTCCAGCGGTTCTATGAACAAATTGCCCGGGTGGGGATCGGCGTGAAAGAAGCCCTCGATGAAGATCTGGCGCAGATAGGTCTGAAAAAGGCGATCGGCGACATCGGAGAGGTCCACGCCCGCGGCCTCAATGCTCGGGCGGTCACTGATCTTGATGAAATAGACATCTTCCAGCGTCAGTACGCGTCGGGTCGTGTACTGCTCATAGACCTGTGGGATGCGCACGTCTGGATCCTGAGCAAACATCTCGCTAAAAGCCCTTGCATTTTCCGCCTCGGCCAGATAATCCAGCTCGGCCCAGAGAGTGGTGCTGAATTCATCGAACAGCGCGTCCAGATCGGCGCGCCTGGTAACAGCTCTGAAGCGCTTGAGCCAGTTGAGGGCGATCTGGAACGCGCGCAGATCGACCCGAATGATCGCTTCGATGCCTGGCCGCTGCACCTTGACCACCACTGCCTCGCCGGTTGGCAGCTCCGCGCGATGAGCTTGGCCTAGCGAAGCGGAAGCCAGGGGCTCTGAATCGAATCGCGCGTAGATCTCAGTGGCCGCTTCTCCGAATTCGGCCTCAATTACAGCAAGCATGCGCTCAGCGCGCTCTGCTGGAACCTCGTCCTGTAAATTTTCCAGCTCAGACGTCACGTACTCGGGCAATACATCTACTCGCGCCGACAGGAATTGGCCGACTTTGATCCACATGCCGCCTAATCCAATCGCCAACCTTCGGTAGCGTCTCGCCACAGCACCATACCTCCCGGGTGCTGTACGGCGACTGAGCCTCCGCAGCCCAATGTTGCGCAGTAAACCATCCCAGAAGAGCACTCCGAATGCGGTTCGGATCAGGAAAAAGAGTGCGCGCCAATAGCGCACTCTGAGCGTCCCTCTGGACGGCTGGAGCGTCGGATTAATCTCGGTCTGTTGCATTGAGGGTTCCCCGAGTGGGGGAAGTGCTAGCGGGCTGGAGCTTCGGAATGAAAGTCAGCCACGGGGTGCGACTAGATTATAGCCGCGGGAGAGGAAGGCCTTGGTTAGTTCCGCAACCACCGCAGGAACCAGCAGCAGTGGAAGGATGATGGCCCACTGGGATGCAGTGAGCGGGACGGTGTCGAAGATCGGTTGCAGGAAGGGCACATAAATTACGGCCAATAACAATAAAGCCGAAGTGGAGACCGCGATCAACATTGCGCGGTTGGTGAAAATTCCGATCTTTAACAGGGGATAGCGATCCGAGCGGTAGGCGAACGCTTGCAGCAACTGCGAGAACGCGATTGTCGTGAAGGCCATCGTTTTTGCGAACTCCGGAAAGAAGCGGAGACCGATAAAATAAGCCGTGAGCGACACGGCCCCGATGGCGACGGTCTGGATACCGATCCTTGACCACATCTCACGATTAATGATGGCCTCACTCGCCGGACGCGGCGGCTGATCCATAATATCCGGCTCCCCCTTCTCCAATCCCAACGCTAGAGCGGGCGCGCCATCGGTCACCAGATTCAGCCAGAGCAACTGGATGGCGGTGAGCGGTGAGGGCAATCCCATCATGATGGGGATCAGAATGGTCAGGATCTCGGCCCCGTTACAAGAAAGCAAATAGAAGACGAACTTGCGGATGTTGGCATAGATCACGCGGCCCTGGTCGATCGCGGCTACGATGCTTGCGTAGTTGTCGTCGGTGAGCACCATGTCGGCCGTTTCTTTTGCCACATCGGTGCCGGTGATGCCCATCGCGATTCCGATGTCGGCCCGCTTGAGCGCTGGCGCGTCGTTTACGCCGTCACCGGTCATGGCCACAACATGATTGGCGTCCTTCAGCGCTGCGACGATCCGCACTTTGTGCTCGGGAGTAACTCGCGCGAAGACGTCTGTCCGCTCGACCTCAGACGCCAACTGCTCGGCGTCCATGTCATCCAAAGCCCGACCCGTCAGGACTTGATGTCCCTCTTGCATCAGGCCAATATCCTCCGCGATCGCGCGCGCCGTGTCGGGGTAGTCCCCGGTAATCATCACCGTTCGCACCCCCGCGGTGCGTGCCAGCTCCAGCGCCGGCGGTACTTCCGGTCGAGAGGGGTCGATCATCCCGATGAGCCCAATGAAGATCAGATCACGTTCAACCGTCTCAGGCGTAGCATTGTCGGGAACATCTTTCTCCACCCGATAGGCGAGTGCAATCACCCGCAGCGCGTCGCGCGCCATGGCCTCATTGGCGTCCAGTATTCGCTGGCGCACCGCCTCGCCCATCGGCTGCTTCTCATCCGCGATGGTTTGATAGTGCGTGCACAGGTCGAGCACCACATCCGGTGCCCCTTTTGTGGCGGCCACTTCCCAATCGAGCAGGCTGCCGTCGTAAAAAGGACTTGCGTCTTCCGGTTTGGGCTTCAGCACCTTGTGCACGGTGGTCATTCGCTTTCGGCTGGAGTCGAAAGGAATCTCATCGATGCGTGGGTAAGCCTGTTCCAATTCGCTTCGGCGCGCGCCAGCCCGATTGGCGGCTACGATGAGCGCCACTTCGGTCGGATCTCCCACCACCTTGTAGGAGCCATCCTCGCTGGTCTCAAATTCGGCGTCGTTGTCGAGCACGGCCACCCACAACGCAGTGGTAGAGGCCGGAAATTCGGACAGATCGACCTGCGAACCATCGACTTGGAAATATCCGTCTAGGGGATCCGCACCATTTCCCAATTCATCAGATGCGGCTTGGATCTCAAACGTCGTCCCGTCCACCCAAAGTCGGGTAGCGGTCATCATGTTTTGGGTGAGGGTGCCGGTCTTGTCTGAGCAGATTACGGTAGTGGACCCCAAGGTCTCGACCGAGGAGAGCCTGCGCACCAGCGCATTGCGTTGAATCATCTCCCGCATCCCGAGCGCCAGCGTCACGGTTACCACCGCCGGCAAACCTTCTGGAACCGCGGCGACTGCCAGACTGACCGCTACCAGGAAGATCTCCAGCGGCTCAATTCCGCGCGCCCACCCCAGTAGAAAAACCAGCCCGCTGACCGCCAATGCGGCCCAGCCCAGGACCTTCCCGAGCTGGTCTAACTTTCGCTGTAGTGGCGTGGCTTCCGTCTCAACTGACTGGATCATCTCCGCGATCTGTCCGATCTGAGTCGCCATACCGGAAGCCACGACCAGTCCCCGGCCGCGGCCATAGGAAACCAGCGTTCCGCTGTAGGCCATGTTATGCCGTTCGCCCAAATGGGATTCGGGTCCTAGCACCAGGTCGGCATCCTTGTCCACGGGAACCGACTCCCCGGTTAGCGCGGCCTCCTCAATCCTCAAATTTGCGGATTCCACAAGCCGTATGTCCGCCGGGACGTAGTTGCCGGCCTCCAGGAGCACTAAATCACCAACCACGATCTCACGCGCGGGAACGGCGTGTCTGCGGCCGCCTCGCACGGCTTGGGCCTCCGGCGCGGTCAATTGCTGCAGGGCAGCCATGGCTTCCTCTGCGCGGCGCTCCTGAACCACCCCCAGGGCGGCATTTAGCATCACGATGGCGGTGATCGCAATCGCCTCGACGTACTCGCCTACGATCGCGGAGACCACTGCGGCCAGAATAAGGATGATGACCAGGAAGCTGCTGAATTGCTCCAGGAGCTTCTTCCAGAAGGGTGGTTTCGGCGCGGCGGTTAGTTCGTTAGGCCCCAGACTCGCGAGGCGACTTGCAGCGAGATTCGCATCCAAACCTTCGTCGATGGACGTATGGAGAGCCTCGGCAGTCTCACCGATTTCGAGTGCAAACCAGGATCGCTTGTCGATGGCTTCCTGTTCTTCTGAGCCGATTCTCGTGTCTTCCATCACAATCGGCGCGCATTATACCGTGCGGGCATTTTGGCACCCCGCGTTGGATTCCACGCGCACTTCATGGCCCTCGCGCTTAAAAGTGTACCGATGAATCAAAAAGCCGCCTGTTAAGGCGTCTTTTAAATTTCGGGTTGGCTAGTTCTCTAGGTTGATGCTTGATCTATGGACTGATGCTTGATTTACAGATCCATGCTTGATCTAAAGCTCGAGCATTAAATCCAGGTAATCCACCATGTGGCGGGTGATCAGGAAACGTTCGCGCACACGTTCGCGGGCATTGGCACCGATCTCGGCCGCTAGAGCTTGATCATTCAGCAGCCGCACGACAATCTCGGCCACCGCGTCCAGGTCGTAAGGATCAACCAGAAAGCCCGATTCGCCGTCCACGATCTGGGTCGGAATACCGCCCACGTTGGATGCGACCACCGGCGAGCCCTTCCACATTGCTTCGGTAATGACGAGGCCAAAACCTTCCCGGGTAGATTTCTGCAGCACGACATCGGCCGTGCTCTGAATTGCGTTGACCAGAAGCGGATCGTTACCCTCAACGAATAGCACGTCTCCATTTTCCAGATGCTCGGCGGCAACCTCGGCCATGCTCTGGTATATGCGCGCTCCTTCTGGATCGTCGGGGGCCATCGCGTAGGCAAAAATCAAACGTACGTCTTCTTGCTGCCTGACTCGCTTCCAAACCGCAAGCACGCCCTCTGGATCCTTCCAGGGGTCGAACCGCGATACTTGGGTAATGAAGCGCTTGTCGGTTGGCACACCGTATTGCCGAAGGATCTCTGCCTTCCGCTCCTCGGAAAGATCAATGTTTTTTGGAGAGAGTGGGTCGATAGACGGCGATACGATTTGCTGCGGGACTTTCAGGTCTGGGCGTTTGTATCCTTCGGCAGACACGATCATTCGCTCGTATTGATCCATATACGGCGCCATAAAATCAAACGCCTGTGGGTTAGCATCCGTGATATCGATGTGCAAACGAAAAACCCACGGACGACTGTGGGCATAGTACTCAACCAATGCTGCCGGCTGCGGATCGTGAATGATGACGAAGTCGTGGTCGAGATCCGCGAAGCTGGCGAAGCGATGGTTTACCCAGCGAAAAAGTTCGAACTCTTCTTCCGAGAAACTGAGCTCTCGATTGCCCTGGAGCGTGTTGTGAAATTTCTTCGTGATCTCGAAATATTCGGCTGTTCCGTGAATCACGCGCCAGTCGGTGCGCACGCCCACGTCGTTCATAAGCAATACAAAGTTGTCGAGAATCTCGGCCACGCCTCCGCCGATGGCGGTGGCGTTGACATGCACCATGCTGGCGTCCTTGAGCCGGCCAGCTTTTTCATAGATTTCATCAAGCACCCCTTCAGGGGCCAGGCCTTGATAGTCGGCAAGTTGTTTGAGCTTTGCAGGTGCAGGGCGCGTAGTCGTTACCATCCAAGTCCTCCAAGGGATCCCACGCTTGGGCTGCGAAACATATTCTTCAATGTAAACCTGATTGGGGGTGCCCCGACCTACAACCGCCTTTCAGATCGAGGCTGAACTGCGCGGATTATGCCACAGTTTTGACTTGAAAAAGGGACGAGAATGCTTAAATCTATCGACGTCAAATATTCCTCAGAGGTTGTGCCTTGGAGGCCGCGCCGCCCTTCCTTCTCTAGGTCGTTCAGGAAACCCGCGCGTCTCCCGGCTCGGGGTTAAGTTCCTTCATTTTGCCGCTTGCCATGAAGATCACGCGTTCCGCGATGTTCGTCACCCGATCTCCTATACGCTCCAAATTATGGCCCGCAAATAGCAGGTACAGGCCGCGGGTGGTCGAAATCTCATCTTCAAGCATTCCCTGGAGCAACTCGTGCGTGAGCGACTGGTAGCCGTCGTCGATCTTGTCGTCCATGAGCGCCACGTTGTAGGCGCGATCGTTGTCTGCCGTTGCGTAAACGTCCACCGCCTGACGCAGCATATCCTGGGTGCGCGCCGACATCCGCTCCAGACTCTCTGGGAGACTGTCAAACTGCTCGTCTTCCATGAGTTGCACGGTCTTGGCAATTCCTGCCGCGTGGTCTCCCATACGCTCTAGATCCACGACGATATTCAATGCCGCGATTACTTCGCGCAAATCGCTAGCTGCCGGCTGCTGAGTGGCGATGACCGACTCACAAGCCTTCTCAATATCGAAACGCATTTTGTTCAGCTCTGCGTCCCCGACAATGATGGTTTCCGCCAGTTCATTGTCCGTGTTCCTGAGCGCGAGCACCGAGTCATGGATCGTTACGGCCACGCGTTCACCGAGCGCCAGCATGCTCTCTCGGATCGCCGCCAGTTCTCGATCAAGCTCCGCGCGAGACTGGATATGAAAATCCGTCAAGGCACCGTCTCCAATTCGCGACCGGCCAGAAGTTCGTCGGCGTAGTAGTCCGGCAGATCCGAGGCTCGGATTGCTTGAGCGGCTGCCTCCACTTCATAGGTCACCCTTCGAAACTCGACTTTTCCCTCTTCCAGGATTACGTATCCGGCGCGTGGATCGCCGTCTTTGGGTCTTCCAACGCTGCCGGTGTTCACGAATAACGTCTCTCCGACTCGTTTTTCGTATGGAATGTGAGTATGTCCAAAAAACATAATGTCGCATTCCGCTACCTTCGCGATGCGCTCAAAGGTGACCGTGGGACGCTGCTCGTGGAGGTATTCATGCAGACTGCGCGGGCTGCCGTGAACCAGCAGCACATTCTGGCCTCGATCTCTCAATCGTATTTCCTTTGGCAGCGCCTGTAGGAAATCCTTGTTTATTTGCGATGTGTGGCCGAGGCTCCACCAGATCGAAAGTTCGCCGAGATGCTCCAGCCTGGGATTGGTGTATTTGCAGCCACAATTGTCTAGTTCGAGGCCCACGCCGTTGTCGTAGTTACCCATGATGGTCGGGACATTCTTGTCGCGGATGAATTCGACCACCTCGTTCGGGTTGGCCCCGTAGCCGACCAGATCTCCCAGACAATAGATTTCGTCTGGGTCCTGCTGCTTGAGATCATCCCAAACCGTTTCCAGCGCCTGGATATTGGCGTGAACGTCAGAGAATATTGCGATCTTCATTCGCGGATTCGCACCTTCATATGAACGGATCCGTCACCGGGGGTGCGTCGGTCGAAGATTGGCATGCGCTCGGCGCAACCCTTCTGGCGACCACATATGCGCGTTTCGGTTCTTGCTGGTATAAGTTGTCGGTCATCCAGTTGATTGTACCTATGGTTCTACGTCGTCTGATTCCTCTACTGATCTTATCTGCTGCAGCCTGCAATCTTCCCTCGCAGGCAACTGCGCCAGAGCAGACCGCTGAGCCGACGGTCGTTCCGACAGAAACTGCCACACCGATACCAGTTCCGACCCCAACACCGACTTTCCCCCCGCCCACAGCGACCCTTGAATTTGTCCCGGCGCTGCCCGATCCACATGGATATGGGTGGGCCCTCGTAGCGGACGGATTCCAGCGGCCGGTGGCGCTGGCCCACGTCGGTGACGACCGATTATTTGTGGTTGAGCAGCGCGGAGTCATTCGGGTTCTAGAGAATGGGGTGGTCGAGCCAGAGCCCTTCCTGGATATCCGCGATCGGGTCAATAGCTCCGCGTTTGAGCAGGGGCTGCTCGGGCTGGCCTTCGATCCTGACTTCGCGCGCAGCGGGTATTTCTATGTCAACTACACAGACGCAGGGGGCGACACCATTGTCTCCCGCTTCACCGCCGCGTTGGGAGGCGCTCAGACCGAACCGGCCACAGAAGCCGGCGTACTGCGAGTCGACCAGCCTTTCTCCAATCACAATGGGGGAGATCTGCATTTCGGACCGGACGGCTTCCTTTACATCGCCGCCGGTGATGGGGGCTCGGCCAACGATCCGCATGGCAATGGTCAAAACCCCGATACCTTGCTCGGCAAGCTGCTTCGCATCAAGGTAGGCGAGGCCGAGCCTTATGCAATCCCAGGCGACAACCCATTTGCCGTTGGTGGCGGCCGGGGAGAGATTTGGGCCTCAGGTCTCAGGAACCCGTGGCGCTTTCATTTCGATCCTTTGACCGGCGATCTTTATATTGGGGACGTTGGTCAGAATGCGTGGGAAGAGATCAACTTTCTGCCAGCAAACTCCAAGGGTGGCGCCAACTTCGGCTGGAATCACCGGGAGGGAATGCATCCTTTTGCCGATCAGAGAACGGAGGGATTGGTGGATCCTGTCGTGGAATACGCCAACGCCGGATCCGAGTGTTCGGTAAGCGGTGGCATAGTCGTGCGCGATCCGGCACTCCCCGGGTGGTCGGGTGTGTATCTCTACGGCGACTACTGTTCCGGGAGCGTGTGGGGCTTGCTGCGCGATGCCAGCGGTCAGTGGCAGGATGAGCGGCTGTTCGATACACCTTTCAGTATCAGTTCGTTTGGCACGGACTCTAGCGGAGCGGTCTATCTGATCGACCATAACGGCCGAATTTTCCAGCTCGAGCCAAGTACCTAGGGACCCCCCGCCCAGGCAATCCACCTATGAAATCTCGCAGGGTCTGGCGAAAACATTACGCGCTCCCGGCCGAACACGGTGCCTGGGTCTGGTGGATCGGCCCGCTCTTGATCGGCGCCGCGGCCGGCGGAGAGCCGGTACCCATGCTCGGGGTGCTCGGATTGACCGCCTTGTTCGCGTTCATGCTGCGCCAACCCGCGACTCTGGCGGTGAAGGCCTTGAGCGGCCGCCGCGACCGGGAGGAGCTGCGCCCGGCGCTGATCTGGTCCACCTTGTATGCGGGACTTACCGCGGTAGGGGTGGCGCTGCTGGTTCGCTCTGGAGAGGGTCGGCTGCTGCTGCTGGCTGTCCCGGGCGCGCTGATTTTCGCCTGGTATCTTCAGCTGGTGAGCCGGCGTCAGGAACGCCAGCAGCCGGGCATGGAGATTATTGGCGCGGGGGCACTGGCGCTGACCGCCCCTGCCGCCTACTGGGTATCTGGAGGCGGCTCTGATCTCGAAGCATGGCTGCTCTGGGGACTGACCTGGCTGCAATCGGCCGCCTCGATCGTGCATGTTCATCTCCGGCTCGAGCAGCGCCATCTCGAACAGATTCCCAAGATAGGCGCTCGACTTCGGTTGGGCCGGCGCTCGCTCCTCTACAACGGCTTCAATCAAGGAATGAGCCTCGTTCTGGCTCTGGCCGGATGGGTACCCACATTGGTTCCATTCGCGTTCGCAATCACATTCCTGGATGCTGTGGACGGGATTATCCGTCCGGCGGTTGGAGCGCGGCCGCGCAGGATCGGCGTGCGCCAGCTCCTGATCAGCTCAGCCTTTGTGGTGGTGATGGTCCTGGCGTACCTTCCTTAGTCATTGACATTAGAACGTTTGTTCTATACAATCGGGTCACCTTGGCCTCCAAAATTTCGAGGGGTCGTCCCTCCAGTCATCCGACCGATGCGCCCGAAAATGCGGATCGCTCGGAGCCGTCCGAATACTCCCAGCCGGCGGCACCTTCCTCGCCTGAAGCTGAAACGCAGCCAGATCCTTCCGCCGGCGTCAGATCGGTGAATGAGCCGTCAGCGCTGTACCAACCCGGCTTGTCGTTCCGCCTCGGTCCCGAGCTCTCGTCTCGATTACGTCTGGCCGCCTTTGCACGCCGATGGGCTCCGGAGGTACTGGCGGCCAAGCTGCTGACTCGAGGTCTGGACCATGAGCCCGATCGGATACGGGCCGAGGCTGCGCTCGAGATCCTCACCCCCCGGGAACGCGAAGTGACCCGTCTAGCAGCTCTGGGAAAAACCAATCATGAAATCGCCTATGAGCTGGGCATCGCTGGCGAAACCGTGAAATCTCACATGCGCAGCACCCTGGCCAAGCTCGGGCTGCGCAGCAAGTCTGATCTTCGCTTGCTTTTGCAGGCCCTGGATCCCCAAGGAGGTCTGTAGTCGACCGGAACGTCGGGCTGCTCTCAGTGTTATCGGAGTGGGTCGGCCGAGCGGTTTTCAACGCCGAAGTGACATTCCAGGAGCTTGTCCGAACGCTCGGGCTCGCCTATGTCTGGCAGGCGGTTGGCGTATTGGGTGTTCTCGGAGCAGCCGGGGCCGCACTGTCTTGTGTCGTAGCGCCCGCGCAGGTGGCCGCAGTATTGGCCGGCCTGTTTGCCTGGTTTATCGCCGCGAAAGAAGCGCTTGATCTCGAATGGCTGCAAGTAGTCATCACGGTAGTAATTGCCTGGTTCGTAATCATTGCCTTCACCTTCGTGGCAGGGGCCGTCATTGCGCTACTGGGATTTGGCGGCGCAGCGCTTGGAGGATTGCTCGGCTAGCTAACCGCTACTGGTTGCGGTAGCTTCCGGAGTAGGCACGATCGGCTGCGCGGCCGTAGGCAACGGTGTGGGGGCAATTGGCTGGACCGCTACGGGTACATTGTAGATCACTCCCACTCCATCATACGCGGGGGGATTGCCGCCTGTTGCTGAGGGCGAGAAGGTCACGATCAGTCCGGGCGTCGGAAAATTTACCTGCACCGACAGCTGGACGGTCCATGAGCCTTCGCCACCCGGTTCAGTAGCATCGGTAGTCGTGACCGTTTCAGCCAAAACATTCCCTTCCCAATCCAGTGCGCGAACCACGACACCATTTTCAAACAGCCCCACGCCGGTTCCGGTCACCGATATGGGTGCATTTGCATCCAGAACCGAGGGGTGTGTTGGAAAAGTGATGTCAATTCGAGCTTCGGTCGCTGGCTTTTGGCCATAGGTAACCGCAATGCTGGAAGCCGTCGGTTCTTGTCCTTCCACAAGCGAGGGAGAAAATGCGGTGATGTGTCCCGGCGTTCCAGCCTCGATTTGCACCGTCAGAGCAACGCTCCAGGTGCCCGATCCACCGATCGTATCCGTGTCGAGGGTCGTCGCCTGCTCAGCCAGGACTGTGCCACTCTGGTCGTAGGCACGCACCACAACATTGTTTTCGAAGAGGTTGGACCCCGTCCCACTGACAGTAAACGCCTGGCCCACCGGCACGATGGAAGCATTCGAAGGCTCGTTGATCGTGAGCGTTGAGGGGACCGGAGTCGGGCTTGCGGTAGCGGTCGGGCCGGGGGTGGCTGTTGGAGCAGTGCCATACGTGACCGCCGCTTCATCTGCGGCATCCGGAGCGTTCCCCTCCGCGGCGGGTGAGAATGCAATAATGCGGCCCTTCGTACCAGTCGGGACTCCGATCGTGAGATTCACCGACCAGCGTCCTGCTCCTCCCGGCTCGCTAGAGTCCGTAATTGTTTTTTGCTCGGCGAGCACCTTTCCCGTTTCATCCAACGCGCGCACGACGACATTGTTCTCAAAGAGGCTCACCCCACCTCCAGAGACCGCGACCGGTTTCGAGATATCCACCACCGATCCGCTGTCGGGACTGAGGATGACCAGGGCAGGTTCGCGGGCGCTCGAATCAACATAAGCCACCTCCACGCTGGAAGAGGCCGTGATCGAGCCGTCAGCTGGCGAATTTGAGAACGCAAAGATCAGTCCTTCGGGGTCGGTCGGCGCGGATAGATTCAGAGTCACGGTCCAGGGACCCGTTCCACCTGTCCCCGCGTCCGGACTGTCGATGATCGTTGTTGCTTGAGCAATCAAAATAGATTGTCCGTCGTAGGCCTGCACAACAACGTTTCCCTCGAACAGCCCCATCCCTGCCCCGCTCACCGTGACCGGCTGGGAAACGTCCACCGCAGCGCCCTGACTGGGCTGCGCGATCTCTATGCTAGATTCCACAGGAGGTGGACTGGGGATAGGGGTCGGCTGGTCGGTGCCGGGAAATAGATCGAGAGTTAGTACGAGGCCACCGCAAATCCCGAGCAACACCAGAGCCAACACGCCCAGTCCAACCCACAAGACCCACTTTGGCAGACCTGACTGGCCTTCAGGCGCTTGTCCAGCGGTCGATTCACCCGCGTCCGTTCCCATTCCAATCGGTTCACCTTCGGTCATTTGCTGCTCCTCGCATCCATATTGGGATGCTTAATTCGCGGAACAGCCTAGCACATTTCGGTCCGGCGACCACCCGCCCAAAATAAAAAACCGGTCTCAATAGCAGGACCGGTTTTGAAGTTGCGAGGCCTATGAGGTATTAATTCTCGTCCAGGACCATGGCTCCTTCGCCATCATCTTGATACCCATAAATGCCTTGCGGCACATGGTTGTCCACTTGAAGCGCACCCGAATCCATGGCTTCCCAAATTAGCTGGAAGGGCACTTTGCCAGGCACCCATTTCTCAGAAATAATCACTCCGTGCCCTGGAAGCACCGTGAAAGCAATTTGGCGCGGATCGTCTGGGTTCTGCAGGGACTTGGCACGTGAAAATGCGCCCTTGATGCCTTCCGCCTGTGCGGATGTGGCGCATGAAACCGGGTAGTAATAATACGGAGGCTCAAGCGGCGCATACTCCACCAGCCCGGGATCAAAGCCACCAATTCCTCTATGGCCGTGCAATTTCGAACGCACAACCGGCACCTCGGCTCCGTCCTGCTCCACTCGCGGGAGCAAGCTGTCCATGTCCATCAGTTCTACCGCTTCCGAGGAAGGCGGATCGTTCTGCTTGCCGTCCACTTCCATCACAAGTGCCCCCAGCCCGTCTTCTCGGACTCCCACAATTACTGCTAAATCCTCCTCCTTCAGGTCGTCCTTCTCTACCGGCCGAGCACTTCCGGTCACCGTGGAGATCAGTGCGTCCAGTTGGGGGTCCCAGGTTGCGAAGCAGCCCTCGCTGTATTGATTTGCTACTCCCTGCGAGATTGCCGGTACCTGCACTAAATCGGAGATCCGTACCATCTCGGTGAAGAAATTTCGCTGGCCCAGCGCGGGTCCTGCGTCGAGCATACCTATGCGACCTTCCGACTCGACCCAGTCTGAATGAGGCAGCAAATCACTCACGACCTGATGACGTGTCACTTCCTCGGTGCTCATCACAGTTACGATGCGCATTACCAGGTCCTGATAACCGGCTTCGTCTGTCAGTTCGATTTTGGGGTGTGCTCCTACCAGATCAAAGTAGTGGACCCATCGGGGTTTTCCATCATGAACGAGCAGGATGACCCGGATGCTCTTAGCGTGGGCTTGCACCAGGCGCTCAAGTGCCATGATCGGGCCGCCTCGGCGACCCTGCTCAACCAGCACGCGATATGAATCAGGAGCCAATCCCGGGAATTTGAAATCCTCCGGATCCGGCGGCTCGCGGTCCAATACATTTTCGAAGTGGTCTAAGACGCTTTCGTATTCCTCCACCGTCATGTCCACAAGTGTGAACAGCTCTGGATCATTTTCGAGGCCGAAGCGCCGGCGAGCGGTGAAGAAAAGCGCCTGCCTCCAAGGAACCGGCTCGCCGTAGCGAGCCGTTGCAAACAGTACATCGATGTGGCCATCGGGAACGGAAGGCGCATCGTGTCCCAATGCAGTGAATTGCTCGCGGAGCTGCTCGGCGAATTCGTCCATCGCGGGGCTTGGTTCATTCGGTACATAGCCCACTCTGAGTTTTCTTAGCCAAGCGTGCGTGGGCTTGGTTGTCATCGAGCTTGGTTCGGTCGCGGTTCGCTCGAGCGCTGAACTCATGACGTCTTCCTCCTGGTCGCTACCCGCCA
>Ga0255053_10000727_pt1 | contig 18053 bp, 17 predicted proteins | sample JV7_2_22_MG_FD_188635 | JGI IMG/M metagenome (GOLD analysis project Ga0255053, IMG submission 188635) | Seawater microbial communities from Jervis Inlet, British Columbia, Canada - JV7_2_22 | ecosystem: Environmental > Aquatic > Marine > Inlet | place: Canada: British Columbia | collected...
ATGAGTTACGAAGAAATCGCACAGACGATGGATTGTCCGGTCGGTACGGTTCGATCCCGCATATTTCGCGCGCGGGACGCAATCGGCAAGAAGATCGGAACTTTGGTTGATTAATTTAGTATCAGGATACAGATACCGTTAGGTGATTTATGAACGACGCTCTGAAAATGCAGATATCCGCCTTCGTTGACGGTGAGCTGCCGGAAAATGAAAGCGAGTTGCTGTTGCGGCGACTGAGCCAGGACATTTCGCTGCGCCAGCAGGTCGCACAATATCTCGAAATTGGCCGCCTGATGCGCCAGGAACATGATGTGCCTGGCATAAGCGACTTGCGCGATCGGATTGCGGCAGCGCTCGGCGAGGAGCCGGTACAGCACCCGGTAAGCACCGACGTTTCCGGATCGAAGTTCATGAGGCCGGCAGTTGGTGCGGCAATTGCTGCATCGGTCGCGGTGCTGGCTTTATTTGCTGTGCAACAGGTGTATTCGCCGGATGACAGCGGAAATGTTGACACTAATTTTGCGGGCCGCACGGTGCCTGATAGTAGAACCGTGGCCGACCGGCCGGACGATGAGCTGCTGAAGCAGTTGTATCTCCGCCATAATCCTCGTCTCGTCACCTGGCAGCTGTGGGATGGTTCCCTTGTGGAAATCGAAGCAGAGGATGAGCCGGTGGAGAGTGATGACAGAGGTACTGACGAAGAAAGTCAGGACTAGTGGTCCAATAAGGCTTGCGCATCATTTAGATGAATAACACGATAAAGACATCTGCATTTTCATCGCTGCTGACGATCGGGGTCTTGTTGTCGACGCATTCGGCAATCGCGTTCGCTGCTGACGGGCCGCATGAGTGGCTTGGCCGTATGTCGCATGCCGTGCAGAACATGAGTTACGCAGGCACAGTAATTCGAACCAGGCGTGGTGAAGCGGAAGCGCTGAAAATTGTACGCAAAATAGACGACGGTGTCGTCAGCGAAAAAATGACTGTCCAGGAGGGCAATAGCCTGGAGATCATTCGCAAGGGCGACGAGGTGCATTGCATCCTGCCGGACACGAAGTCGGTGCTGGTCGAGAGTTGGGATAATCAGGGTACCCTGTTTTCGATGCTACCCAGCAGGGACATCAGGTTTGGCAACGAATACGACCTGTCGATCGTCCGCGAAGATCGGGTCGCTGGTCGCAAGGCTGTGCTGCTGGCAATCCGGCCTCACGATGAATTCCGCTTCGGTCATCGATTATGGCTGGATCGTAGTACGGCGTTTCCTCTGCGGACAGAGCTGATCGATGGCGACGGCACTATTCTCGAGCAAATCAAGTTTGCAGACATAAATCTGGATTCCGAAATTTCGGCGGAAGCCTTGTCGCCATCGGTAAGCCTGGAAAATTTCACCTGGTATGCGGAGACCGCAAAGCGGGTGGAGATTGACATGGAAATCGATTGGGATTGCGATGATCTCCCTGCCGGGTTCCGCGTCGTTTCAACGAAGACCGAGCAATTGCCGGGCGCAGATGCACCGGTGACGCACATCCTTTACAGCGATGGTCTCGCTACCGTGTCGGTATTCATCGGCCAGGTACGGAAAAAGAAGCTGGCCCGGCGATCCAATGTTGGGGGGTCCAACGCCTATAGCATGCAACTGGCCGATTATCAGATTACGGCAATTGGTGAGGTACCCGCAGCAACCGTGCAACGAATCGCCAGCTCGATGCGACAACGATAGCCCGCAGGACTTTGCCTGGCGGCTGCTTTCCTGTTACTGATATAAACGATATGGACTCACCTGTTGGCAGAATAGTTTCTGTCGCGTCGGGACATGCGACCGTGTCGGTGGATGGCGCTCAAATCTGCGCGCGCTGCGCTGCGGGAAAGGGGTGTGGCGCCGGTTTACTCACGGGCGCCAGCCGCTCACGACTGATCGACGTAAACGTACCGCCCGGCATGGACCTGAATCCGGGCGACGACGTTAAACTGGCATTAGCGCCCTCTCATCTGCTGCGCGCCGCAGTTCTTGCTTACGGATTGCCGTTGGCTGGCGTTGTCATCGCGCTCGGCATTGCGTGGATTATCAGCAGAACAGTGAACGACGTTCTTGCAGTCGTTCTCTCGATTTGTGGTCTGGCCGCAGGCGCACTATTGGGCCGGCATTTTCTCAATCAGGACGGCTGTCTCAAAGACCTCGTTCCAACGGTGTCTGAACGTAATGCCTGATATTCAGATCTATAGCCGTCCCGGCTGCCATATGTGTGAAGAACTCATCGAGGAAATCCTGCCGCTCGTGAGAGGCAGGGCTGAGCTCAAGGTCCTGAATATTGATACGCGGCAAGACTGGCAGGAAAAGTATGGCACGCGCGTGCCGGTCGTTGAGTTCGATGGCCGTTTCATCTGTCAGCATTATCTCGACAGGGATGCGCTCGCCAGCGTCCTCGACGAGATCGGGGTGTAAGCTGTGCAACCGCCCCCACAGCGATATCAAGCGTATATACTTCGCCGCTTGCAGGGCCTGACCCGATTCCATGAATCACATACGCAATTTCTCAATCATTGCCCATATCGACCATGGCAAATCGACGCTGGCAGACCGCTTTATCCAGCTATGCGGTGGGTTGCAGGCGAGAGAGATGTCGGAGCAGGTTCTTGATTCGATGGATCTGGAACGGGAGCGAGGTATCACGATCAAGGCGCAAAGCGTGTCGCTGAAGTACCGCGCTGCGGACGGCGAAGACTACCAGCTGAATTTCATCGATACGCCCGGTCACGTGGACTTTTCCTACGAGGTTTCCCGCTCGCTGGCTGCCTGTGAGGGTGCGCTGCTCGTGGTCGATGCTGCACAAGGCGTCGAGGCGCAAACCGTAGCAAACTGCATGACTGCGATCGACCAGGGCCTTGATGTGCTGCCGGTCCTGAACAAGATCGATCTTCCCTCTGCAGAACCCGAAAAGGTCATACGGGAAATCGAGGACATCATTGGTATCGACGCGCAGGATGCTGTCAGGGTCAGCGCCAAGACGGGCGAGGGCGTACCGGAATTACTCGAACATATCATTGCGAAAATACCGCCACCGTCCGGTAATCCCGAGGGGCCTCTGCAGGCGCTGATAATCGATTCCTGGTTCGACAATTATGTCGGTGTCGTGTCACTCGTCCGGATCGTCAACGGCAGCTTGTCAAAAGGCAGCAAGATTACCGTCATGTCGACGGACCGTTCCTACCGTGCAGATCGTGTCGGCAGCTTTACACCAAAGATGGAAGACCGCCCGGCGCTGGCAACAGGCGAAGTCGGGTTCGTCATCGCCGGCATCAAAGACATCTATGGCGCGCCGGTAGGCGATACGCTGACATTGACAAAGGAACCCTGTGACGAGCCGCTAGCCGGATTCCAGCAGGTGCAGCCGCGCGTTTTTGCCGGACTGTTTCCGATCAAGTCGGATGACTATGAGAATTTTCGCGAGGCATTGCAGAAGCTTCGCTTGAACGACGCGGCGCTGCATTTTGAGCCTGAGACGTCTACAGCACTGGGATTTGGCTTCCGCTGCGGCTTCCTCGGCATGTTGCACATGGAAATCGTTCAGGAGCGGCTGGAGCGCGAATATGGGCTGGAACTCATTACGACCGCCCCGACCGTGATATTTGAGGTCCTAGAGGTCGGAGGCCAGATACTCAAAGTCGACAATCCATCAAAGCTTCCCCCGGACAATGAAATCGTCGAGCTGCGCGAGCCTATCATTACGGCGAATATCCTCGTAACGGAAAAGCATGTGGGTTCGGTCATCAAGCTGTGCATCCAGAGGCGGGGCGTGCAGAAGCACCTCAGGTATCTCGGCGGTCAGGTCTCACTGGAGTACGAAATACCTCTCGCGGAGGTCGTCCTCGACTTTTTCGACCGCCTTAAGTCCGTCAGTCGTGGATACGCATCATTCGACTACCACTTTGAGCGTTTCGAACCCGCATCACTCGTGCGACTCGATATTTTGATAAATCAGGAGCGCGTTGACGCGTTATCGATTATTGTGCACCGGGAAAACGCACAAGCCAGAGGACGTGTGCTCGTTGAAAAAATGCGCGAGCTGATTCCCAGGCAGATGTTCGATGTTGCGATTCAGGCGGCTATTGGCAGACAGATAATCGCGCGAAGCACTGTCAAGGCATTGCGGAAAAACGTCACGGCGAAATGCTACGGGGGTGATATTACCCGGAAGCGAAAGTTGTTGGAGAAACAGAAAGCCGGGAAAAAACGAATGAAACAGATTGGGTCCGTTGAAATTCCACAAGAGGCATTTCTTGCGGTATTACGTGTAGAAAAGTGAGAACAAATCTTGAGTATTAGCCTTGCATTGATCTTGACGTTGTTGACGGCGTTTACTGGCGCAGTGGTCGCCTACGACAAATTTTACTTGCGAAAACGAAATTCCGATTCTGGCGGACAAACGAATGCCGCCCTCAACACCATAATCGATTATTCACGCTCGTTTTTTCCGGTGCTGTTGTTCGTTCTTGTAATAAGATCGTTTATTTTCGAGCCGTTTCGGATTCCTTCCGGATCGATGATGCCGACTCTGTTACAGGGCGATTATATTTTCGTCAAGAAATATTCTTTCGGCCTGCGTCTCCCGGTGCTCGACAAGAAGATCATTGAAACCGGTGAACCGGAAAGAGGCGACGTCGTTGTATTTCGCCTGCCATCCGAACCCAGCGTTAACTACATCAAGCGCGTGATCGGACTGCCAGGCGACGAAATAGTCTACGAGGCGCACCGTCTGACCGTAAATGGCGAGCTCATCGCAGTCACGCGAGACGCAGATCTTCCGATCGCGTCAGCGGCTGCCACGTACGTCGAGCAGCTCGGTGACCGGAAGCACGCGATTCTTGTCACCAATCCCCGCAATGCCATGCGCGATGGCAAGTTTACGGTTCCGGATGGCCACTATTTCATGATGGGCGATAATCGTGATAATAGCCGCGACAGCCGCTTCATCGGTGCAATTCCGGAGACCCACCTGGTTGGCGAAGCCGTGCGTATCTGGATGCACATGGACGGGCTTGAGTGGCCGGAGTGGACGCGGATCGGCACGAAGATAGAATAATGAGGTGTCAGTCACTGATTTCGCGGTTAGAATTGCGCTACCCTTGGCCGGAGCAAAGTGGAGTAGGTGCATGTTTAGCTCGGACAATTGCGGTCAAATACGCCGTTTTCGACACCCAACGTTGATGAGGCGGACTCAGTCGCGCCAGGCCGGCATCACGACGGTGGGTTTCGTGATTCTGGCCATCTTCGTCGGGCTGTTTGCGTTCGCAGGAATGCGCCTTTCGCCGGTCTATCTTAATTACATGAAAGTTGCGGGCGTTCTTGATGGCGTATACAAAGAGTTTGACAGTCAGAATCCGTCGCGCGCGGCACTTCAGAAGTCAATACGGCGGCGCTTCGATGTCGAGAGCGTCTCTGTCATCACTGCCAGAGACATCAAAGTAGTCAGCGAGAGCGGCGGGTTCCGGATCGAGGCGGTTTACGATCACATGGCGCCGTTTATCGGCAATGTTTCTTTTTCGGTACATTTCGACAAGAAAGTGTTGGTGCGCCGCTAAGGGAGAAACGTGTCATCTCCTTCCGGTACAGACTCGCCGGACAAAAAAGCCGGCCGAAGATCCGGTATAACGAGCCAAAGAAATGAGCGATCCGTTTGGATAAGACAGCGACCTGGCTGAAGAAGTCGCTGGATTACGAATTTCAAAATAGTCAGCTCCTGGAACAGGCGCTTACTCATCGCAGCGCTCCCGGCATCAACAACGAACGGCTGGAATATCTGGGCGATGCGGTTCTCGATTTCGTCATTTCGGAGGCCGTCTATCTGCAGCGTCCCGATGCGTCAGAAGGCGTCCTCAGTCGATTGCGATCCTCGCTTGTCAAAGACACAACGCTTGCAGAAATATCAACCGATCTCGGCTTTGGTGAACACCTGATTCTTGGCTCGGGCGAGAAGAAAAGCGGCGGCCACAGACGCGCGTCAATTCTTGCGGACGCATTGGAAGCGATCTTTGGAGCCGTTTACCTGGATTCGGGTTTCGATGAAGCGCGACGGATTATCCACAATGCGTTTGCAGGGCGTCTTGTCGAGATTCCCGATTCTGCCGAGCTCAGGGACCCGAAGACGCGGCTCCAGGAGCTTGTGCAGTCGAGAAGAATTGCGTTGCCGGACTACCGGGTTGAAAAGATAGACGGCGAAGCCCATAAACAGACCTTCAGTGTTCGTTGCACTATCGCGGAACTCGACGCGAGCACGACCGGGCAGGGCACGACGCGAAGGGATGCGGAGCAGGAATCAGCTCAACATATGCTGGCGTTACTTGAAAAGGCGGATTAGTCGGTGCCGGAACGAATCATTCGTTGCGGGTTTGTTGCCGTCGTCGGGCGTCCGAACGTCGGCAAGTCAACGTTGATCAACGCAATCCTCGGCAGCAAAATAAGCATCGTTACGCCGAAGCCACAAACGACGCGACACCGAATTCTTGCGGTGTATACGAGGAACGACAGTCAGATTATTTTTATCGATACACCTGGGCTGCATCGCGGTGCAGCCAAGACGATAAACCGTATGATGAATCGTACGGCGGCCAGCGCGCTTTCCGACGCCGATCTCATCTTGTTTGTCAGCGAAGCAAACCGGTGGACGGCCGAGGATCAGGATGTTCTTGACAGACTGAAAGAATCTACGGCTCCCGCAATCGCATTGCTTAACAAAATTGACAAAGTGCACCCGAAGGAAGAGCTGTTATCGGTTATGTCAGCAATGTCCGAGCGCCATACTTTCGATGAAGTGTTACCGATTTCGGCGAAACTGAACGACAATCTCGACAGGCTGGTTGAGCTGATTCCGGCCTACCTGCCCGAATCGCCAGCCTTGTATCCTGAGGAGATGATCACCGATCGCAGTGAATCGTTTCAGATTGCTGAGCTCATTCGCGAAAAACTGACCTTGTTGCTGCGCCAGGAAGTACCGTATGGTCTTACCGTAGAGATCGAACAAATCAATAAAGAGCCGGAGGGCGTCGGCATCAACGCGATAATATGGGTCGAACGTGACAGCCAGAAAGGAATCGTGGTCGGCAAGGGAGGCAATGTTCTCAAGAAAGTAGGACGCTCGGCCCGGCTCGAGCTCAAGGAGCGACTGGGCATGCCGGTTCATCTGGAACTCTGGGTCAAGGTCAAGGATAACTGGGCAGACAGCGAGAAGGAGCTCCTGCGACTGGGCTACGAGTAGCGATATGGCGGCTAGCAAACGCGTACAAGGCGAACCGGCCTTTCTCCTGCATCACCGGCCGTTTAGAGATTCCAGCCGCATCCTGGACATCATAAGCCCCAACTACGGGCGCCTGGCACTGGTTGCCCGCGGCAGCCGCTCCGCGAAATCCCGCCTGCGTGGCGTTCTCCGGCCTTTCCTGCCCCTGCGGCTTTCCTGGGTGATCCGCTCCGAGCTCGGCACACTGACCGGCGCCGAGATGAACGGCGCGCCGATATCATTGAATGGCGATGCCCTCATGTCCGGGTATTACATTAACGAGCTTTTGCTCAAGCTTTTGCACCGGCACGATCCTCAACCGGAAATCTTTACTGTCTACATGAACACCATCGAAAACCTCGCAGCATCGGCCGACGTCGCCATGCCGCTACGTCATTTCGAGATGGAATTACTTCGCTTACTTGGTTATGCGCTGAATCTCGAACATGATACGGAGATGCGCGAACCGCTTCGCTCCGATACGATGTATGAATACCGTGTCGAGCAGGGCCCAGTGCCCGTCGGCGATCGCAAGGGGCCGATGGTGTTCTCCGGTCAGGAGCTTACGGCCGTCAGAAACGAGGATTTTGAACTGCCCGAGGTACTGAATTGCGCAGGCCGGCTTCTGCGTGAAGTTATTTCCTTTCACCTGGGCGGGAAAGAACTCAAGAGCCGCAAAGTGCTCCTGGAATTACGGCGGGCAGGCGATACGCATTCGCCGTAGAATTGCAAAGCGATTTTTAGCGAGGACACAAGACTTGGACAAGGGAAACACACTGCATCTGGGTGTCAACATAGACCACGTTGCGACTCTCCGGCAGGCGCGCGGCACCACTTATCCGGATCCGGTAAGTGCCGCGCTGATCGCCGAGAAATCCGGTGCCGACAGCATCACGCTGCACCTGAGGGAAGACCGCCGGCACATTCAGGATCGGGACCTTTATGCGTTGAAGAAAGCCATGCAAACCCGGATGAACCTCGAGATGGCAGTCACTGAAGAAATGCTGCGCGTAGCAACGGACGTAGCACCGGGTGATTGCTGTCTTGTGCCCGAGAAGAGAGAGGAACTGACTACCGAAGGCGGTCTCGACGTGGCCGGTCAGCTGGAAAAAGTCGCCGATGCATGTGCCCGTCTTGCCGATCAGGGCATTCGTGTTGCACTTTTTATCGACCCCGACGCGCGGCAACTGGAGGCGGCGGTACAGGCCGGGGCAGCGGTGGTGGAGCTTCATACCGGAACTTACGCCGACGCGGACGGTGCGGAGCAACAGGATGAGCTCGAGCGCGTGATATCAGCCGCGTCTCATGCACAGCAAATCGGCTTGATCGTCCATGCAGGCCATGGTCTGCATTATGAAAACGTCACGGCGGTTGCCTGTATTCCCGAGATCGTCGAACTCAACATCGGCCACGCGATCATCGCGGAATCTGTTTTTGACGGCATCAGCGTAGCCGTCGGCAGAATGAAACAATTGATGAATGAGGCGAGAGTTTCATGATTTTCGGTGTCGGCACCGATATCGTCGAGCTTTCCCGCGTACAGGCAACCTATGATCGATTCGGTGATCATTTTGTCGATCGATTGTTAATGGACGAAGAACGCAAGCTTTTTGAACTCAACAAGTGGCCGGTGCGTTTTCTCGCCATGCGTTTTGCGGCCAAAGAGGCGACGGTCAAGGCGATGGGCACCGGTTTCCGGCACGGTATGTGGTTGCGCGACGTCGGCATTGTCAATAATAACTCGGGCCGACCTCTGGTCATTTTTTCGGAACGGGGCCGGGGAGTCTGCGAGCGTCTTGGCATTGCCGCGAGCCATGTCAGTCTGACGGACGACGCCGGGCTGATAGTGGCCTTCGCGGTCGTTGAGAAATCCTAGTGGTTCATCAATATAGCCTTGGTGGACCACTAAAGATTGGTGAGACACGATGAACTGTTTTGCTTTCGACATTGAAACGATTCCGGACGTCGAGTTCGGACGACGAATGTGGAATCTCGAAGATCTTTCTGACGAAGATGTGGCGACGGCAATGAGCTTCATGCAACAGCAAAAGACGGGCAGCGATTTCCTGCCATTACATCAACACCAAGTTGTTGCGATTTCCGTCGCACTCAGAACGGGAGACAGTTTCAAGGTCTGGAGCCTGGGCGACGCGGGCTCGGACGAGGCTGACCTGGTGCGCCGCTTTTACGATGGCATCGACCGTTACTCGCCGGACCTCGTGTCCTGGAACGGCTCAGGCTTCGATCTGCCTGTGCTGCACTACAGGGCACTCAAGAACAACATTCAGGCACCTCGGTATTGGGAGACCGGGGATGGCGACAGGAGCTTTCGCTATAACAACTATCTCAATCGATATCATTGGCGACACATTGACCTGATGGAAGTCTTGTCAGCATTTCAGGGGCGAGGTCGGGCCAGCCTCGATCAAGCGGCTGTGTTGCTCGGCTTTCCCGGCAAGCTGGGGATGAGCGGGGACAAGGTTTGGCCGACCTGGCTCGACGGCGGCATCGACAACATACGCGATTATTGTGAAACAGATGTCCTGAATACTTACCTGATTTACCTGCGTTTCGAGTTCATGCGAGGCAATCTCGATTCGAAAGACATAGAGCGGGAATACCGGCTCGTCCGCTCTACCCTGGCTTCGATGGACCTGCCGCACCTGAACGATTTTGCGGCTGCATGGCCGGCCGACTAAAGCACGAAATAATGGCCCGTGTGCGCGAACCGGAAATTGCACGTATTGACTCCGTGACCCACGACGGCAAGGGTATTGCCGCGATATCGGGCAAGAAAGTATTCGTAGCCGGGGCGCTTGAAGGCGAGGAAGTGCGGTTTCGGCGCCGCAAGAGAAGACGCAAATACGACGAAGCTGAATTGTTGGAAGTGCTGTCGGCGTCGCCAAAACGCAAGGAGGCCCGCTGCGCCGTCTTTGGCGTCTGTGGCGGTTGCTCGCTGCAACATGTCGACGACTCGGAGCAGCGGAACATCAAACAGCAGGCCCTGCAGGATGCCCTGGAGCGCATTGGGCAGGTAGAGCCTCTGCGCTGGCTTCCGCCGGTTTTCGATGCTCCCTGGAATTATCGTCGCCGTGCGCGACTGGCCGTCAAAGACGTGGCCGGCAAGGGGCGCGTACTCGTCGGTTTTCGGGAACGCCATGCGCCGTTCATCACCGACATGCACCGCTGTGAGGTGCTTGCCCGCCCGGTCGACGAGCTGATCGATCCCCTGAGTGAGCTCATCGGTGGTTTGAGCATTCGCAGTCGTTTGCCGCAGATCGAAGTGGCCGTTGCAGAAAACGCAACTTCGCTCGTGTTTCGGGTTCTGGATGCGCCGACCGAATCGGATCTTGAGCGCATGAGGACCTTTGCTGCGGAACGCGATTGTCGAGTTTATCTGCAACCCGGCGGCCCGGACTCGATATCAGTGTTGCAGCCGGAAGGGTCATTATCGCCTCTCAGTTACAGTCTGCCGGAATTTGATATCGTCATTGAATTCGAAGCCACTGACTTCATTCAGGTCAATGGGCTGGTGAACCGGCGCATGGTTGCCGCGGCGCTGGCTTTGCTGCAGCCGGACAAGGACGACCGGATCCTTGATCTTTTCTGCGGCATCGGCAATTTTTCGCTGCCGCTGGCACGATTTTGCGGTCATGTTGAAGGTGTCGAGGGGGATGCAGGTCTTGTCGCTCGCGCCAAAGCGAATGCCGTGCGTAACGGGATATCCAATGCCACGTTTCGCTGTGCGGATCTGAGCCGTATTGACGGCAAAGAGCGCTGGCTGGCCGATGACTGGACCGGCCTGCTGCTGGATCCGGCCAGGAGCGGTGCGCCTGAAGTCGTTGGTCATATCCAGCGCATCAACCCGTCCAGAATCGTCTACATCTCTTGCCATCCGGGAACGCTGTCGAGAGATTTGGCAGCGCTCGTCTCCGCGCATGGATATCGGCTGGAGGCTGCGGGAATCATCGATATGTTTCCGCATACCGGGCACGTCGAATCCATCGCTTTGTTAGAAAAATAGTAGAAATAATAATTAGTTAAGGATCAATTCTCGAAAAATGCTGCGGTGTAGTACGCAAGGCTTGGACCTTGACGGACCGGCCATCTAGGCTAGCCAGAATATGGCTCTGGGACCCGTCATGCTGGACGTCGAAGGGCTTGCCGTAACGCCGGCAGACCGCACGCTCTTGCGTGAGCCGGCGGTCGGCGGCGTAATCCTGTTTGCCCGGAATTATGAGTCTGCGAGCCAGCTCAACGATCTCGTCAGTGAGATTCGGGCACTTCGCAGCCCGCCGCTCCTGATTGCCGTGGACCACGAAGGCGGCAGGGTGCAGCGTTTCCGCGACGGCTTTACCGCCATTCCGCCAATGCGCAAGATCGGGCATGAGTACGATATCGATCTCGGTGGGCCACTGCTCCTTCCAAAAACGGCGGGCTGGGTGAGCGGTTCGGAACTCCGGGCGATGGGCATCGATCTCAGTTTTGCTCCATGCCTGGATCTGGACTGGGGCGTCAGCGAGGTCATCGGGGATCGCGCTTTTCATAAAGACCCGGAGGCCGTTGGCGATCTTGCCGGCGCATTTTCGCGCGGCCTGCGAAGTGCCGGCATGGCAGCAATTGGCAAGCACTTCCCGGGACACGGGGCTGTTGTCGCCGATTCGCACGAGAAGCCCGCGGTTGACCGGCGTGAATACAGTGACGTACTCGACGACATGCTTCCATACGACAAACTGATCGGCAACGAACTGCTGGCCGGCGTCATGATGTCGCATGTCATTTATGCCGAGATGGATCCGCTGCCCGCCGGCTTTTCCAAATACTGGATTCAATCGGAATTGAGATCACGTCTGGGATTTGGTGGCGCCGTCTTTTGCGACGACCTGACCATGAAGGCGAGTGAGAGTTACGGGACGATGCCGAAACGCGCCAGACTGGCCCTGGAGGCCGGGTGCGACATGATTTTGATCTGTAACGACCGGCCCGCGGCCCAGGCAGCCGTGTCGTCCCTTGAGGAGTACTCGAATCCCTTGTCGCTCGTGCGTCTGGCCAGATTGCACGGGACCGGACAGATTCTTCGAGAGTCGTTGCTGGCCAGCGAGGAATGGCAGGCGGCAGCAAAGCGTTTTATTGATTGGCAGGATCGCCCGCCATTGGAACTGAATGCCTGATTCCTGTCGGCGTCGATTGCGTCATCACCGTCAATACGGTCGGCCTGATCAATGCCAGGCGATTTCCCGCCCTCTGGCCGTGCCGACCAGCTGCTCGACGATACCTTCGGAACGGGATCACAGTATTTATGACGGGGTTTCGGCTACTCTGGCCCCTGCAAACAGGCAGGCACTGTAAATTCCTGGATTCGATGAAAACGCTGCATAGAAAAATACTGGAGCAACTGATCGCGGGGTCTGGGGAACCCCTCATCGTTGCCTGCATCGACCGGGCGGATTGGCCGGTCGTGCTGTGTAATCCTGCATTTGACAGCATTGCCGGCGGGCAGACCGCCATGGGTCGGCCGTTCGCCGACCTGGTCGAGCAACTCGTCGGCCGTGAGCTGGCGCCGGGGATCACCGAGACAGTGCGATTCGGGCAGGCAACCTCAATTCCCGTCGAGCTCAGCAACCGCGAATATCTGCTCGTACTGGAGCCAATGTCGCTTGGTAAAGAGAAAAGCACCCGGTATTACGCGGCCTATTGGCGTGGCGGCGCCGGTTCCGCCGGGGCGGCGACCGACGGCGAGATGCATCAGGCCCTCTTGAAGGCCAAACGCCGAATCAGAGAATTATCGAGGGACGACCCTGTAACCGGCCTGTTGAACGCCACTGCGTTTCGAGAAATCCTGGCCCACGACTGGGCCGTCGCGGCCAGAGAAAAGACGACCCTGGCGCTTGTCTGTTTTTCAGTCGACGATTTCGACGCTTACCGGGACGTTTTCGGCCGACACTCGGCGGATTCCTGCCTGCGTCGTGTCGGGCAGGAAATTCGGCGCTGTCTCAGGCGCGCCAGTGACGTTGCTGCGAGGGTGAACGACCACAAGTTGATTGTATTGTCTCACGTTTCGGAGGAAGAGGGCGTCCAGGAATTCGCGGCGAAGATATCGACGGCGGTGCGTGATCTCGTCATACATCATCCGCGGTCGGGTGTGTCGCGTTTTGTTACGGTCAGCTTCAAAACCTGCCTTATGCAGGCGGGACAGGGCGGCGCCAGCGCCGACGACTTTCTGGATAAGACCCTGTCCGACTGAACCGGGGGGACTGATCACGTTCTTATCGTCGGGCCCGCTCACGGCTTGCGTCGCGCATGTCCCCCTCACTCGGGCTAAGGACTCAACAAACTGCCGGGCAGCAGGTCCTCGGTATCGTCAATGATCTCATCTTCGGTTTCCTCCACGCGCGTAATCTTTGCAATCATGCCAAACTTCGGGTGGTCGAAGTACCGTATGTCGCCGTTTTTCATGATGCGGTCCTCGAAGATTCGGTACCGGATCGGTGGCGGCAACAATTCACCGTACTGATCGATCAGTTCATACTCGTTCTGAATGCGGGAATCGCCGAATGTCAGAACACTTGCTGACGTTTCTTCAGGTGGTGATGAAAGGGGAGGATCCTTGTCCATGGTCAAATCGACCACGAGATGCAGGTAACGACCGAGATACAGCGTCAGAGTGCCGTCGAGCCCGGGCGGCGGATCGCCGAGCGTGCGTAGCCCGATCGAGGCAGTCATGTCTTTTTCATAGGTGGGCTGGGTCCAGCCTGCCCGCATGATCGGCTCGTAAGCATCGAGCTCGACCAGCTTGTCGTAAATCTCATTCATCGCGAAGGTATCGGTATCGAGCAGCACGAGCTCGAGGTCCATGTAGCGGCGCGCTATCGCAGGCGCTTCAATTTCTGCAAGCACTTCGCCCGGCTCGGGAAATTCGGAGAAATCCGTATCAAAGTAATCTTCGTCGGCTGGATCGGGCGCTACCTCGACAGCCGGTTCGTCAGCTGTCCAGATCTCGGTGCCGGCGGACGTGCCTGCGCCGTAGGAAAATATAATCAACTCGACCGTGTAACGTCGAACAGGCTCGACAGTCTCGCCGGTCTCTTCGCCAGGCAAGACTTCAGCATCTTGCTGGGCAAAAGCCGGCAACACCGCTGCAGCGAGTGCGACGACTGCTACGCAGAAGGCAGCACGCATGAATGTCCTCTTTTTGCCAAAAACTCCACCTTGTCTGCCCATTAGCTGGCCAGCGCCCGGCGGGTGTCCGAGCCGGGTTTCGAGACCAGCAGTGTAAGCAGTTCCTCGATGAATTTGAATCGCTGAGCCGCATCGCTCAATTCCGTTCGAAACTGTAATCGATGCGCGCTCTGCATTCGATAGGTCTGGCTGTCTTCCTGCACAAGTTGCACCAGTGAGACAGGATCGACCCGGCTCTGGCCGACGAACTGGAGGTAGCCGCCGAATTCCGATGCGTCGATTTTCTCGATCCCGAGCATTGAAGCATCCTGTTTGATGGCCGCGATTCGCATCAGGTTTCTGGCTGCCTCCGGCAGAAGACCAAAGCGATCGATGAGTTCGATCTGCAAGTCCTTCAATTGTTCCAGGGAATTCGCGCTCGCTATGCGCTTGTACAGGATGAGCCGCAGATGAACGTCCGGCATGTAGTCTTCGGGCAATAACGCGGGTATGTGAAGGTTTATGTCGACGCCGGCATTCAGTGGGCCCTCAAGATCAGGCTCTTCACCTGCCTGTAAGGATTGAACAGCCCGGGCCAGCAGTTCCGTATACAGGGAAAAACCGATTTCCTGAATCTGACCGGTTTGTGTATCGCCCAGCAGTTCGCCCGCGCCGCGAATCTCGAGGTCGTGTGTCGCCAGCACAAACCCCGCTCCCAAATCACTGAGTGAATCAATCGCCTCCAGTCGCTTGACCGCGTCCGCTGTCATCGCGGCCCTGGGTGGCGCGACGAGATAAGCGTACGCACGGTGGTGAGACCGACCCACGCGGCCGCGTAACTGATGCAGCTGGGCAAGACCAAAACGATCAGCGCGGTTGATGATGATCGTATTTGCGGTAGGTACATCGATGCCGCTTTCGATAATCGTCGTACACAAAAGGACATTGAAGCGACGATGATAGAAGTCCAGCATGACCTGCTCGAGTTCCCGTTCGGGCATTTGTCCATGGCCGGTTCTGATACTGGCTTCGGGAACGAGTTTCGACAGCCGCTCCTCAATCGAGGCGATGTCCTCCACGCGGTTGTGAATGAAAAAGACCTGGCCACCGCGCTTGATCTCGCGCAGGCAGGCTTCACGGATCACGACGTCGTTCCACTCACTGACAAAAGTCTTGACCGCAAGCCTTTCGGGAGGTGGCGTCGTAATCAATGACATGTCCCGCAGCCCGCCAAGCGCCATGTTCAGCGTTCTCGGTATCGGCGTTGCTGTCATTGTCAGCACGTCGACTTCGCTTCGCAGCATCTTGATCGCTTCTTTGTGGCGCACGCCGAAGCGGTGTTCCTCATCGACTATGACAAGCCCGATGTCGGAGAAGTCTTTCGTGTGTTGCAATAATCGATGCGTGCCGATGACGATATCGACAGTCCCTCGCCGCATTCTCTCGACGACATCCTTTGCTTCTTTTTGCGAACGAAAGCGGGACAGTATTTCCACCTGAACCGGCCAGTCCGCAAAGCGGTCTTTGAACGTCTGACCATGCTGCTGCGCCAGCAGCGTCGTCGGCACGAGAATGGCGATCTGTTTGCCACCGTGCGCGACCGCGAACGAGGCTCGCAGGGCAACCTCGGTCTTGCCAAATCCGACGTCGCCGCAGACAACGCGGTCCATTGGTTTGTCTGATGCCAGGTCGCCGAGCACTTCATCTATCGTGCGCGTCTGATCCTCGGTGGGCTCGAAAGGAAACCCATCCACGAACGTCTGGTAATCTGTCTCGGGCCAAAGAAAGCGGTGCCCCGGCCGCGCTGCCCGCCTTGCATAAACGTCGAGCAATTCCACGGCAACATCGCGGATCTTCTTGATCGCCCGCTGCCGGGCCCTGGCCCACTGATCGCTACCGAGCCTGTGCAATGGCGCGTTCTCGGCCGACGCGCCCGTATAGCGCGAAATCAGGTCCAGCGAGTGCACGGGCACATAGAGTTTGTCGCCGCCCGCATATTCCAGGCTCAGGAATTCGCCGGATACTCCGCCGGTCTCCAGCGTCGTCAGTCCCAGGTATCGGCCGACGCCGTATTCCGCATGGACGACCGGAGAGCCCTCCTGGAGATCGTTGAGTTGCCGGATGATCATTTCAGGGTCGCGTTCGGCCCGGTGTCGGCGGCTGCGTTGTCGCGGCTTCTCACCGAACAACTGTTGCTCGCTGATGATGGCGACCTCGGCCTCAGGCAAGAGCACACCGTTTTCGATCGGAGCTACCGTGACGCCAATATCCGGACCACCGTCCAGAAACGCCGGCCAGCCTTCGACCCGGAAAATATCGAGACCGCGAGCACTCAACATCTCGTAAATACTCTCCTGCCGACCGGGAGAATCAGCCGTAAACAAAACCCGGCCATCGAATTTCTGAAGAAAATCGACGACAGCACGTGCTGCATCCTCGTAACGCGGCTCGATTCGCAACGCAGGCGGCAATCTGGCAGGCAGGTTTACTGTGCCGTCAATTTCACGGAGTGACTGTGACGAGTAATCGATCCGGCCAAACGCGTTGAATCGTTCGCTGATGTCGCGAGGATGGGAAAAACTCGCTTCGGGGGGCAGTACCGGTCGCTCCGGATCCAGGCTGCAGAGCTCGTATCTCTCATGAATTTCCTGCCACGCTTTGTCGAGGACTTGAGCAATATCGGACGGAACAAAAAGAATGCAGTTTTCGGGCAGGTAATCGAGGAGACTCGCGGTCGACGCATAGAACAACGGCAGGTAATACTCGATCCCGCCATGTGCGATTCCGTCAGATACTTCACGGTACACTCGTGAACGTGACGGCTGGCCCTCGAATCTTTCACGATAGCGGTCACGAAAATCTCTGACACTTGCCTGGTCGAGTGGAATCTCCCTTGCTGGCAATACCCGAATGTGCTCCATCGTCTCACCAGACAACTGACTGTCCGGATCGAAAAACCGCAGGCTTTCGATCTCGTCGTCGAAGAAGTCGATGCGTAGTGGCGCAGACGAACCCATCGGGAATATATCGAGGAGTGAACCACGGACCGCGAATTCCCCGTGCTCGTCAACCTGAGGCACCCTCAGGTAACCGGACGCGGTCAGTTTATCGATGAAAACCTGCCGTTCGAGGACTTGTCCGAGGCTTATCGAGAGCGATCGTGCTGCGACGTAATCGGTTGGTGGCAATCTCTGCAACAAACTTGGCGCCGATGCGATAACAATTCCCTTTGTCTGATCGGGCAGATCAGACAGCACCCGAAGTCGTTGAGAAATAATGTCCTGGTGCGGAGAGAAACTGTCGTAGGGCAGCGTCTCCCATTCGACAAAGTGCGATACCGCTATTCTTTCGCCGGCGAAGAAGCGGATTTCCGCCTCGAGCTGATCGGCGTGCCGGGGATCGGAGGCGAGGACCAGGACGGGTCGAGCCGAGTTTTCGGCGAGCTCCAGCGCGGCCAGCGCCGCACTGGCACCGATCAAGCGGCCCCACGCAGCCGGCTGGCCGGCGTCCGGCACTGTTATGAGCGACGAGAATAATGATGAACTACGAGCCACGAAACTGATCGGCCGGGAAAACGGCCCGCGATTATCTCACAGACAAATGACGACGTCCGGCAGGGGGGAT
>Ga0255053_10000729_pt1 | contig 18030 bp, 13 predicted proteins | sample JV7_2_22_MG_FD_188635 | JGI IMG/M metagenome (GOLD analysis project Ga0255053, IMG submission 188635) | Seawater microbial communities from Jervis Inlet, British Columbia, Canada - JV7_2_22 | ecosystem: Environmental > Aquatic > Marine > Inlet | place: Canada: British Columbia | collected...
CCGCCGGATCGATCGTCAGCTCGCCGGCCGCTGCGGGCGTCAGGGCGACCCCGGGAGCTACGAGATAATCCTCTCGCTCGAGGACGACGGGGCTGCCCTCTACTTCCCGCGGGGAGTCCGGCGTATCCTGACCGCTCTTGCCACAACGGCGGGAGTCGTGCCTCCCCGGCTGGGAATTATTCTCATGCGACTTCCGCAACTCGCCGAAGAGAGAAAGCACGGCCGTATGCGGCGCGCCTTGATGGAGCTCGAGGAATCCCTCGCGGATCTCCTGGCGTACTCGGGGCCGCAAGATTAATCAAGATAAGAGGCACTGAACTCACCTTGTTCAGGAAGATTCGAGAGTTGATGCGACCACGATGGGGACGCGCCGCGCTGGGTGTGGTGCTGCTTGCGTCGACGTTTCTTCCCGCAATCCTATACGTGCGTTCTTCGCACCAGGCCGCGCCCGAGCCCGTCGAGGCGGCAGCACCGAGATCAGCGTCGATCGATCCGTCGCCCACACCGGCTCCGGTCAGCCACGCCAGGGCACCGCTCGAGGTGGAGACGCTTCCCGAACCCGGAGCCTCACCGGAGCCGCCGGCCCACCTCCCGCAGATCGGTGACGATTTCGTCGGAGAAGACCTGGCCTCGCTCCCCCCCACGCCCATCGACGGCGGCGACCTGCCGGCGCCGGTGGAGAAGTCGACGGAGTGGGATGCGCCGGCGGCCACCGAGCTGCTCGCAATCGAGACGTCGACGGTCGGCGACGGTTCCCCGGCCCACCTCCCGCAGATCGGTGACGATTTCGTCGGAGAAGACTTGGCCTCGCTCCCCCCCACGCCCATCGACGGTGGCGACCTGCCGGCGCCGGTGGAGAAGTCGACGGAGTGGGATGCGCCGGCGGCCACCGAGCTGCTCGCAATCGAGACGTCGACGGTCGGCGACGGTTCCCTGATCGAGCTGCGGGCCAACGGAAGCATCTCTGTCTTCGAAGTCTTCACGCTCGACGATCCAGATCGTCTGGTGATCGATCTGCCCGGCATGGTGAGCACCGTGTGGCCGTTGCCCTTGAAGGTGGACTCCACCCGGGTTGCTCAGATTCGGGTGGGAAGACACGACGCCATGGTGCGGGTCGTGCTCGATTCGGAGGACGGCGCAGAAAGCTTCGAGAGCCGGGTCCTGGAACCCGCGCCCGATGGCCTGCGGATCACCCTTGGACCCCTCGCCGAGGTGAGCCGCGCGCCCCCCGAGGAGCAGGCGGAGCCTCAGCCGGTGGCGTCCATTGCGCCGCCCGACGAGGCGGCACCCATCGCCCCGGGGCTGACGCAGCCGGCACGGAAGAGCGGAGAGCTTCCCCTCTACCTGGTGCCGAGCGACGCAGCGGAGGGCTCCTCGGCGTCCGCTCCGGCCCGGGAAGAGAGCTACGACTGCATCATCGAGCCCTTCGAGCTCGTCGAGGTCGGGAGTTCTCTCACCGCCGTCGTCGCATCCGTGGATGTAGAGCGAAGCGACTTCGTGGAAGCGGGTCAGGTGCTGGCGCGGCTCGAGGCGTCGCCCGAGCGGGCGACCGTCGCCGTGGCGCGCGCGCGGGCCCAGATGGATGGAATCCTCCTGGCGCGCCGGGCCAGGATGGAACTCGGTTGGCGCAAGCAGGAGCGGGCGGAGCAGCTCTTCGAGCAAGACGTACTCTCGGCCAACTTGCGGGACGAGATCTCGACCGACGCCGAGGTCGCGAAGGCGGTGGTTCAGGAGGCACGTGAAGAGAAGGAACTCATGGAACTCCAGTACCAGGAGGCGATCGAGCGGCTGGAGGAGCACACGATCCACAGTCCCATCTCCGGCGTGGTGGTCGATCGCCTGAAGTTCCGCGGAGAGGTGGTGAAGGAAGAGACCATCGTGGTCCTCGCCCAGATCGATCCACTTCGCGTAGAGGTGATCCTTCCGGCGGCCTATTTCGGGTCGGTTCTACCCGGCATGCGGGCAGAGGTGACTCCCGAGCTTCCGAACGCAGGCGTCCGGGTGGCATCGGTAACGGTCGTCGATCCTGTGGTGGACGGGACGAGTGGCACCTTCGGCGTGAGGCTCGAACTCCCGAACGCGGACTACGCCGTGCCGAGTGGTCTGCGCTGCCGGGTTCGCTTCCTGCAGATCGATTAGTTGGCGCCATCATGCGCGGCAACCTCATCTACGTTCGAATCGCCTTCGGCCTCGCCGTCCTGACCTGCTCGATCCTGGTCGGTCTGGATCTGACCGGTGTTCTGCCGCGTCAGTCCTCCATCCTTTCAGAATCCCGGGTCCAGCTCTGCGAGTCTCTCGCTCTCGAGGCGGTTGCCGCGGCGGATCGCCAGGACTTCTCGTCGATCAGGAGGATGTTCGAAAGGGCGGTGCAACGCAACGAGGACGCGCTCTCGATCGGCCTGCGTTCCAGGAACGGTCGCCTCCTGGTGGCCACCGCGGATCATGCACAGCTCTGGGCGCCGGAATCCGACGAGGGATCGACCATGTCGCATGCCCGCATCCCGCTGATACGCAAGGATGAGCGCTGGGGAGTCATCGAGGTGCGCTTCGCGAGAGCCTCGACATCCGGGTTCTTCATGAACCTCTGGGGGAATACACTCTTTCGCGTTCTCGTCTGGGTCGCGATCGTCGGCTTCCTCTCGTACCTGATCTACATGAAGCGCACGCTCCGGCATCTGGACCCGACGACCGTGATCCCACCGCGCGTGCAGGCGACCCTCGACATCATAGCGGAGGGGGTCGTTCTGCTCGACCGGAGCGAGCGGATCGTGCTGGCCAACTCCACCTTTGCCGATCAGGTCGGCCGTCCTCGCGAGACCCTGATGGGGGTCAAGGCATCCGATCTCGGCTGGCTGGTTCCGAAATCCCTCGAGCCGGCTCGTGAGCTGCCCTGGCAGCTCGCTCTCGAGAACTCGGAGACGCATACGGGAATGCCCTTGAGCATCAAGGTCGGACCCGACGACATCGAGACCTTCATGGTCAACGGGGCTCCGGTGGCAGAGGAGTCCGGGCAGGCGCGGGGCACGATCGCGACCTTCGACAACATCACGGAGCCCGAGAGAAACCGCGCGGAGTTCGAGATGGCCCTCGTCACGATCGAGAAGTCACGCGACGAGATCCGGCTCCAGAACGACGAGATCCGGCTCCGGAACGACGAGCTCCAGGCCATGGCGATGTGCGACCCGCTGACGGGCATCTCCAATCGGCGCGCCTTCATGGGAAGGGCCGAGCTCGAGTTCGAAACGGCCGTGCGCAACGACAGGAAGCTGTGCTGTCTGATGGTGGATATCGACCACTTCAAGCGCGTCAACCACAATCACGGCCATTTGACTGGCGACGAGGTGATCCGCCGGATGGCCGAGGAGCTCGTTTCCGAGTGGCCTTCTCAAGAGCTGGTGTGCCGTTACGGCGGCGAGGAATTCTGCATGCTGCTGACCGACACGGACGTGGAGGAAGCCGTCGCGCTCGCGTCGCGGCTGCGCCGCCGCATAGCGGCGGAGGGCTTCGCGGCGGTCCCAGTGACGGCCAGCTTCGGCCTGACCTCGCTGGCCTTCGGAGCCTCTCGCTTCACCGACTTGCTCAACCAGGCCGACGAGGCGCTCTACGCTTCGAAGGAAGACGGGCGCAACCGCGTGACGCGCTACGACCAGATCGTACGCGCCGGGTAGCCCGGCGCCTGAGCCCGCAGCCGCCGGCCGGGCATCTCAAATGAAGATCTCCTTCCCTACCTAGAGAAATCTTCCCCCCCCCCTTTCGATCGCCGGTAGCGCTCGTTGAGAGAGAAGCGTGTCGGCCCAAAGTACAGATGTCCGGTTTTCTCCAAGATAGAAATGTCCGGTTGTCTCTTTCCTCTTTCCTTCGGTCCGACAGGGGTCAATCCCCTGGAGGACGAACGTTCTTCACCTCGCGGCTTGGCTCGGAGCCGGTGCATCGACCCGTGCTTGCGCGGCGCGGATGACGTGAATAGGAGCAACATCCGCCGAACCTAGCAAAGGGCGAAAACGCCAATGATATCAAGAGGGACGGAGTTTTCGCGGACTACGGTGGTATTTGGGGCGCGGCCAGTTATGTTCGTCGTTCATGGGGCCAATCCAACCAGAGACCGTCGCCTTCTACACGCCGTTTGGGTTGGCGCTGAGCTGTGTGCCCTTTTCGAGGCTTGGGACACGTGAACTCGAATCCCAATGTGCCGGATTCGGGATGAGCTCGCCGACGTTATGAAGATCCTGTTGTGCCACAACTACTATCAGCAGCCGGGCGGCGAAGACTTGTCCTTCGCTGCGGAGGTTTCGTTATTGGAATCACGCGGCCACACGGTGACTCGCTACACGGTTCACGATGACGTCATCGACCAGATGCGGCGTCTTGAGGTGGCTGCGCGCACCTTGTGGAACAGGCAGACCTACCGCGAGCTTCGAACGCTGATCCGCCGCGAAAGACCCGCCGTGGTGCATTGCACGAACATCTTCCCGTTGATTTCCCCCGCGGCCTATTATGCGGCGCGGCACGAAGGGGTGCCAGTCGTCCAATCGCTGCGCAACTATCGGCTGATGTGCCCCAAGGCGCTGCTAATGCGGAAAGGCAGCATCTGCGAGGCGTGTCTTCATCGCCGGTTGGCTTGGCCGGGCATCTGGCACGCGTGTTACCGCAACAGTCGCCTCGGCTCCGCCGTGGTGGCCGGTATGGCGACCGTACATCGCATGTTGGGTACGTGGAAACGCGCGGTCGACTTGTATTTCACGCTAACCGAATCGGCGCGACACAAGTTTATCGAAGGCGGCTTCCCGCCGGAAAAGATCCTCGTCAAACCGAACTTTCTCGATCCCGATCCAGGAGCGGGAGACGGCAAAGGAGGCTATGCAGTATTCGTTGGTCGTTTATCGGCGGAGAAAGGAATAGCCACGCTGTTGGAGTGTTGGAACGAGTTCAAAGTCCCGCTGCCGTTGAAAATCATCGGCGACGGTCCTCTTGCCCCGCAAGTCCAACAAGCTGCGACAACCAACAACGCCATTACGTGGCTGCGCGGGCAGCCGCACGAAAACGTGCTTTCCGAGATCGGGGATGCTACGCACCTTGTGATGCCGTCACTGTGGTACGAGACGTTCGGGCGCACCATCATCGAGGCCTTCGCCAAGGGCACGCCTGCAATCGTTTCCCGACTTGGGGCAATGGCCGAATTGGTCGACGACGGCCGTACGGGACTGCATTTCGAAGCGGGCAACGCGGCCGATCTGGCCAACAGGATCGAGCTGCTTCTGGCCGATCCCGTGCGGTTAGCCGAGATGCGTCTGGCCGCACGGTGCGAATACAAAACCAAGTACACTGCGGATCGAAACTACCAGCTCTTGATGCACATCTACGATCAAGCCGGAGCTACGGCGCGTGGGGAGAGCACGCGACGGCCGGTCGGGATATGCCGTGAGTCTGATCGGCCCGTCGAGCGGCCGCCAGAGCCGACAGACTCGCCATGACCGGTTCCTTTGCTCAACGGTACGCAGACGACAAACAGAGAGTAACAACGTTCGAATCAAGTGTGACGTTGAACCGCCCCGGGTTTGCCCTTTCAGATGTGTACCACCGAGGACGGACCTGAGATGGTCTCCGGGATGAACTCGGGTGGCTGGGCCAGCTCCATGGTGAGTGCCCCCTCGATCGGGCACTTCGGCACGCATGCGCCGCAGCCCATGCATTTCTCGGGATCGATGACGGCCCTCTGTTCGGCGTAGCCGGGTAGATCCTTCATCTCGATCGCATCGAAGGCGCAGTGCATCGGGCACTTGAGGCACCCATCACAGTTCTCGTTGTCGACCCTGGCGGCAAATCGACTCGGGGCGAGAATCTGCTTGGTCGCTCCCACCTTGGAGGTCGGGTCGAGCACCAGACAGCAGCAGCCGCAGCAGAAGCAGATGAACTCGAAATTGAATGCACACCTCGGTCGGGTGGGGGCATTTCTTGGCGCCCCTGCGACAGCAGCAATGACGCGGATGTTGTCGTGCAGCGTCGATGGGTTCCGGCGGTAGCGGATCCCCTTCCGCGACGACACCACCAGCCCTCGGCGCGCCAGGTCCAGCACCTTCTCCTCGACGGCCTGCTTCCCGAGAGTCCGCTCCCAGGCACCTGCATATCTCCTCGGTTTCCCGAGGGCAAACAATGCCTTTTCGAGGTCGACGCGATAGGGAGGAGATGGCATTTGTTATCTCCCACTGGACGGGGACGCTGGGACGGTATAGTTTTCTCGGCCTGCTCATGGTGGTGGACTATCCGTTGACCTGACCTCCGTTTCTTCGTTATCGGACTTGGGTGAGCCCCGCCAATCGTTCCTGTCTGCCGAGATTCGGAGGACCATCCGATGAGTTCTCGGGATGCCAAGATCGAACGGATCGTCGAGGCTGCGCTGCGCGCTCCGACGCCGGAGAATTCGCAGCCCTGGACCTTCACGTGGGACGGCGAGCAGTTGTGCATTTCCTTCGATCCGGCCCGCGGCCAAATGGCCCCCCTTCCCCATGAAGACGACGCCTGGTTTTGCCTCGGCACGGTGCAGGAGTCGATCTCGATCGCGAGCAGCGTCGAAAATCTGGAGCCCCGCTTCCTCCCGGCGCGCGCTCTGAGGGCGGGCCAGCCGATGGTCCGCGTGACGTTCCAGGACGAGGAGCGAATCGACGATCCGCTGCACGCGGTGATCTGGCGGCGGTGCACCGACCGTCGCGAGTTTCGAGGCGGAGGGATGGAGCTTCCGGTCTTCAGGGAGATCCAGGCACTCCTGCCGCGCTATCCGGAGGCCGGGCTCTACTTGAACGGCGCCGAGCGAGCCGAGGACTGGGCATTTCTGATCCAGGCGGAGAACCAGTCCTTCGAGTGGCCTCCCTTTGCCCGCGCGATCACGCGCTGGTTTCGCCTCACCGAGAAGGAGATTCGGACGACGAGGGATGGACTGCCCTACCGCTCCCTCGGCGCCGGCCTTCTGACATCACGCCTGATGTTGCTGCAGCGAAGGATGGGCCGGTTGGCCGGCTATCTGCTGGGCCTGGTCGCGCGCTTCTCGAATCTCGCGCCCTTCTACGACTTTCGAGATGTCGCTGCCCTGGGGTGCGTGACGGTCACACCTCGGGATGCGCGCTCCCTGTCTCAGGCTGGTCGCCTGCTGATGCGAACCTGGCTTCTGCTCCACTCCCATGGTCTCGCGTTCCAGCCGCTCACCAATGTCGCGTTCTTGAGCTATCTGCTCAGGGAGCGCGACACGCAGATTCCCGACTGGCTCGCCCAGGAGCTCCTGAGCGCACAGGCTGGCCTGATCGACCGCTTCGGTGTTCCCGCCGGGCAGTGGCCATTCTTTGTCTTCAGGACGGGTATCGCGCCCGGTGGGTTGCCGCCGGACTCCAGGACGCTGCGGCGCGAGCTTCACTGTTCGTACAGGAAGCTCCAGGGCGAAGCCTAGCCGGCCGCCATTAGGGCATCGAGGATGAACGAACGCCCCTCATCCCCGTGGGACTTGACCGAATCGCGCTTTCGATAGTGGAGGAGCGGCGCGGCATTCACGCGCCGCCCCGCGCGGGGCGCTTCGCCAGGGAGCCCGCCAGCTCCCGAAGCGCCGGGTGGACGAACTTCCCCTCGCGCAGCACCGGAACCCCATCCAGCTCCAGGTTCGGGGCGCGGAACACGCCGTCGCTGTGGAACGGCCACTCCCCGAAGCCGATGCTGAGGGCACCCAGGGCACGCTCGGCCTCGCAGAGGTTCCGCTCCGGGCGGGCGCCGGGGTTGTAGCCGATGCAGACGTGCTCGACGTTCCGCGGCCTCCCCTTGATCCAACGTCGCAGCCTGGGCGCCTTCACCGCACAGCCCTCGATCCGCGTGACCACGCCGCGCTCGATGTGGATCACGATTCCTTCCTTGAGCACGCCGATGTCCCGGGGCGGCCACAGATAGCCGTCGATCACGGCCACGCCTTCGATGGACTCCGGCTGACCTTGGAAGGCGAGTTGTCCCTCCAGGAAGGTCGCCTGGCCCGCCTCCAGGGGCTGGCCGGAAGGATCCCAGACGCACGAGCGCCGGCGGCCGGTGAGCTTGAGGAGGAGGCGCTCCAGGCGCCCCGGGTTCATTCGACAGCGGATGTCGCTGCCCCCCGCCGCACTGATTCGCACGTCTCGGGCGGTCGCGAGCAGCCGCTTCAGCTCACCTCCGAAACGCTGCATGGCAGCGTGGTCCACTTCCGCCAGGCTGGCAATGAACGATTCGACGTTGAGGTCCCCGGGCGAATGGATGCGAGCTCCGCGGCGGAGCGCCTTCCGCCAGGCGCGGCTGGGGTAGAAGTAGTCCCCCGAGAGCTCGCAGATGACGTGGTAGGGACGCTCCTCCACCCGCGCCTCCAGCGCTGCCTGCATCTCCTCCACGCCGCGCGCTTCGTCCAGCTCCATGAGCTCGCCGCTGCCACCTCGATCGCGAGCGCCCTCGAGCAGGGCTCGGCTCACCCGCGGATCGCTGTCGCCGTCGACGTAGACCAGCAGACGCTCACCGGGCTGGAATCGGAGCAGCTCGACGAGGTAGTGGGAGACGGCCTCCTCGAGGGTGACCGGCAGCGACTCGCGTACGGCGCTCTCTTCCGACGAAGGCATCAGGGGTCCCAGCTCAGCCTGCGCGCCGCGTCGAGCGCAACTTCTCGAGCCACCGCTTCGCGTCCGACATGGCCGCGTACGCCCGGCCCCAGACCGTACAGGGGAGCAGGTGGCTTCCGACCCTCACCTCGTCCGAGGTCCAGTCGTACTTGTAGCCCTCGTCGCCCATGCGCATGTCGAAGACCCGCACGCCCCGGGCGAAGCACCACTGCACGGTTTCCTCGAGCAGGATCCGCCCGGGCGAGTAGAAGGCCCACTCGGGGTCGTAGGTCGCAATCAGGCTCTCGAGCCGGTCGCCGCACCGGAAGCCCAGATCGGCGGCGATGATCCGTCCGTCCAGGGTCAGGGCTGTCAAGGCCAGGGTTCCCGCCGTGCGCGCATCGCCCACGATGGCCTCGAGAAAGCGACGATGCACAGCGGCCGACCCGAACCAGGCGGCGGCGTCGAGGCGGCCTCGCTCCAGGGCTCGCTTCTTCTGCTCGAAGATCCACTCGAGAGTCTCGGCGACGCGCTCCGGTGTCTCGACGAGCTGGAACGAGACGGATCCTCTCTCCGCGAGCCGTCGGCGACGCCGCGACTGATTGCTGCGGAAGCTCCGGCTCCGCGTGCGACGATAGTCGTCCCAGTCGCACCAGCGGTGGAGGGGCAGGTAGGGAGCGCGCGCGAAGCTGCTGCGAGCCCCGGGAACCTCCGGGATCAGCGCGGCGATCGCCGCGTCGGGTCTCACGTGGTCGAGGCGCACGAAGTCGATTCCGGACCGGGAGCGGATGATCGACCACGCCTGCGCCAGCCAGCTCGGCGCTGCCGGACCGGGCTCGACGAGGACGTCGCCGTACTCGCTGGTTCCCGAGCCGAGCCATTGCGCCGTCCGCCAGGCGCGGTGCCGACGAACCATCAGGGGCCAGATCAGCGCCGCGCGGCCGCGGTCCCGGCCCACCACTGCGAAGATCCGGATTCCGTTCGGTCTCGCGACGCATTCCCACCCCCGCCGAGCCCAGTCGAAGCTCTGGGAATAGTGGTAGTGGGTATGGGAAAGCCGCGCCCACAGAGTGCGCCACTCGGGCTCCAGGGCCGCGAAAGCCTCCGGAGTCGTGACCACGTCGAAGCTCGGCGCGGACGCAGCCGCTTCGGAGCGAGGCGGGTGCGCGCGCGCCCTAGCGCCCTGGCCGACTTCGCAGCGGTTGGGCTGGGGTGTCGGCTGAGCCCCGAGGGGTCCCATCACAAGGTCCTCTCTCTTCGTGCAGGGCCGTTCAGGGCAAAAAGCCCAGTATATGCTCCTGAACCGTAGTGAACAAGCCACGATTCTGAAAGGATCGATCGAGAATCCCCCCAAGAGAAGCGCTCCCGCGGGGAGTCGGCAGCCGAGGCCTTCATGGGTGTGCCCGTACTCGCGAACGGGGATCTGGCGCTCCGGCTCGCCGAGCTCCTCGCCGGTCTTCGTTTCTGCTCGATTCGCGAAGGCGTCGAGATCTCCCGAGATTCCTGGCTGCGGCGCGCACTGTGGCGCGTCGCGGCCCGTCTGGCCCGCCGCTTACAGGAGCGGATCGGCGGCCATGTCGAAGAAGCAGGCGAACGGGGTGCGCGAGTGGCTGGGGAGGCTTGGCGTCCAGACGCTCTATATCGAGCCTTCGGTAGGTAGCGTGGGCGATTCCTACGACAACGCCCTGGCGGAGACGATCATCGGCCTCTACAAGACCGAGGTCATCCGGCGCAACGGTCCGTGGAGAAACATCGAAGAGGTCGAGTTCGCAACGCTCGAATGGGTCGACTGGTTCAACAACCGCCGCTTGCTCGGGCCGATCGGGAACATCCCCCCGGCCGAGTTCGAAGCGCTGTACTATGCAAACAACGAAGCTCCGGCCATGGTGGCCGGACTCACGTAACGGGGTCTCCGGGAAAGCCGGTACGGTTCACGGGATCATGCGCCGTTTGCCCAGATTGAGTTGACTAACCGAGTTGTGTGTCTTCCGAGGAGCGGAAATCCTGATGGGAAACGAAGCCATCGACAAGAGGGAAGGTCTGGTCCTCAACGGAACGGATCGTCTGAAACGTGTGATCGTTCTTGAGCCGGGCGAGGAATTGATGCGCATGACCGTGCTCGCTCCGTGTGCGCACCCCAGCCTCCCCGAGTTTACTATGTCGATCGGTGCGAAGGGCCAGCACCAGGGGTTTGTCCGCGTACTCGAAGCCGACGATGATATCGAAGTGTTGAGGTTTGATGATCTATTGAACTCGGCTCTCTGCGTTGCGCGGAAGAAGGGCGAGCTGCGGAGCTCGCTGGTGGAAGTTTGTAAGGGCGCCAACACTTTGGTGCAAAAAGGCGAGCGGCTCGACGCAAACGATCTCCTCGGTCGGGGTGATTTCTTCTATCAGCAAAACGACCAAGGTCGCTTCGCCCCTCTCGTCTCGCCGGACTTCTTGATGACGTTCATGCGAGATGTTGGTACCATGACACCACGAGGTTTTGTGCTTGGAAGGCTGTACCAAAACCGCGTCTACGAAACAGCTCTCGTTCGGTTTGTTTTCCGTCGAGCCCCGGAGCTTGCTGCGTACCCGATCGTGTTTGACGCGGAATCCGAAGGCGTTGGTCTCCAGGGCGGGGACCTTATGGTGTTAGACGAACAGACCCTCCTTCTTGGTGTCGGGAACTGCAGCGAATCTCGCGCTGCGAAGTCTCTTGCACAGAAGCTAAGGCTCGATGTCCTCGCGGTTTCGCTGCCATCGGTGAACCTACCATTATCGGTGAACCTACCATTTAGACAGAGAGCTCCCAGGCTTCACCTCTCCTTTTTGCACCTCGACAGTTTTTTCTCACTCGTAGATCGGGACAAGGCGTTGACCATCCCTTATCTGCTCGAACGATCGTTCACCAACGACAATCCGCTGCTCGATCTGCTCAAGGACCTTGAGAGCGACTGGGTCACGCGGCAGCGTTGTCATGGTGAGCATCTTCGGACCCCCCGCGACTTGATTCGCAGAGCAATGTACGCTCTGCTGGTGTCTCCTGGCCGCGCAATTCGCAATGCGTGCAACGTATTGAAGTCGATCGGTTGGGTCACACGTTACGAGGCGGTATCTGGAAAGGCCACCTTGTTGGACGGGAAGTTGGTTGATGTCATGCGCGATAGGGGTTACACAATCATCCATGTGGGCGGCGAAAAAGGTGATTTGTGTGAAGAACAGTATCTTCTCGAACGCGTCCTTTATGAGTTCGAGTTCCAAGCAGCCAATGTATTTGCAACGCGGCCCGGCAAAGTGATCGCGTACGCCGAAAACTCCCACACCGTGCAAGCCCTGAGAGAGGCTGGCGTCGAAGTCTCGACTTGTTACGGGTCATGCCTCACGATGGGGCATGGCGGCCCTGATTGCCTGACATTGGCGATCGAGCGTGTGGCGGATTGATGAAAAGCCTCCTCGCGGGTGATGTGACTGATCGGCGGTCTGGAGGACGGCTCCTGTCGGTCCTCAATATCGGTCCGCCGTGGAACTGCTGAGCTTTTCTCCTTTCCGCCTCCGCTCGTCCAACCGTCGATGATACTCCAAACCTGAGCCGAGAATCAGACTCGTGGGCGGAGGCATACGCCGCGCAGCACGCAAGGACCGCCTGACGGCAGAGCTGGACGCCGGGGCCAGCCCCTCCCGCTCCAGTCCTCGGCGGACCATGACGGCGGAGAAGGCCGGAGTGAGGGCCCGGCGGGGTCGTGCCGGAGGCCCACCTTCCGGCTATGAATCACCGGTCGAGGTTTCTGCATGGCTGGTGCCCCCGATATCTCGGTCGTCATCGCTACCCGCGATCGCGCGGACTCGTTGGCCGAGACCCTGGAGTACCTGGGACGGGCGGACCGCGATGGACTCGACGTGGAGGTGGTCGTCGTGGACAACGGCAGCGCGGATGCGACGCGACCGACCGTCGAGGCGTTCGCCGGCCGCCTGCCGGTCCGGTACCTGTTCGAAGGGCAACCGGGCAAGAGCCACGCGCTCAACCGGGCCCTCGACGAAGGCGGACTGGGTGAGGTCGTCGCGTTCCTGGACGACGACATGAGCCCCCACCGGGACTGGTTCCAGGGGGTGTGGGCCCTGTGCGCGCGGCACCCCGATCACGATTTCTTCACCGGCCGGAGCTACGTCGTCTGGCCTCCCGGAGAGCCACCCGGGTGGGCACGCAGGGAGAGCATCCGGGATTGGGCGTTCTCGGTGATCGATTTCGAGAGGAGGGAGGACCGGCCGATCCCCCTGTGGCCCAGCGGAAACCACTTCTGGATCCGCTCGCGGGTCCTAGCCAATGGGCGGCGCTTCGAGGACCTGTGGTTCACGGAACCTCAGTTCACACTGGGGCTGGCCGAGGAGGGGCGGCTCGGGGTCATGGGGCCCGACGCCGTGGCCGGACACCGGATTCAACCGGATCTGTTCTCGGAGAAAGTCGTCCGGGAACGAGCCATCCGGACCGGCCGCGCCATCGCGGCCGTGCAGCTGGCCCACCGCAGCGCGGCGCCGCAGGCGGCCTTCTTCAAGGATCACGCAGGCCTGTGCCGACTGCTGTGGGCGGCGAACGTCCTGCGCTGGTGGGTCCAGTACGGCCTGGCCCAGCTGCACCCCTCGAGAGATACCCGCTTCGAGCGCGGCCTGCTCGCGCTGCTGGGACTGCACACCAACCTGGAGCGGCTGCGAATCGCGCGGCGTGTCGGGAAGAGCGGATCGCCCCGCTGAGTCGGTCCGATCGATCGGGATGGCCCAGTGGTACACCGCTTCGCCGTCGGCGAGCGAGGCCATGGGACGCTCAATGTACCGGAGAGATGACGGAGAAGATGCCCAGCCGACGTTTCACCAGCACCACAGTGGCGATGCTGAGCAGAACCGAACTGATCGCGGTCGCCATCGCCGCCCCGAGGATGCCATGGGACGGAATCAGGGCCGCATTCAGTGCGACGTTCGCAATCGCGGTGCCCGCGCAGGCGACGGCGGATGCGTCCTGGTTCCCGGTCATCTCGAGGAGCGATACGCACGGGCCGACCGCCGCGAACAACAGATTCTGGGCCACCATGATCGAGAGCACGGTGTAGCCTTCGACGAAGGTAGGACCGAACAGCCCGAGCATGGGTTTCCCGAAGGCCAGCAGGCCGGCCGCGACCAGCAGGGACGGGACGAAGATCCAGCGAATGACGGATTGGACGAAGCTCCGAAGCTCCTCGTGCCTCCCCTGGGCGTGGAGGGCTGCGAAGTGCGGAACCGAGGTGGCGGACATGGCGAAGAAGATCAACCTCATCACGCTGGCGCACTTGGCCGCCGCACCGTACACCGCAACATCGTCGGGCCCCTTCAGTGCGCCGAGCATCAGGATGTCCGTATATACGAGCAGGACGATGAAGCCCTCCCGCAGCAAGAGGGGCAGGGCGACGCGAAGCCAGTCGCGGCTCCGATAGGCGGGTCGGACCTGCCGACACGCGAGCGGCAGGCGACGTTCGAACACGATCGCCTGGGCGGATATGACCACGAGAGAAGCGATGCACGTGATGCCCAGGACGCTCGCACCGGTACTCGTCCAACCGAGGGTCACGAGCAGCCAGACGCCGCCGAGAAGCAGCAGCGGAGAGACGATCATCTGCGGTGTGAAGGCCAACCCCAGCCAGCCGAAGCCACGCGCGAACTCCGAGTAGAGGTTGAGGAGCGCGAACATGGGCACCGCAGCCATGGCGAGGTAGAGGGGCAGGACGTAATAGGCCTCGATCTTCTCGCCGAGCAAGAACACGACGCCGGCGGCGGCGCCCACGCCCACCAGTGCGCCCACGCTCACGAGGGATCGGAAGCGGCGGATGACGCCGGAGAGTCGATCCCACTCCCCTCGCGCGAGGTACTGCGGGACGAAGCGGAGCGCCGCCTGGGTGAGCCCGAGAGAGGACGGCAGCGCGAGCAGAAGGCCGAAGGTCCACGCGAACAGGAAGATCCCGTACTCGGTTTCTCCCATCCAGCGGGCCAGGAGGACCTGGGTGGCGAAAGCGAGCCCGGCACCGACGACCCGGATGACCATCGCGACGCCCGCACCGCGCAGAACCGTGCTGATGGCTTCACCGCGAGCCGAGTTGCGGATGAGAAGGCGTAGGGGCCGTACCGCAGCAGACGGGATCCTCAAGTCTCAGACTCCGTTTCGCAGGCTGTTCCAGGCCGTGTCGGTCAGACCGCCGGGCCATCTCGCGTCCGCCTTTCGCAGTTCGACACGGCCCAACAGCCGTTCGGTGCGGAGGAAGGCGTGTCCCTGACTCAACGTGTTGACCGAGAGATCGATTCCGATGATTCGCACGAATCGGCAGCTCGGGAGCCGGACTTGACGGAACTGGGTGCTTCGGGCCGGGACTCGATGTCTCCCGTCGAGGCTTCGGCTCCCGACGGAGCAGCGCAGTGCCCCATCTCCTGCCGTGGCCCGTCGTGCAGCCCTGGGAGCTTCTGCTCGACCTCGCCGAGCAGCTTGCCGAGGTTGTGGCTCAGCCCCTGGATTCGCCGGGTGAGCTCGCAGTCACCGACCTCGCGCTCGAACGCCTCGCTCTCGAGGCGGCCCCGGATCTCTTCGATGTCGGTCTCGAAGCGCCGTTCGATGGCATCGATCTCGGCGCGGAGGTGTGCCCGGAGCCGCTTCCCGAGCAACTCCAGCCTTCGCTGGTACTCGCAGCTCTGAGCGCCGAACAGGATCTCGCTGACCTTCTCCAGCGCCTCCGGCCGCGGTGCTCGCCTGGCCAAGGCAGCCTGCCGATCTGCGCGGGCCGAAGGCTCCATCACAGCTCCCAGGACAGGATCCGGGTTCCCGAAACCGGCTCGAGATCCGGGTTTTGGACCACTCGCTCCTGCCAGATCGCCCAGGTGATCGCGTTCCACGTGAGGTCACTCGCGTCCTCCACGACGCGCCGGCGCAGCGCTGCCTCGATGAAGTCGGGCAGGGGATAGCGATCCCACACGCCGCTGAGGGGACCGCGGCGGTAGTAGCGCGCGAAGGGCAGCGCCGTGCTGCGCTTTCGCTGGTTCACCGGGTAGCCGGGCAGGCGTCGCTCGAGGAGCCGCTTCAGCAGGTACTTGTCCTGGAGGCCGTGGAGGTAGCGGCGGGCGAGCGGTACCGCGAGGACGCTGGCGATGACCCCCGGCGCCGCGAAGGGCGAAACCACGGACTTCCCGTAGGCGTGCGCGAGGTGACGCTGGGGCAGGACCACGTCATCGAAGGTCCCGAGCCAGCGGGCGGTCTCCAGGTTCCGGAGGAAGGTCCTGCCCTTCGGTGCCGAGAGGGCCACGCGCGCGAACGCGTAGTCCAGGTTGGCGCTCAGGCGGTCGCGGACGAGCTCCGGACCGAAGATCTTCTCGACGAGCGGGTAGTCGGTGTAGAGATTGCGCTGCGCCGGATGGCCGAGGGGATCCTCCGGGTCGCGGCGAAGCTCGCGCGCCGCCGCGCGGAGGGGCTCGAGCCGCTCCCGGAGCGAGGCCGGCGCCAGGCAGCTGGCGAGAGCGAGGCCGGCGCGCCCGGGCGGCGAGGAGAGGTGCCAGGCGATCCGCGCCCTGCGGCCTCCCAGGCCGAAAACGGTGTCTCCGTGCTCGCCCACCACGAACTTGCGGAAGCCTCGCACGTAGCACTCCCGGTCCAGGACCGTGCCTTCGTGGACGGGCGGCAGACCCATCGCATCGATGGTCCGCTCCAGCTGACCCAGGTAGTCCGCCTCTCGAACCGGGCGGCGCTCGAGCGCGACGCCGAGCAGGGCAGCTGCCCGCGATGCGTACTCCGTCTCGCGCCGGAACTCCGGCGTGTCGGGGACCAGGTTCAGGGCCGGTACCTTGGAACCCAGGTAGGTCTGGACGAGTGTCGAGTCCACGCCCCCCGAAAACTGATTGGCCACGCCCTCCTCCTCGCGCAGCGGTTCCAGGACCGAGGCCATGGCGCAGTCGATCTGGTCCAGGTACGCCGCCGTCGGCCGGTCCTCCGCGCGGTCCTGGATGCGATCGACAAGGCTCGTCTTGGTGTTGCCCGTGGAGAGGTCGAGGAGCAGCCGCTCGCCGTGGCCCGGCCGTTGGACGGCGCGGCAGTAGCTCAGTCCTCCGAGGACCTGACGGTACAGGAAGTGCTCGACCAGGGCGGCATCGGAGGTCTCCCGCTCCGAAACCGGGAGCGCCGACAGGACGTTCCGGAAGTGGTCCCCGACGATCACGTCCCCGTCGGGGCAAGCCGCCCAGAAGATGTGATGGTCCGACCAGAGTCCTCTCCAGGCGACGACCGCGCTCGGGCGCCCGGTCGCGAAGCGGACCTTGAGGATCGACGCGTCCCCGGCACGCCGGATGATCTCGGTCTCGAGCTCGTCCTGCTCGCTGCCGCGGGCCGCCAGAATCGCCCGTTCGCAGGCCTCGAGACCGGAAACGCTCCACAGCAGGCCGGGCTTCTCCAGGATGGCGGCCTCGGGATCGGTGATCAGGACCCTGAGCCTCGGCCTTCCTCGCCCACCTCGCACGGCTCGCCGACTCGCGACGCCACCTGCCCGGCCACTTTCCCGGCGCGCCCCGGCAGGGCGCCCAGGATTCTCCGGACACGGGATCGCAGGGAGGTCCTTGCCCACGTGAGGTACACCCTACCCGAGAGCGCGCGGGGAACGAGGTGGGTTCCGACCGCGACCTCTCGCTGTGTGCAGTCGTACTAGTAGCTCTCCGAGCCGATGCGAAAGTCCGAGATCGCGACGCCGTTCTCGCAGGGCCCTCAATCCCTCCGGATCCCTCACCGCGTCGATCTGAAAAGCTCTCACCGTGCGCCTCATCGGGGTTGGAGCTCACTTGGACTCGGCGGAGTAGGGCGCTCGGTCGACTGAACGTTGAAACGGAGGGCGACCGCGGTGCTCACGAGTCTGAGTCACCCTGGTCTTCATCCTCGTTCTTGAGCCGCGTCGCGACTCCCATGAGCAGGTTGGCCAGGGTCTCCCGGTCGGTCTTGGCTGCCCGGAGGTCGTGCAATCCCCGATTCAACCGGGCCCGGGTCTCCTCGTCCCGCTTCGCAACGGCGTCGTTCAGGAGATTGGATTGCGACAGCATTTGATCCCTGAGAGCGAGTCCGCCCTGCTCCGCCTTCTCCCGTAAGGAGGCGATCTTGGCGCCCACACCTGCGCTGAGCTCCCCCAGCTTCTCGAGCAGATTCCCGTCAATGGACTTCCGCTCCCGCTCCTCGGTGCTGAGGCGATCTTTGACCGCGCCGATCTCGTTCTTCACCTGGCGCTCGACGGTCGCGATCTGCTCGCCGATCAGCTTGCGCAGCTCCTGGTCCAGCAGGCGGCACCTCTCTTCCAGGGCCGTCACCTGCCAGCCGACCAGGATCTGGCGAACCTTCTCGAGGTCACCTTCGAGGTCTCCAAGCCCGTCTTCCCCCTGCGGGGCGGAAGCCGGGTCGTCCGGAGAGGGGACGTCGTATTGT
>Ga0255053_10000730_pt1 | contig 18019 bp, 16 predicted proteins | sample JV7_2_22_MG_FD_188635 | JGI IMG/M metagenome (GOLD analysis project Ga0255053, IMG submission 188635) | Seawater microbial communities from Jervis Inlet, British Columbia, Canada - JV7_2_22 | ecosystem: Environmental > Aquatic > Marine > Inlet | place: Canada: British Columbia | collected...
TGATCTAAAGTTTCGGAACAATCTTCGGTTTGGTCGATTTTAAATATATAAAATATAGAGAATACCTTAATTTTAGGCACTTTAGTTCACTTTAAACTATTATGTGCATTTTAAATTAATATCTTATGAAAAACATTTTGCCACAAAATGAAAAAAAATTAGAATTAAGCAACTAAGGCTTTATAAAAACCTTTAGATAAAGATCTCCCCTACTGTGATTTTCCATCTGTTTGCCTTGCCCTTTTAATCTCAATTTGCTTCCTTCCAAGGTACCAGGCGGGACCGTAACTCTGAATAACCGGTTGTGGAAACCCCAAGAGATGTTTACGAGCTTGAGTGTTCCGGCAGAAGCTTCATGGGGAGTGACGGGGATAATTCCGTAAAGATGGGGATCTTTTCCAGGTCCGACCGGCGGTTATTCTTGAGCTTCCTTTATTCTGCTTAGATTCGTCCGGAGCTTCTGTTCCTTCTCAACAAGGATCGTGTGCTTTTCTTTGACCCGCTCAACCACGTGGGCCGGCGCCTTTTTCAGAAAATCCTCATTGTTCAACTTATTTGAAAGCCCGACAAGTTCATGGGTCAGTTTCCCAATCTCTTTTTCAAATCGCGCGGCTTCTTTGGCAAAATCGATGATCCCTTCAAGGGAAGCAAAAATGGTGGCGCTACCGATGACGGCGGTTGCGGCGCCTTTTGGTCTTTTCAACTGCCGCTTTACAGAAAATGAGTTGAGTTTGGCCAGGTTGAGAATAATATCCTGCTGCTGTTGGAGTATTTTTGCTTTTGCCTCGTCCTTTGTTTGAACGGTAACATCGAAAGATAGGGTTGGCGACAGACCCATCTCACCCCGGATATTCCTTATCCCGGATATAATTTCCGTTATCGCCTCCATTTCCGATTCAGCTCCATCATCGGAAAATCTAGATGAATCCCCGGAGCCATCCGATGGAAATACGGCTTTCATCACCGATCCTTCGGTCCCGGGCAACTGATGCCATATCTCTTCCGTGATGAAAGGAATAAACGGATGAAGCATAATCAGAGTTTCCCGGAGCACATACCACAAGACATTTACGGTTGACTTCTTTATATCCGAGCCCCTATTGCCGTATAAAGTGGGTTTGATCATTTCCAAATACCAGTCACAGAATTCGTGCCACACAAATTGATAAAGTGTTCCGGCGGCGTCATTGAACCGATAGGCATCGAGGGCCTTTGCAACCGTATTCGCCGTACGGTTCAGGCTGGATAAAATCCATTTATCGGACAATGCAAGACGGTCCAAATCCGGCAGCTCAACGTCTTCGTCGATGTGCATCAGGGAAAACCGGGCGGCATTCCAAAGCTTATTCACAAAATGACGATACCCGTCGACCCGTTTTTCAGACATCTTAACATCCCGCCCCTGGGCTGCGAAAGCGGCCAGGGTGAAGCGAAATGCATCTGTTCCATATTTTTCAATAACAGTGATCGGGTCGATAACATTCCCGGTGGATTTGCTCATTTTTTTGCCGTCCTCATCCCGGACCAGTGCATGTACATAAACATCTTTAAACGGAACCTCTTTCATAAAATGGAGACCCATCATCATCATGCGGGCTACCCAGAAAAATAGGATGTCAAAACCTGTCACAAGGACAGACGTGGGATAAAACACCTTCAAAAGCGGGGTCTCCTCCGGCCATCCCATGGTGGAGAACGGCCACAGGGCAGAGCTGAACCAGGTGTCCAAAACATCGGTTTCCTGCACAAGATCATCCCCGCCACATGAGGAGCATGTTTTGGGCCTATCCATGGCAACCATCATCTCTTCACATTTTTGACAGGTCCATGCCGGGATTTGATGTCCCCACCATATCTGGCGCGAAATGCACCAGTCTTTGATGTTATCCATCCACTCAAAATATGTTTTTGTCCACATATCGGGGACGATCCGGGTATCCCCTTCTTTGACCGCTGAGATGGCCTTTTCCGCCAGTGGCTTGGTTTTGACAAACCATTGTTTTGACAAATTTGGTTCAATCAACGTTTTGCATCTGTAGCAGTGACCGATGCTATGCTTGTGAGGTTCGATTTTTTCGAGAACCCCTTCTTTTTTTAGTGCTTCGATCACCGCTTCCCTGCAGGCGAAGCGATCAAGACCAACATATTGGCCGGCCTCAGATGTCATCTTTCCGTCATCCCCAATCACTTTTATGCTCGGCAGTTGGTGGCGAACACCGATTTCAAAATCGTTTGTATCGTGGGCAGGTGTCACTTTCAGGGCTCCGGTTCCAAATAACTTATCGACATACTTGTCTTTGATAATCGGAATCTCCCTGTTCATCAGGGGGAGAATCAGCGTCTCAGATCCAATGTCACAATACCGATCATCTTCCGGGTGGACGGCCACTGCCGTATCGCCCAGCATGGTTTCAGGTCGGGTCGTTGCAACAACAACACCCCCTGATCCATCAGCGAAGGGGTATCGGATATGGTAGAGATGACCATCGTGGATTTCATGTTCGACCTCTAGATCCGCAAGCGCCGTGTAGCAACGATGACACCAATTGATGATGTAGTCGCCGCGATATATAAGTTTTTCATTGTAGAGCTGCACAAAAACCCTACGAACAGCGGTTGAGAGCCCTTCGTCCATGGTAAAGCGTTCACGCTTCCAGTCACAGGACGCGCCGAGGCTTTTGAGTTGATGAATGATTGCGCTCCCATATTCCTTCCGCCATTTCCACACCGCTTCGATAAATTTTTCTCTTCCCAGCTGGTGGCGATCCAATCCCTCGCCGGCTAATTTTTTCTCCACAACATTTTGAGTTGCAATTCCTGCGTGATCGGTCCCGGGCATCCAAAGAACATTGTCGCCCCTGAGCCTGCGGTACCTGCACAGAATATCCTGCAGGGTATTGTTGAGTGCATGACCCATATGAAGAACACCTGTAACATTGGGGGGAGGAATAACAATCGAATAACCCCTGCCGGCACTTTCTTCACTGGCTTCAAACAGCCGATTTTCCTCCCAGAATCGATACCACCGTTTTTCAACATCGCGTGGTTCATATTGTTTGTCAAGTAGACCGGATTTCATATCCACATACTCCTTCTGAAATCGAAAACCTTCAACCCTTGGCTTCCGCTTAAATTGAAAAGGGGATTATAAAAAATAATCCCCAACCATCTTCTGGTGGTCCCTTTTTTAAACCTTTCAGGACACCCTCATGGATCGTTCGTCCTAGGTTTTTTCTTCACCTCTCGAATCTTCTAAAAGGATACGTTTGAGCTTTTCAATCTCCTTTGCAACCGCTTTTTCAATCACCTCGGTGAGCATTTGCTCGGCTTTTTCTGAAAACGTCCTGTTTATCACCCTCTCTAGCGCTCTCTCCAGTTTTTCATCGGGTATGTTAATTTCAGCAGTTTCATTTGCGCCCTGGGGTATATCATCGCTTTGTGTTGAAACACTCGCAATATCCGACAGTTCAATTACCTCTACATCTTCATCTTCTACCACCTCATCGATAAGTTTAATGATCTCTTCATTTTCAATGGATCCATCATGTTCAGAAATTTGAGGATGCCCATCCTTATCTTTCATATTCACCTCGTTATTGAAAAATGCCATTGAAACAGACAAAGACGCATGCGTCGTGCGTCATCTACTGTAAACGAATTCTGCCGGTCATAAAATCAGCTGTCTGTTTTGGGTCGGCAAAATAGAAAATTAAATAATATATGACAGTTATCAAAAGGTAATTCATGTGTCAAGCGATTTGCTTTTTAAAAACCTATTACAAAAAAGGATTTACAGAAAACCAAAACAATTTGTATAATTCCTCGCTATGCGACGGTTTTTTATCCACCCGAACGAAATTTCAAACCCGACACCTGCCCTGGCCGATGACGAAGCCAGGCATATCAAAAATGTACTGCGCCTGAAACCGGGCGATAACATCAGGCTATTTGATGGGAGCGGTTGTGAATACGACGCTAAAATAATGACGCTGTCGGATAACAGTGCTGAAGTGTCAATCCTTCACCGGATCGATTCAATCGATGATCCGTTGGTTGAAATAACCTTTGCCCAGGCCTTTTTAAAGGCGAGAAAAATGGACCTTTTGGTCAGGCAGCTTACCGAACTCGGCATCTCAAAATGGATACCTTTTATTGCAAAACGATCGGTTCCAAAACCGGACACGAAACATCTCTTTACAAGGGCTGAAAGATGGGAAAAAATTGTTATAGAGGCTTTGAAACAATCCAACCGTGGTCATTTTACTAAAATCGGCGGAACAGTATCCTTCGAAGATATTTTGGGACTGGCCCTGGAACATGATCTGAAGATTGTTTTTTGGGAAAACGAATCAAAGCCCCTTCATAGAGCTCTTTCATCAAACACCGGCTCTTATCGCAAGATCCTGGCCATGATGGGGCCGGAGGGCGGTTTTACCCCTGAGGAAATTGAAGATGCCAGAGCGGCTGGCTTTGTGACCGCCACCCTCGGCCCGCGCACCCTAAGAGCTGAAACCGCTTCGATCGTGGCATGTGCTTTGCTGCAATATCTTTTTGGAGATATGGGCAAAAATGTATTGACAAAAATTCCTGCCTCTAATAGCTATCCTTGATTATTTCTTCCGTCAATACAGGGGCCGAGGTAGCTCAGTCGGTAGAGCAGCGGACTGAAAATCCGCGTGTCGGCAGTTCGATTCTGTCCCTCGGCACCAATGATTTCAAGGAGTTACCGTTCATTCGATAACTCTTTTTTGTTAAAAAACCTTTCCGATACCCACCTGATCTCTTCTTTAGAAAAAAGCGCCCCAAAATGGTCATTTAGAGAGCAATATGGTCTTTTTACAAGTCCATCAAACTTAGATCTATTATATATTGACACATACCACATTGTGGCATATATATTATACAAGAAACAGCTATCAATGAGGTGATATTATGAAAAATACATGTCTGTTTGAAAGGTTTTTAAAAGTCGTTCTAGGGTTATTTTTTCTTTTTATATCGGCAGGTTTTATGCTTAGCGGTGTCACGGTTTTCCCTATCTTCGGTTTTTTAATTGCTTTTCCTTTATTATTTTTTTCATTTTTCTTTTTCCGCGCTCATTTGAATAAGGCGTGTCAAATTGAGCGAGCTATTTAATGATTATTTTAGATACGCTTGGGTGGGTACGACCCCGATTCCATAAAAGTCCATTTACGGAAAGCCTGTGGCCTGTTGGAAGGATGGCCTCTGTATGAAACCGAAAGTATACAGTTTGCATTTTGCAAAAAAATGTGATTTAAAATGATAGGAATGGAACAACGTGTCCTGCCCCAAACCCTAACGCTGGATTTAAAGTAGGGGCAGGCAAATGAAGGGAGCTATTTCTATGAAAACCAAATGGGTTATCATGACCGTTTTTCTCTTGGCAACTGTGCTTGTCGGTTCACCGGCGTTGGCTGGCAGATATGGGTATGGTTACAATCACTATTACGGCCATCATCGCTATTACAGCCACCATAACTATTACTCGGGTGGTGATCTGTTCATCGGCACCATGATCGGCTTCACATTGGGTGCGCTCCTTACGGCGCCACCACCTCCCCAGCCGGTTTACATTTACAGGGAATACCCACCGGCCCGGGTGTACCGGGAAGAATATGTATATATTCCGCCGGCCAGAAGCATACATCGCAAACCCTCTTCCGCAAAGACCGGTACGTTGCTGAGATACGATTCCTGTCTACAAACCCGGGAATACACCACCACCATCGTTATTGAAGGACGGACGGTTGAGGCGTACGGAACCAAATGCTTACGCCCGGACGGGGGCTGGAGCTATGGACCGGCCCAACCGGTACCTGGCAATTAAACCGGATCTCCCGGACATTCATTTCAATTTCGCACGTGCAGATGGATGCATGGACTGTATTAAAATGTCGATCGGACATATGTCCTTTAGAAGCTATCCTTGCTTTAACGCAAGGGTTAAGGAGTTTATTTTCTGCCTCGCATCGTTGAAAACGCCCGACAGATTTAAAGAGTGGTTGGCAAAAATACTTGCGGGAGACCCATTTGTGACAATGAGAGGCTCAAAGTTGCACCTTCTGAGGTGTTCCATAATTTTATCCATCAGATTGAGCGAGTTCTTATCGACCAGCACATCCATAAAATCCGTTCGTATCGCTTCAAATGATTCGTAGAGGGCATACGATACCCCTTGAGCATAGTAGAAGTTGTCATCGATTTTGTGCCACGGAATATCGATATCGACAACGCCTCCTGCGCTGGTTCCGTTGTTGGGTTGCACTTCAATGGAAATGGTTTTTTGGATATCACGCGGCGCATTGATAAGTCGGGTGTTTACGCCACCCATCAAAGAAACATATTGTTCCAGAAGCTGTATCAGATTGTCGGCCCTTGGATAAAAATGAGATTTTCCGGTAATGAGATTCTGGGCAAACAGATCCAGTTTTTCATAACCCAATTTCCACTTGCTTTCAGCAGAGGGAAACCACCACTTGTACGGATCATTGGAAAGCAAGGTAAATGCTTTTTCAGCATAGGGGTCCAGCTTGTCTGTCGTTCGCATCCTTGAAAGGTTATCTCTTAAAACCCGGACATTGTATCGGACGACTTCAAGTATGCCGATTTGAAAATTCGGCATATTATCAAGCAAGACCGTTGGCCAGAAAATATCGTTTGGTATCCAGTTTTCTTGCATTTGTTTTATAAGCGCCTGATTTGTCTTTGTGAAATATACCCCCTTGATCGTCTGATCCATCTTTTGTAACACAATCGGCTCCGGCTTTTTTGAATTTACCACCATCACAAAACCGATCCAAAGCAAGAAAATTGCAATGGCAATTGTGCCCAAATGAACATACTTTCTGTTATGGTTGTCGTCGGTGATTGTTTCTAGGATGTCATCCTGCATATCCTGCTTACCTCCTATAATTTTCAGTGTTTTTAGTCGAGCATAGCATACATTTGAAACAGCGGTCAAATGAAGTCAAATGATAACATCAACACATGACGTCTGACTAACGAGCCGCGTGAAAGATCAGGTTGCTTTCCGGGCCCAAAACGTGGTATAAATTCTCGAAAACTGGGCCCGATCGATTTTGCCCGCGATCTACTAAAAACCAATAGCCCAAGGGCACGTCTATCTTTCGGTAGTCCTTTTTATCTTATCACGGGAACAACAATATTGTGAAAATACGATTAATGCAATCTTTTGGAAATATTTATTTCCCCAGCCTCAAGTGGCTATCAACTATTCTGGTGGTCATATTGTTGTCCTTGCTTTTTTCAGACCCGGCAAAAGCCAAATTTTCAAAACCCGAAAGAGTCACCTTTCAGCAATCTATTATCGACAGACGCGGTTCTCTTAATACTAAATTCAAAAAAATTCGCAGAAAGAAAACAAGGTACATTATTGTACATACCGCCGAGGCTGGTCTTAAAAGCACATTAAATGTGATTTCTCGGGGAAAACTGATACGAAAGGCTTACCGAACAAATGGCGGTCATGCACATTATGTTATCGCGAGAAACGGTCGAACCTATCGAACCTTGAGCAAACAATATACTGCCGACCACGCTGGAAAGAGTATGTGGAACGGAGAGACCGATATCAGCAAATTGTCTATCGGGATTGAATTGGTGGGGTATCACTATGCATCCATAACAAGCCGGCAATACAATTCTTTAAGAATCCTGATAGGTATTCTACAAAGAATTTATAATCTGAATGATCGCGCAGTTCTTACACACAGCCAGATTGCATATGGAGAGCGGAATAGATGGATTAAAAGGACACACCGGGGACGGAAAAAATGCGCCAAGAATTTTTTGCGATCTAAGGCAGGTTTATCTACTGCTTGGAATTTTGACCCCGATGTAAAAGCAGGTCGCCTGGTGGCAGATCCAAAGCTTAAAGCGATATTTTATGATCACCGGGTTGATGTTGCGGGTTTTGTAGATTCAAATGCCATAACCGATAAAAATACTGCATGGGCAATAGCCGGTGAAGATTATGATTCGCCGGCAACTTTGTATAAGCTTCCAAACGGCAGAGTAATTCCCGGCGATCAAATTGAAAACCGAATGGGATGGATTCGGATTCCAAAAAATACACTGGTTTTACTTAATCAAAGTAATAGTCTAAATTATAAAATAAACCAAGGACCGATAAAGACGATATCCGAAGGTCTCAACGCGTGGACCTTTGCAGGGTCGGCCTATAAAAAAAAGACGACTTTTTATTTTCTTCCAAACGGTCAAATAAAAAATGGCCGACAGATTCTTGACTGGGATGATTTACCCCAAAACACAAAAATGGTTGTTGGGTACCGTAGACCTGTGGCTGTAATGCGCCGAAGGCCACCTATAAAGATTGCCGGTAAGAGATACAACAACAACAAAACATTGTATTATTTTCCTAAAAAAAAATTAATACCGGGCAACAAAATAAATGATTTTAGAAGGTTACCGACCGGTGTTCTCGTTTTCCTTCCGATAAAAAGTTCCTAATGACCGATAACGGATAAGATCTAATCTCCTCAAAATATCAGGCGTAAACCTTGGCAGTTTAATTGTAACCCCGTACAGAAAATGGAGAACCGGTTTTGCTTTGAGATCCGACCGATCTCTAGGAGGAGCATTCTCATGTAGGACCACAGTCGGCAGATTCCGGACGATGCAAAGGTGCGAGCCGATCTTCGTGGGAATGATCAATATGCGCCACGGTCGGTTTGAAGTGTTTTTGAATTCTGCTAAACAGCGGCATTGTTGACATGAAAACAATGATCAGTGTACCGATAAGACCGGCCCATTTCGGTATGATTTCAGATGCCTGACCGATCGTTGCCAGGGGGGACAGACCAAGGGAACCATAAACTTGGTCCACCGCCAATCCAAAAAAGACAGAAGATACTGCGATGGTGGCGAGGTAAATAGCGGTTGCCCGCTTTCCCAGAACTCCGGTTAATACAGTCAGCGAGGCGATATTGGTAGCAGGGCCGGCCAATAAAAATACCAGTGCTGCACCGGGGCTGATACCTTTTAAAATCAGGGCAGCGGCAATCGGTGTGGAAGCCGTGGCACAGATGTACAATGGAATTCCAACGGCCAGCATGAGAAGCATGGCCGGCAGACCGGATCCCAAATATTTACCGAACAGATCATCTGGAATGAGTACGGTAATCAACCCTGCCAACAAAAGGCCGACCAAAAACCAACCGGCCAGATCACCCCATAGGTCGAAAAAGGCAAATCGAAATCCCCCTAAAAGTTTTTCAAAAAATGTATGATGGTGTCTGTGTTCTTCAGGAGAGCAGTTGATGCCATCACAGCAGGCATCAACCGGACATGAAAGGTCCGGACTGATTTTATTGTTCATCGCTTTGGGGTTGAAGAGATTTTCAACGATTCCGGCTGTTGCGGCGGTAACGAAGGCGACAAATGGGCGCGCCACCGTCATGATCGGGTCCAGCAAGGCATATGTTATGGATATGGAATCCACCCCTGATTCCGGAGTGGAAATGAGAAAAGCGGTTATCGACCCGTTGTTGGCACCCTGTTTCCGCAGCGACACGGCTGCGGGCAATACGCCGCAGGATCACAAGGGTATAGGAATGCCCAGAAGGGCGGCTTTGAACACGGAGACGAATCGACCCCGGCCGAGGTGTTTGGACACCAGGCCCGGGCTGAGAAATACCCGTAACAATCCGGCCACTATCAAACCAAAAAGTATATATACCGAGGAATCAACAAGAAGTTCCCAGGATGCAAGCAATACATTAGCAATAAAATCCAATTTTAACACCCCATTATCGCGTTGGAAAAAAAGATGGAGAATTTATTCCCTTACATGTTCCTGACCAATGGTTAAAAGGCATTTTACGTGTTCATCATCCAAAGAATAATAAATAATCCGACCGTCACGACGGCTTTTAACCAGCGCCAAATCCTTCAAACGACGCAGTTGGTGCGAAACGGCAGAGTCGGTCAAACCGGTAAAGGCAGCCAGATCGCAGACACACATTTCAACATTTTTAAGTGCCATTACAATTTTAAGACGGTTTGGGTCTCCCAATACTTTGTAGGTTAACGACAACCGATCGAGTTCATGATCTGTGATGACTTCTCGACGGGCTTGCTCAACCCTGTCAAAATGAATCACTCGGATTTCGCAACCGTCCTCTTCAATCAATCGGGTTCTGGATAAATTCATCGCCTAATCTTTGAATACTTGAACATCTGTTCAAATATTACAACAGCAAACTTCCGCAGTCAATAAAAATCTTTTAATCACTCAAAGATTTTTTGGACCCTCTCCCGGTTAGTTGTAGTTAGTGCCCATCCACGACTTTAAAATAAATAATCGATGTGTCCAATTCAGAAATGAGCAATTTTTGTCCTGATCAAGGCCGCACAAGGGTTTACGGTGAGGCGTACGTGCTGTACGCCGTAACCGAAAACCCGCGGAGAACGCCGAACAGGGCAAAAAGGGCCATTTGTGGATGGACACTAACTATGAAACAGATCCTTACGTGTCTTCTTTATAACTTTGATCGCTATAGTTTCCTTGGTTTCCTTTAGGTGTTCTAATAGGCAGGCCATATCTTCTCTGACGATGGCGCAGACCCTTGGGTTGGCAATCTCTCCACAGGTTTTGTGATTATTTAAGGGGCACTCTGGATATTGTGCTGACATTTTGATCTCACCATTACTTTGCTATTGCCTTTAAATAACCTATTTAATATATCTGGTCAACTTCTCCATCGTTTCTCAGGCCTTTATTCCACCTGTTTCACCAATTGATACTTGACAAAAGGGAGGGAAAATTCTACAAAAATTGTTACAAAATTTTGCAAAAAACGTCACTTTGTTTATTCAGTACCTTGGCTGGTTTTCTAAGATTAATGCTAACCATTTGATTTTTAAATAATATTGAGGTATAAATCGGACCGTAAATTTTGGCATAATTTTTGAATACATAAAGTTGATTTTAATCCTTTGATACCTGATTTAAGAAAATGAACCGGTTTAGAGTTTGGATAATCACATTTTTCTGCATAGTGATGATTGGCCTGGGAGGGCAGACAAAGGCTCCGGCGGAGCCTATATCTCCTCCGAGTTACATGATGGGATATTATGACCCGAGTGAACCGGCGGGTTATGTGACATTTGCGGATGAAACGCCATCGGCTCTCCATTCAACAGTTCTTGACAGTCAATATGCAGCGGAAGTCGTACGCCTGATTAACCTCAAACGCACGGGTGCGGGTCTTTTCCCTTTAATGGTCAGCCCCATTTTGACTGGGATTGCCCAGGCACACAGCGAATATATGAGGGATCATTCCTGCTTTGCTCACCAGTGCCCGGGGGAACCAACCCCGGAAAGACGAGCCTGCCTCGCTGGATTTCGGTCATACGGTGTTCAAGTCTCCGATAACGTAGATTTCAACTCCATGGCCAGTGGTCCGCCACCCGGCAACCAATCCTGCTATGTTGGAGAGGCAATCGCCGCCGGTTATCCGAGTCCGAAAAGCGTGGTCGCAGCCTGGATGAGCAGCCCCGGCCACTATGCAATTTTGATGCATTCCAAAATGAGAGAGATCGGCGTAGGCTATGCGGTCGGTGGGTATTATCGAAGATACTGGACGGCCGACCTGGGGAGCCAACGGAATAAATTATATGTGTTCATCAATAATGATGATCCGATAACAGAAAACCGTCTGGTAACGTTGACCGTGACCAATGAGGAGGTTTTAAACTCGGGCGGTATTGGCTATGCCCACGACATGATGATCAGCAACGATCCGAGCTTTGCTGATGCCGATTGGGAAACTTACGTCCCCCAAAAACTCTGGATGCTGACCAAAGGCAAAGGGCCAAAGACGGTCTATGTTAAGTATCGGGATCTCGCCGGCTATGAGGTCCTTTCAGCTGATATCATTTTTGCAAAATAAACTAATTGGTGCCCATCCCTTTAGCCCCCCCTTGACACTCAAAGGTGATTTAGCCTAAACTCCCCTTTCGTATTTTATCCCCATTCCCTTTTTGAACAAAACAACCGATTAAAAATGCGAGTATCCTTGAGGTGGAAAACCGATGAATGAGAGACAATTCGGACCTGTAACGTTTATCGCGGGGAAAAACCAGGGGAAGTATCCTTATTGCCATTCGATTTACATAGAAAGTGCGGGTATTTTGGTTGATCCTGCTTCTGATAGGATGAAACTGGCTGAGCTTCGCGAAAATTCTGCTGTGAGGGAGGTTTGGCTCAGCCATTGGCATGAAGATCACCAAATGTATCTCGACTTATTTGACGATCTTCCTTTATGTATCTCTGAACCGGACGCGCCGCCGCTTATGGATATTGATCTTTTTATCGATTCTTACGGAGAGCTGAGTGAAGAAGAACGCCGGTATTGGCGGGAGCTCCTTGTCAAACAGTTCCACTTTCAACCGCGAAAACCGGCGCGTTTCTTACAAAGTGAGGAGACCATCCAACTCGACACGGTGACGGTCGATGTGATCGGCGCACCCGGTCATACACCCGGCCACCTTGCATTGTTTTTTAGGGAGCCCGCCGTCCTTTTTATGGCAGACTATGACTTGACCCGGTTCGGTCCCTGGTATGGGGACACACATGCAAGCATCGAGGATACAATCAAATCGGTCAACCGTTTACGACAGATACCGGCGAAAGTATGGCTTACGTGTCATGAGACCGGCATATTTGAAAAGCAACCCGGTCGTCTCTGGGATCAGTACCTTGGCGTCATATTTGAAAGGGAGAGAAAACTCCTCAATTTCTTGGAAAAACCAAAAACGCTAATGGATATAATTGGTGCCTGGATCGTATATGGCAAGCCGAGAGAACCGAAAGTTTTTTATGCATTTGGGGAGCGGTTGCTTATGAAAAAGCATCTGGAAAAGTTAATCAATGAAGGCATCGTTGCCAAAACGGGAGAAAAATATTACAAAATATCTGATCACCCTACCCATCGGCCTTCATCAATTACAACAGGCCTCAGACCGAATAATGACACGTTATCATGATTAAAAAAATCATTTCAGGAGGTCAAACCGGTGCAGACCAGGCTGCTTTGGATGCTGCCATTAGGCTGGGGATCCCCCATGGCGGATCGATACCCAAAGGCCGAATAAACGAGGATGGAAGGCTTCCTGATAAATATCAGCTGAAAGAAATGTCCACTTCCAGTTACCCGAGGCGTACCGAACAAAATGTTATCGATTCAGATGGGACCCTGATCGTTTCACGTGGCAAGCTCACCGGCGGTTCTGCTTATACCAAAGAGATGGCCGTAAAACGCAATAAACCATGCCATCATTCGGATCTGAATAAAACGAACCTTTTTCAAGAGGGAGATTTTATTGCTGACTGGGTCAACCTAAACCGGATTAAAACATTAAATGTTGCAGGCCCCAGTGCGTCTAAGGATCCCCTTATTTATCAAGATGTTATAAATTTATTAGAAATCGTAATTCGGGTTAAGTAGGCACGGCGGAACTTTGAAACACCTATCGATACTTTTCAAGGAGGCGTGCCGTCTTTTGTTGGGTCCCGTCTATACTGATCATCAGAAGCTCGGCTTTGGCCGCTGACCAATGGTAGGCTTCTTTTTCATCCCCGGTGACAATGCCACACCACATCATCCCGCCCACAGCTGCGATACCGTCCAGGTTTATTTCCAGGGCCCGCTCAAATGATTTTCGAGCGGACGCATAATCTTTATTTCGATAAAGGGCCCACCCCTTGAGGTTATTTGCCATATAAGAGTCCGGAATTTCTAAAGCCGCCCTTTCAAACCATATGGGTTCAAGTGCGGTCCCTTCCCAGCCGGAAAAAATATAAAAAGCTTCCAGGGCCCGCCCCAGGTAATCAAATCCACGCGGCGATGCTGCTTCGGGCCAAAGGACCTTTTGGCGCCGACTCTCGGGTATCGGGAATCCGTACTTCTCGAGCCAGGTCAGAAATCCTGTGCGAAATCCGATAAGATTCTGATCGAAATCTAAAATAAACGGCCCGGATCGATTATCACCTTCTTTTTCAATATCCACCAGTGTCAGTTCTGTTTTCGATTCACCTTCCGATCCCTGCAAACGGCCTTTAAGCCAAATCCGGATTTCTTGCTCCGGTCCCAATTCCTTGATATTCGGTGAAGGAGCCTTGCCTCTGTTGTAAGCTTTGAGGTCATTCGCATTTTTAAAAACCTTCCCCACGCGCCACCCGAACCAAAACTCCCTGAATCTCGTGTGAAGAGCGATCACATTCCCCAGCAAAAAATGTATCGCCAATCCGATCCCGTTAAATTTTGATCCGGATCCCGATAATAGTGGTAAAACAATACAGCGGGGTAGATCTGTTTTCTTTGTCTCTTCTGACATTTTTTTCACCCTTTTTAAAACGGTTTTTTATCACCCAAATCTGCAGCTGGACTCGGCTACGAGCTAACAATTTCACCGAGCGAACATGAAGGGACAAAACAGAACCTATCAAATCCGATGACTATAACAAGATATATATAAATAAACGGTATCAAACTTGACATTCAAATAAACGAAGAAGTAGTTAAGAGCAAAAGCAAATTTTAGCAAAAACGGTCCAATCGAATTTTATAAACCCGGGTTTAATCCTCAAATGGAGGGCATATGCATCCACTAATTGTGTCTTTAATGAAAGAAAACGCCATTGTGACCGATGGATCGTGGGGCACACAGCTTCACAAAAAGGGTATAAAAAGGGGTGAGTGCTCGGATTCTTGGAACCTGAGCCATCCGGATTGGGTTGAAGACGTTGCCAGGGGATATGTCGATGCCGGCAGCCGGATCATATTAACCAATACGTTTCAAAGCAATCGAATATCGCTCGGGCGATTTAACCTGGCCGATAAGACCGTTGAAATCAATAGACGCGGCGTTCAAATTTCAAAAAAAGCTGCGAGGGATAATGCGTATGTCTTTGCATCAATCGGTCCTTGCGGCAAAATGCTTTTAACCGAAGAGACAACCGAAGAAGAACTTCAACGAATATTCCAAGAACAGGCGAACGCCATCGCCGATGCCGACGGTATCATTGTTGAAACGATGATCGATATTGTTGAAGCCAAAATTGCCGCCACCGCCGCCAAACAGACCGGGTTGCCGGTGATCGTCAGTATGGTGTTTGATGCCGGTTTCAATAGGGATACCACCTTGATGGGCGTTACACCGGAACACGCTGTGAAGGAACTGACAAAGGTGGGGGTGGACGGTGTCGGCGCAAACTGTGGGCAGGGGATCAAAGGTTATATCCCGATTTGTAAACGTTTACGGGAAACAACCGATTTGGCCGTTTGGATCAAGCCGAATGCGGGATTGCCGAAAGTAGAAGATGAAAAAACTATTTATTATACCACCGCCGGGGAATTTGTGAAATTCGTACCCGAGCTGATTCTTGCCGGGGCAAATTTTATCGGTTCTTGCTGCGGTTCGGATCCCGAGTTTGTAAAGGAGATGAAAAAGATCACAGACAAATCGTAAGGAAAGCGGTTTGGATAAATCTTCATCTAAAGCCTGCCAAGCGCCTGCTCTAAATCGGCAATAATGTCCGCAGGGTCTTCAAGGCCCACCGAAAGCCTGATTAATCCATCCACAATTCCTGCAGACGCCCGTTCATTCTGTGTTAAATGTTCGTGGGTTATTGTCGCCGGGTGCATACAAATGGTGCGGCTGGTCCCGAAGGTGACGGCATGAACAACGAGTTCCAATGAATTCATCACCTTGGCGGCGCCTGCCATGCCATCTGGAACGACAAACGATAACAGCCCGCCCTGTTCCCTCATCTGCCGTTTTGCCAACTGATGCTGAGGGTGATCCGGCAAACCGGAGTAGTTAACGTGGCACACTTTCGGGTGTTGAGATAGAAACTCGGCCACAGCCTGTGCATTTGCGCTATGCCGCCCCATTCTGAGCGAAAGGGTCTCAAGGTATTGCAAGGTCAGCCAGGCTTCCATCGGCTGCATCACCGCACCTACGAATTCGGTTGTGTTCCAACGGATATCCTCAATCAGGTCTTCGGACCCCACAATTGCACCCCCCAGAACAGTGGCATTGCCGGCTAAAAATTTGGTGATAGATAGCAGAATAATATCAGCGCCCAGTGCCATCGGCTTCTGCAGGGCCGGCGTTGCTGTTGTATTGTCTACCAATAAGGGAACCTTGTGGGAGTGCGCTGTTTCTGCGATCGCCGCAATATCGGTCACAAAAAGACAGGGGTTGCTCGGTGTTTCAACCCATACGAGTTTTGTGTTGGCGTCAATCCGTGCATCCCAGGAATCGGTATTCGACGGATTATCCACAAATCGAAACGAAACACCACACCGCTGAGGAAAGATATGGGCCGCCTGTTTATACCCTTCACCAAAGACATTTAAGGAGGTGACCACATTGTCGCCGGGTCGGGCGATGGTGAAAATGAGATTAAACAGGGCCTGGGATCCGGAACCGGCAGTAATACCGGCCCCACCACCTTCAAGCGACGCCAGACGATCTTCCAGCAACTTGTTTATGGGTGTAGCGGTTCGGCCGTAAACCGGGTAAGGAGTTTTTCCAAATGTTTTATAGGGAAAGGTCATGGACGGCGTAATGGGTGGTACAAACGATCTGAACGCCTCGAAGTCGTCTAGAGGATGAAAACCGGCATGAAGTGCGCGGGTGTCAAATCCGAGATGAGTATCCGTCCGCAAGGATCTTTGTTCTTTGGGATCAAACGCCCACGGATCTCTTATAAAAAAGCGTTGTTCGTCCCTCATTTTTCTATTCCTCCATCCTGGTTTAAAGTGGACGAAATCGATTAACGTAAAAGCGCTCTCTGTAAAATCATTTCTATTTCAGCATTGATGGCTGGTGTAATAGGTTCAGGTTGATGGTTTTTAAGAATATACTTAATTTTCGCCTTGGCGCGCTCTCCCATTGTCGTTGCCCCGTCGGCCTTCCAGTTATCATATGTCTGTCTGTCGGTAAGGCCGGGTTGCCAATTTTCTCTGAAATGATCAAACGTATGTGCATCATCGAGAAAATGTCCCCCCGGGCCGACGCGTTTTATGGCATCGATCGCTAGATGCTCCCGATCCACACGAATGCCGCCGATCATCCGTTTGGCCTGTCCGATGAACTCATCACACATCACCAGCAGATCAAATGAGTAGGTCATTCCGAATTCTAAATAACCCACATCATGGACAAGATTGGTGCCCATCAACCCCGACATCAGGATATAGGTTGCCGCTTCATTGATCGCCTGCTCATCGGCAAGTTTGGACGCACTGCATCCGCCGAATCCCCAGGTCGGAAGGTTGTATAAGCACCGCCCGATCTGGCACAGCCCTGCCTGTTCGGCCATTGCTTCGGGAGAGGAATAGGTCGGCTGCATGCTTTGCATATCCATCGGTGACATTCCGGCGCCAAAGATAAAAGGTGCACCCGGTCTTTTTAACTGATGGATGGCGAGACCGGTTAAGATTTCAGCATTGGCCTGGGTGATTGATCCCGCCATTGTAACAGGGCTGGTAGCCCCTGCCATTGTTCCCGGAGAGTAGTTGATCGGCAGACGATTCTCGGCCATGAATAATAGCTTTTCCAGCGCCTCCTTTGTGTGAACAAGCGGCGATGTCGGTTCATCATACAGTACGAACAACGGTTTTTTGCTGAGCGCTTCCCGCCCCCCAACCACAGTAGCGGCTATATCCACAATATCGCTCAAAGCCTCCCGATCGGCTGCGGTGATTACCTGGGGCTTGGTCGAATTGCGGATCATTATGGCGAATTTTTTTTGATATTGCAGTTCGACAGCTAAATCAGGAGCCAATCCCATTGACATGGTAAAGTCTATGTGTGGCAAATAATCGACAAGCTTTACCGCATCTTCAATATCATCGGAGAGAAACCGTCTCCGCTCACCGGTAAAGCTATCCAATAGATTTGGACAGTCAGATCCTGTACCAAAATGGACGTTTCTTCCCTCCAG
>Ga0255053_10000734_pt1 | contig 17959 bp, 14 predicted proteins | sample JV7_2_22_MG_FD_188635 | JGI IMG/M metagenome (GOLD analysis project Ga0255053, IMG submission 188635) | Seawater microbial communities from Jervis Inlet, British Columbia, Canada - JV7_2_22 | ecosystem: Environmental > Aquatic > Marine > Inlet | place: Canada: British Columbia | collected...
CGTGACTTTCGTGCTTCTGACCGTCGTGCGAGCGATCGCCGCCTGGATCGCGGGTGAGATCCTGCAAAGAACCGCCCGCAGCCGCCGCGTGACCTCCGAAACCGGGGGGCTCGGCTTCGGCCTCCTCCCACAGGGCGAGCTCGCCCTCGGCCTCTTGGTGGCGATCGTCAGCTTTTTTCCGGACACCGCCGGCATCCTCGAGGCGGTGGTGGCGGCCATCATTGTCAACAATCTGGTTGGCGGTTGGTGGCTGCGAAAGCGCCTCGCCAGTGCCGGTGTGGTCGAGGCCGGACCATGAGGTGGCCGCTCTTTCTGGTGCTGGCGGCCTTCAGTTGGATTGCGCGCTTTGTCGGCGGCGCCGCGGTAGATGACCCCGCCGGGTCGGCTCTCCTCGCCCTCGGCTGCCTGATCATCGGCGGGGTGCTCTGCGGCGAGCTCGCGGTGCGGCTGCGTCTTCCGAAGATCACCGGGTACCTCGTGCTCGGGATGGTTGCCGGGCCCCACGCTGTGGGCCTCGAGACCGCCCGCGACGCGAACCTCTTGCGGCTCTTCGAGGATCTCGCCCTCGGTCTCATCGCCCTCACCGCGGGTGGCGAGTTTCGCCTTGCGATCATCCGGCGGCGTTTGCGGCCGTTGCTCGCGATCACCGCCGCCCATACGGTGGGCATCTTCCTTCTGGTTGCCGGTGTTCTGTGGGTTCTCCTGATAGTCGTGCCCTTCCTCGGCCCGGTCTCGCACGCCGAAATGCTGGCCGGGGTTGCCCTGCTCGGAGTGATCGCGGTGGCGGTCTCGCCCGCCACCACCATCGCCGTCATCACCGACCTCAGGGCGAGGGGAGAGATGGTGGAGACCGTCCTCGGGGTGACCATCCTCAAGGATCTCGTGATCATTCTTCTCTTCACCGCGGTCAGCGCCCTCGCGCTCTCGTGGGTCGGCGGCGGTGCGTTGGACCTCGGTGCCATCCGCAACGTTGCGCTGGAGATTGGCGTTTCGTTGCTGATCGGAGGTGTCCTCGGGGGGATGCTGGGCCTCTACCTTCTGAAGGTCGGACGGCTGGCGCCGCTCACGGTCATCCTTCTCGCGCTTGCTTCGGCCGAGCTCGGCCGAGGGGGGTGGGTCGAGCATCTGCTGGTGTGCATGGCGGCTGGCTTCGCGGCGCGAAACCTCTTCCCGCGCGCGGCCGGGAACTTCCTCGGTGCTCTCGAGCAGTCCTCGACCCCGATATACGTCATCTTCTTCGCCCTTGTCGGGGCCGGGCTCGATCTGGGTATCTTCGCTGCAGTGTGGCTGCCGGCTATGGTCTACGTGGTGGCACGAGTGGTGGCCATCCGGCTGACGACGCGGTTGCCCGCGATCGCTGCCGGCTCGGGTTGGCGTGTGGTGCGGTACGGGTGGATGGGTTTTGTGGCGCAGGCGGGTTTATCTCTGGGCCTCGCCGCGCGAATCCAACGCGAATTTCCGGGAATTGGTTCGACCGTGGCCACCGTGGTCATCGCAGCCGTTGTGATCAATCAACTCGCCGGCCCGGTGCTGTGGGAACGCGCGATTGTGGCCGCCGGTGAGGATCGAAAAAAACGGGCCGCCCCTCGAGGCGGCCCGCCGTCTTGAATTTTTCGAAGATCAGTTGCTTTTCCCGCCGTACAGTTCCATCTGCGGGAAGGTGCCGTTGCAACCTAAATCGATGCCGGAGAACCCTGAACCCACGGCGTCCAGGGTGCCGGAGAGGCCGAGGTTGTCACTGTCATCAAACGTGAAGGTGATTGTGTAGGTGATCGTGCCACCGTCAAAATCATCCCCGGGCGGATACACCTCGGCGTACTCCACGCCGGAAGCGAAATCTCCAACGTCGGTCGGTGCGAGGTCGAACCCCCACTGGAAGATCACGGGACACTCAGGAATCCCTCCACCGTCCACCTTGTCGTAGTTCACAAACGTGCCGTTGACCACATCGACCACCGCGTCGACGATCTCCAGGTTGCCACCGGACGCGAAACCGAGATCGTCGTATACGGCGAACTGATAGGCTCCGTCAACCGACCCTCCGCCGGCGCCGAAGGCCTGCTCGACGGTAGTCGGGTCCTTGCTGAGACGATCGACCTTGGAACCGAGCATCACCATCGAACCCGCGCTGACCTCGACAAGTGCCGTCCCATTCTCGAACGAAGCGACGTCCCACAGATTCTCGACCGACGAGAACCACGGGGCATAGGCGGTGAGCACGACCTGCACGGTATCGAGGAGGGTGCCGTCGGGGTCGAGGAGGTCGACGTCCATGGTCACCCCGTTCGCACCGGCGAGAGCGAAGAGGTTGGTATAGAAGTCGTCGGTCAATACCATCCCCGCAAGGGTGGTGGACTCCCCGGTCGAGGTGGCGGACGATGCCGGGATCCCCTCGAAGCCGGAACCGTAGGTGCCATCGTCGCTGCCTGCGCCCGTGAAGACGATCAGGTTGGCGGTCACTTCGCCGCCGGTCGTCGTGATGCGGAACGCTCCTTCAGCCCTGTTCAGGCCGAATACATCCAGGAGCACGTCGTCGAGAATCAGGGTCTCGTCAGCGCCGACCGAATATGCCACTGGTGCCGGGTTGGTGTCGCTCGGATCGCGGTTGAGCCACCATACTTCCACCGTTACGCCGGTCGCGCCCGGGTTGTTGATGTAGAGATCGGCCGTCCACCGATTTGTGCGTGCGGCCCCCGCGATCAGCAGGTCATCGCTCGGGCTGATGGCGATTGCCGACGATGCCGCAAATAGCGCGAGAAGGACAAATGTGATGATTGAACGATGCATTCCGAGACCTCCTTGGCCTTGTCATTGAGACAAACCGAACCGTACCATAACAGATTCCCGCGCGTTGACTCCCCACACCGGCGAGAGGTCAACATTCTGTTAATACGAGGGGTTGGTGTGATTTGTTGACGTTTTTTTCATAAACCCCAATTCCCTCCATATTTCTGTTTGCCGGAGGGTCGGGAACGGGCACCCGAACGGATCGAGTAAGATACCCGGATGACCTACCAGGTTCTCGCGCGCACGTGGCGGCCGCAGCGATTCTCCGAGCTCTTCGGGCAGGATGCGGTCGTGCAGACCCTATGCAACGCGCTGACCTCCAAAACCTTCGGTCAGGCCTATCTCTTCTCGGGTCTTCGGGGCGTCGGCAAGACCACGGCCGCCCGCTTGCTGGCAAAGGCGGTCAACTGTGCCGAAGGCCCCACCGCCGAGCCGTGCGGCGAGTGCGATTCCTGTCGTGAGGTGGCGGAGGGCTCGAGCATCGACGTCATCGAGATCGACGGCGCCTCGAACCGCGGCATCGATGATGTCAGGGAGCTTCGAGAGCTTCTCCAGTTTCGCCCGACCAGGGACCGCTACCGGGTCCTGATCGTTGACGAGGTCCACATGCTGACCCGCGAGGCCTTCAACGCGCTGCTCAAAAGCCTCGAAGAGCCCCCCTCCTACATCCTCTGGATCTTCGCCACGACCGAACGCCTCAAGGTGCCGGACACTATCCAGTCCCGATGTCAGCAGCTCGAGTTCCGACCGGTTGGGTCCGAGCTCATCCGCGGCCGACTCGAGGAGATTGCCGCCAGAGAGGATTTCACCCTCACACCATCGGCTGCGGCCTCCATCGCTTCCGCTGCCGAGGGCAGCGTCCGTGACGCGCTGTCTTTGCTCGATCAGCTACGCGCCTTCGCCTCCGATAACGTCGACGACGAGGCCGTGGCGTCGGTTCTCGGTGTCCCGCCGATGGAGGTCACGGTGAAGCTGGTGGAAGCGTTGGCGGCCGGACGTGTTGCCGAGGGCCTGGCGCTGGTCCGCGATCAGCTTGCAAACGGTCAGGATGCATCGGTTCTCTACCGTGAGATCGGACGCGCCCTGCGCGCCGCCCTCTATCTGGCCGTTGATCCGGCGCTGGCTCCGACAATGTCGGAGACCCATCGTGACCTTCTCCTGGGTGTTGCGGAGTCCCGCGGTGCCGACCCCTTGAGTCGCATGCTTGGTCTGTGGCTGGAACAGGAGGCCCTGGTTCGCGGGGCGGCCAACCGTGAGCTGGCTCTCGAGGTGGCGTCGTTGCGGCTCGCCCGCTGGCCGTCGGTGCAGCGGGTCGAGGAGTGGTTGGCGGGCACCGGCCCGGTTGACTCCGGCCCCGGCCCTTCCGGTTCGCCGTCAAGTGCTGGACCCACGGAGTCTTCACCGGGCCCCGCCGCAGCACCCGGCGGCGCGTCTGCGGCCGAAGCACAGGCAGATGAACGGACCGCCGGGGTCACCGAAGAAGACCCGTCGTTGGCAGAGGACGCAAGCTCCGACCCCGGTGTGATCCTCGCGACCCGGGTCCTCGGGGGCGAGGTGGTCGCGGTGCGCTCGAACGGCGAAGGTTCGTGAGCGCGACCCCACGGAGGCGATGATGGATTTGCGGCCGCCGGCAGTTCGTGGGTTGCTCGAGCACCTGGAACGTCTGCCAGGGGTCGGGCCGCGTACCGCGCAACGACTGGCCGAGCATCTTCTGACCATAGACCCTGGCGAGCTCGAGGCATTCGCCACCGTCCTCGCCGGGCTCCACTCGACTGTCGAGCTGTGTTCGACGTGCTGCCTGCTCACCGAGGACGATCCGTGCCAGGTGTGCGCCGACCCAGGTCGCGATCATGGGGTCATCCTGGTGGTTGAAGAACCCACCACCGCCTGGGCTGTGGAGGCGACACGTGAATACCACGGCCTCTACCACGCTCTCCTGGGACACCTGTCGCCGCTCCACGGAGTCGGGCCGGACGATCTCACCATCGACCGCCTCGAAGCGCGGTGCAGGTCCGGCGAGATCCAGGAGGTGATCCTCGCGACCGACCCGACGGTTGAGGGCGAGACCACCGCCCTTTACATCGCCAGACGCCTGCAGCCCCTCGGGATCGCTGTCAGCCGTCCGGCGTCGGGCATACCGGTCGGCGGCGAGGTGGCTGCAGTCGATCGTGTGACCCTTGCCCAGGCGCTCCAGCTTCGGCGCAAAGTTTAGCCCGTACTTCCCACCACCTCGCTGCTGCGGCCCGCCGTATATCATTGAAAAATTTCGAACTTGGCGAGCAAGTCTACGGCGGCCTTCATGACCGCCCGGCTTGCTAGAAGAGGCCGGTTATGTCAGAATTAAGGCCATTGGGAGTGTGAGATATTGAACACGTCTCTTGTCTTATATGAGGAGGAGTTCGAGCGGATTAAGCACCTCCTCAACACGTTGCGGATGGACGCCAGCGCCAAGATCGTGTTTCTGGTCGACAAGAACGGCCAGCAGATTGCGGGCGCCGGTGAGGTCGATACCGTTGATACGACCTCCCTCGCATCCCTCACCGCCGGCAATGTTGCCGCCACCGACGGCCTCGCCAAGCTGATTGGCGAGAAAGAGTTCTCGATCCTTTTCCACGAGGGTCGCAAGGACAACATTCACATTTCAATCGTCGGCAAGCGTTTGATCCTGGTTGTGATCTTTGATGAGCGCTCGTCGCTCGGTTTGGTCCGTTTGCGGGTGCGCAAGGCGTCCGCCGATATCGAGCGCGTGCTCACTGAAATGGAGTCCAAGGCCCAGGAGGTCGGCGCCCAGGAGACGGTTTCGCCTTTTGCAGAAATTACCGACGACGACATTGACGCGCTGTTCTCCGAATGAGCTTCATAAACTACGCCGCCCGTGAGATCAACGTCAAGATCGTGTTCTACGGCCCCGGTCTGTGCGGGAAGACGACTAATCTCCAGTACATCTATGAGAAATCCAGCCCGCAGCAGAAGGGCAAGCTGATTTCACTCGCCACCGAGACCGATCGAACCCTGTTCTTCGATTTCCTGCCGCTCGACCTCGGTGCTGTGCGGGGATTCAAAACACGGTTTCATCTCTACACCGTTCCCGGCCAGGTGTTTTACGACGCCAGCCGAAAATTGATCCTGAAAGGGGTCGACGGGGTCGTATTCGTGGCTGACTCGCAGGAGGCGCGGATGGACGCCAACGTCGAGTCCCTTCGCAACCTCGAGGACAACCTGAGCGAGAACGGCTTCGAGCTCAAGACGGTGCCTTACGTGCTGCAGTTCAACAAGCGTGATCTTCCGAGCGCAATGCTCGTTGATGACATGTACCGCCTCCTTAATTTCAAGGGCGAACCGACCTTCGAGGCCGTCGCAACGAAAGGGATCGGGGTCTTCGAGACCCTCAAGGCGGTGGCCAAACAGGTCCTCTACGAACTCCGCAGCCGCTGATTTCAGACACTGCTCGAGAGCCCTAAACTCCCAACCGGCATCCTTTTCGCGGCAATGATAGGCTGCGGGCGAAGCGGAGAAAGTACCTCGAGGAGGCATCGTGACCCATCACTTCGACGACATTGATGAGCTCGCCGTTACCACCATTCGCACCCTTTCCATGGACGCCGTCGAGCAAGCGAACTCCGGACATCCGGGCGCACCAATGGGTCTTGCGCCAGTGGCCTATGTCCTCTACTCGAGATTCCTCAAGCACGATCCGGAAGATCCGACTTGGCCAGATCGCGACCGATTCGTGCTGTCGTGCGGCCACGCTTCCATGCTGCTTTACAGCGTGCTCCACCTGATGGGCTACGACCTCGAACTGGATGACATCAAGAACTTCCGCCAGTGGGGATCGAAGACTCCCGGCCATCCCGAAATCGAGGTTGTGCCCGGAGCCGAAATGACGACCGGCCCGCTTGGGCAGGGTGTGGCCACCTCGGTAGGGATGGCCCTGGCCGAGGCCCACCTGGCGGCGACCTTCAATCGACCAGACCACACCGTGATCGATCACCGCACCTGGGTTCTTTGTTCGGACGGAGATCTCATGGAAGGGGTGAGCTCAGAAGCGGCGTCGCTCGCCAGCCACCTCAAGTTGGGCAAGCTGGTGTGGATCTGGGACGACAATCGCATCACCATCGAGGGCGGCACCGAAATCGCGGTTTCCGACAACATTCCAGCGCGTTTTGTTGCCCACGGCTGGCGGGTCCTGGAGGTCGAAGACGCCAATGATCTCGAAGCCCTCGCCGAAGCTTTCGACCAGGCGGCCGCCGGCGACAGCCGACCGACCCTTGTTCGAGTGCGATCGCATATTGCCTTTGGCGCGCCCTCCAAGCAGGACACACCGGGAGCGCACGGCGCACCGCTCGGCGCCGACGAGGTGCGGGCCACCAAGGCGGCCTATGGTTGGCCGGAAGAGGAGACCTTTCTCGTGCCACCGGAGGTTCGCGAGCATTGTCGAGCGGCCGTTCAGCGCGGGGCCGAGGCTCGACGGGCCTGGATGGCGGTGGCTGAGGCATGGGCGGCGGCTGAACCCGAACTCGCGGCGGAGTGGCAGCGGCGCCTCGATCGGAGGTTGCCCGAAGGGTGGACCTCCTCGCTGCCCATCTTCGAGGACGACGCCAAGATCGCAACCCGTGGTGCATCTGGCACGGTCCTCAACGCCGTCGCTGGGGAGCTCCCTGAGCTGGTCGGAGGGTCGGCCGACCTCGCACCCTCGAACAAAACCCTCATCGCCGACGGTGGAGATGTGCAAGCGACTTCGCTCGGTCACCGCAACCTTCATTTCGGGATTCGCGAGCACGCCATGGGTGCCGTGCTCAACGGCATGGCATTGCACGGCGGTATGCGGCCGTTCGGCGGCACGTTCCTGGTGTTCTCCGATTACATGCGGCCCGCGATCCGGTTGGCGGCGCTCATGGAGCAGCCGGTGATTTATGTTTTCACTCACGACTCGGTATGGGTGGGCGAGGATGGCCCCACCCATCAACCGGTCGAGCACCTGCTGGCCCTGCGGGCGATTCCTGGCCTCGTGGTGCTCAGACCGGCCGATGCCAACGAGACTGCTGCCGCATGGACGGTGGCCCTCGAGCGCACGACCGGGCCGACGGCCCTGCTGCTCAGCCGGCAGGGGCTGCCGGTGCTGAAACGAGCGCGTGAGATCGGCTCTGAAGGTGTCGCTCGTGGTGCCTACATCCTGTCCGACGCAGAGAGTGGGACGCCGGCGGTGGTCGTGATTGCCACCGGAGGCGAGGTCACGCTGGCGATCGACGCGGCCGCTGAGCTTGCCGGCCGCGGAATCGAAGCGCGGGTCGTTTCGATGCCGTCCTGGGAACTCTTTGCCGAACAATCTGAAGAGTACAGACAAAGAGTATTGCCGCCGGCGGTCCCGCGTCTCGCGGTGGAAGCCGGGGTGACTCTGGGATGGCGAGATATCGTCGGCGACACGGGGGCCGTGATCGGCATCGACCGTTTCGGCGCGTCGGCGCCGGGTGCGGAGGTAATGGAGCGGTTCGGGCTGACGGTCGAGGCAGTGGTGAAGAAGGCTGTAGAGTTGGTGGGAGGGAAATGAGCGGGACCCCCTTCTGCGGAAGGTCCTCGTCGGGATCGGGATCGGGAACGGGATCGGAGGCAACGTGAATCCTTTGAAAATGCTCTGGGATGAACAACGGCAGGCGGTGTGGTTGGATTTCATCGAGCGCGACCTCCTGACCGGAGGCGGGCTGACGCGGCTCGTAGCAGAGGACGGTGTGCGCGGCGTGACCTCGAACCCGTCCATTTTTCAAAAGGCGATCGAGGGCGGAGGCCCGTACGGCGAGGCGGTCGCCGGCCTGCTCGCTGCCGACCCCGAAATGACGACGATACAACTCTATGAGGCGCTTGCGATCGAAGACATCCAGCACGCCGCGGACATTCTCCATTCAGTGTGGGAAGAGAGTCGGGGTGGCGACGGCTATGTCAGCTTCGAGGTGTCGCCCCACCTCGCCCGCGACACCGAGGGCACGGTGGCTGAGGCGAGGCGTTTGTGGCGAGCGGTGGACCGGCCGAATCTGATGATCAAGGTGCCGGCCACGCCCGAGGGCATACCCGCGATCGAAAACCTCATCGGCGAAGGCATCAACGTCAATGCGACCCTGATGTTTTCGCTCGCCGATTATGAGGCGGTGGCGACCGCCTATTTGCGCGGCCTCGAAGCGAACTCGAATCCGGCAGGGGTCGCTTCGGTCGCCTCCTTCTTTGTCAGCCGCGTCGATACCAAGATCGATGCGGCGCTCGAAGCCATTGGATCGTCCGGGGCACTCGCCTTGCGCGGCCAGGCGGCCATCGCCAACGCCAAGCTCGCCTACCGTCGTTTCGGAGAGCTCTTCGGACCCGATGCCTTTGCACCGCTGTCGACGCGGGGGGCGATGGTACAGCGACCGCTGTGGGCGAGCACCAGCACCAAGAACCCTGATTACCGAGATGTGATCTATGTCGAGGAGCTGATCGGCCAAGACACCGTCAATACCCTGCCGGTGGCGACTCTCGAAGCCTTCCGAGACCATGGCGAGCCGCGAACCAGCCTGCTCGAGGATGTCGCCGGGGCCGATCGGGTTTTTGTCGATCTCGCGGCCATTGGCGTGGACATCGACGCCATCACCGCCGAGCTCCAGGTCGAGGGAGTTGCCGCGTTCGCGAAATCGTTCGATCAGCTTTTGGGTGCTTTGGACGAGGCCAGGTCCGGCTCACGGTGAGCTGAGTGGAGGTCTGAGCATGTGCGGCATCATTGGTTACGTTGGCCCGGACGAGGTCGTGCCGGTCCTCCTCGATGGTCTTCGCCGTCTCGAGTATCGCGGCTACGACTCGGCCGGCATCGCGGTCATGGGGCCGGATCAGATCGAGATCCTGCGTGCCGCCGGAAAGCTCGGCAACCTGGAGCAGAAGGCGTATCACGAACCGCTGCACGGCACGGTCGGCATCGGTCATACGCGGTGGGCGACCCATGGTGCGCCCACCGAGGCCAACGCCCACCCGCAGACCGACAGCCGCGGTCAGGTGGCGGTGGTTCACAATGGCATCGTCGAAAACTATGGCCGCCTGCGCCGGGAACTCCTCGAAATGGGTGTCGAGCTGAAATCCGATACCGACACTGAGCTTATCGCCCAGCTCCTCGGTCGCGAGGAGGGTCCGCTCGCTGAGCGTGTCCTTGCCGTGCTGCCCCGCCTCGAGGGACAGTATGCGGTGGTGGCGGTTCATCGGGCCGAGCCCGAGGTGGTTGTTGCCTTCCGCAACGGACCGCCGTTGGTGGTCGGCCTCGGTGAGGAGGAGAATCTGGTTGCCTCCGATGTCACCGCCCTTCTCCACCGAACCCGGCGGGTGGTTTACCTCGAGAATGGTGATGTCGCTGAGGTCCGGCGGGATGCCCTGCGTTTACTCGATGCATCGGGCGCAGAGATCGAACGAGCGGTTGACACCCTTGACTGGGACGCCGCGCGAGTGGAAAAGGGTGGCTACCGCCACTTCATGCTCAAGGAGATCTTCGAACAACCCGATGCGATCCGTAACACGGTTCGCGCATACCTCGACCAGGAACGTCGCGGCGTCAATCTCGATGGGCTCGGCTTTTCGGATGAGGAGCTGGCACGGCTCCGACGGGTCCACCTGGTGGCTTGCGGGACCTCCTGGCACGCGTGCTTGGTCGGCAAGTTCGTCCTCGAAGAGCTGACCGGTCTGCCGACCGAGGTCGACTACGCATCCGAGTACCGCTATCGCACGCCGCTGGTCGGCGACGATGTGCTGGTCATCGGGGTCACCCAGTCGGGTGAGACGGCCGACACGCTGGCGGCGATGGAGATGGCCCGGGAGGCCGGCGCACTACTGGCGACGGTGTGCAACGTCCGCGGCTCGTCGGCCTGGCGCCTGGCGCCTTCGCAGATCCTGACCCAGGCCGGGCCGGAGATCGGCGTCGCGTCGACCAAGGCGTTTACCACCCAACTCGTGGCGATGGTCTTGATCGCCCTCGGTCTGCGCTCGGCCCGTGGTCTCGCCGATGCCACCGATGTCGAGCTGGTTGCTGAACTGCAGCAGCTGCCGCAGGCGGTGGAACGGGCGTTGGCCATCGATGATGAACTCTTCGCCCTCGGCACCGAGATGCTGGCCGATGCCACCGACTCCCTCTACCTGGGCCGCGGCATCCTCTATCCCATTGCTCTCGAAGGCGCCCTCAAGCTCAAGGAGATCTCCTACCTCCATGCCGAGGGCTACCCGGCGGGCGAGATGAAGCACGGGCCGATCGCCCTTCTCCAGGAGGGCTTCCCGGTGGTGGCGGTGGTTCCCGGCGGCACCAACCGCGACAAGCTGATCAGCAACCTCATGGAAGCACGGGCCCGAGGCGCGGCGGTCCTCGCGGTAGCCGACGAGGACGCAGACGAAATCGCCGATGTCGCCGATCTGACGCTGACGGTGCCGAATGTCCATCCCGTGTTGCAGCCGATCGTGACGGTGGTGCCGTTGCAGCTCCTCGCATACCACGTAGCGGTCGAGCTGGGCCTCGACGTCGACCAGCCGCGCAACCTCGCCAAGAGCGTCACCGTCGAATGACGCAGACGCGTCATTCGACGAATTCGGAATTATGAATTCGGAATTATGAATGCCACCCACCCTTGACCATCGAATGTGTGACGAAATTCCGAATTCCGAATTCCGAACTCCGAATTCAAGGAGTTGAGTCTCCGGCGTCGCGCTGCTACCTTCTTCCCTCCTCCGGAGGTGTGTTGAGTGGGTTCCCTTTTAGATAATCTGAACGAACAGCAGCGCGAGGCGGTGGTCCACGGCGAGGGGCCGTTGCTGGTCTCGGCCGGTGCAGGTTCGGGCAAAACCAGGGTTCTCACCTACCGGATCGCCCATTTGCTCGCCTCGGGCGCCGCTGATACGGCCGAGATCACGGCTGTCACTTTCACCAACAAGGCAGCCAGGGAGATGCGCGAACGCGTGGAGGTGCTACTCGGGCGCCCCCTTTACGGGGGTTTTGTCGGGACTTTCCACCGCTGGGCCCTGGAGGTCCTCCGTCGGTGGCCCCGGGCCGCCGGTCTTCCAAATCGCTTTGGCATCGCTGACACGGACGACCAGCGGGCGATGATGCAGCGCGCGCTGAAAGATCTCGGTCTCGATCCCAAAGAACTGCCGCCACGGATGGTGCTGTCGCGGATTTCGGGCATGGTCAACCGCGGCACCGACCGCGAGGCCTTTGTCGACCGAGCCACCAGCGCCTCGGACGAAACCGTCGGTCAACTGTGGGAACGCTACGAGAAACTCAAGATTGCTGCTGCGGTGGTGGACTTCGACGACATGCTGGTGCGCGCCCTGCGAGCCGTTCGAGAGGATTCGAAGGTCCGCGACGCCGTTGCTCGGCGCGCGCGTTTCCTCCTGGTCGACGAGTTCCAGGACACCAACAGCCTGCAGATGGATCTGCTAACAGTCATTCTTGACGGTCGTGGCAACATCACTGCGGTTGGCGATGAGGACCAATCCATCTATCGGTGGCGTGGGGCCGAGCTCGCCAACATCCTCTCCTTCGAGAAGTTCTTTCCGGGTGCGCGGGTGGTGGCGTTGGAAGAGAACTACCGGTCCACCGAGCCGATCCTCGCGGTTGCCGGAGGTCTCATTGCCACCAATCGTGGACGTCGCGGTAAAAACCTCTTCACCAACCGTCAGGGTGGGGAGCCGGTACGACTCCACGTCGCCGCCGACGAACGCGGGGAGGCGCGCTGGGTGGCCGACCATATTGAGAGTACGGTTGGCAACTCACCGCTCAAGGAAATGGCCGTCCTCATGCGCACCAACGCCCAGACCCGGCCGTTCGAGGAGGAGCTCACCCGTCGGCGGGTGCCCTATCGAGTGGTCGGCGGCCTCCGTTTCTGGCAGCGGGCCGAGATCAAGGACGCTCTTGCCTATCTCCGTCTCGCAGTGAGGCCCGGCGACCTCCTCTCCTTCGAACGGGTCATCAACGTCCCGGCACGGGGGATCGGTGCTGCCACGATAGATGTTCTGCGCAGTGCCGCACGGGACCTCGGGCTGAGCCTGCCCGAAGCGGCACGTCAGCTGCCGGAAGGTCTCAGCCCACGGGCGCGCCTTTCATTGGATAAGTTCTTTTTGATTCTGGATGAGGCACCTCAGCGGCGCGAAGAGCTCACCCCGGGAGACTTCGTCGGCTGGCTCCTTGAGGCATCCGGGCTTTTTGCCATGTACGAGGGCGACGCCGAAGATCGGGTGGCGCGGCGCGAGAACCTGCAACAGCTCGCGGCGGCGGTGGCCGAAGCGGCGGCACGCGGCCAGGGGCTCGAGGAGCTTTTGGATTCGGTGGCACTCCTCGAGGAGAACGACGACCAGGGCGCACCGGATGGTGTCGCATTGATGACCCTCCATTCGGCAAAGGGCCTGGAGTTCGACATCGTTTTTCTGGCCGGGCTGGAGGATGGACTGTTGCCGCACGCCAACTCCCGGGACGAACCCGAGGGCCTCGAAGAGGAACGACGTCTGGCCTATGTCGGCATGACCCGGGCACGGAAGTGGCTGGCACTGACCGGTGCCCGGAGCCGTTTCCTCTTCGGCCAGAGGCAGCCGACCCGTTTGTCGCGCTTTCTCGACGAGCTGCCGACGGGAGCGGTCGATGATGTGTCGGAGCCCGTTGCCAGCTGGAGCGCTCAATCCGGTGCGGGCTCTGTGGCGCGTCCCAGGCCGACCCGTAGCGGTGGCGCGATGCCGGCGAAGCGGCGGGGAGGCCCGGTTCCGGCGACGGTCACCGATGGCGACGGCGCCGGCTGGCGGCCCGGAGACCGGGTCCGCCACCAGCGCTTCGGTTCAGGAGTGATCCTGGCCTGCCAGGGAACCGGTGCCCAGCTCAAGCTGGTTGTCTTCTTTGACCGCGCGGGCCGGAAGACCCTTGTTCCGGCGATCGCGAGACTTGAAAGGGTGTGACCCGGAATCAAAGAGGAGTATCCTTCGTAATGCTCATCGGGACCGGCACAGACAAGGTGCACGCACAGGAGACATCATGAAGAACGAATGGCATCACACAACGGTGCTGGCGGTACGCCGCGACGGGGTCGTGGCGGTCGGTTCGGACGGCCAGGTGACCCTGGGCACCACCGTTATCAAACAGGGCGCCGCAAAGGTTCGGCGGCTTGCCGGCGGCAAGGTGTTGGCCGGTTTCGCAGGCTCGGTGGCGGACGCGCTGGCCTTGTTCACCCGCTTTGAGTCGAAACTCGAGGAGTACGGCCACAACCTCGAACGAGCGGCGGTGGAGCTCGCCCGCGACTGGCGAACCGACAAGGCGTTACGCCACCTGGAAGCATTTTTGATCACAGCCGACCAACGATCGACCCTTCTCGTTTCGGGCACCGGCGAGGTGCTTTCCCCTGACGACGAGGTGGTGGCTGTTGGCTCGGGTGGAAGCTATGCTTTGGCGGCGGCTCGCGCACTTCTCAAGTACACCGAGCTGAGCGCCGAGGAGGTAGTCAGAGAGAGCCTGTTGATTGCCGCCGATATCGACATTTACACCAACAATCAAATCACTATCGAGGAGCTCAGGGCGTGAAGCTGGACAAGTTGACCCCGCAGGAGACTGTTGCCGAGCTCGATCGGTTCATCGTCGGCCAGGACGCAGCCAAGCGTGCAGTGGCGGTGGCCCTGCGCAACCGTTGGCGGCGCCAGCAGCTCGAGCCCGAGCTACGTGAAGAAGTGGCGCCCAAGAACATCATCATGATCGGACCGACCGGAGTCGGCAAGACCGAGATCGCCCGGCGGCTGGCGCGCCTCACCGGGTCCCCGTTCCTCAAGGTCGAGGCCTCGAAGTTCACCGAGGTGGGCTATGTCGGTCGGGACGTGGAGTCCATCATTCGCGACCTGCTCGACGCATCGATCCAGCTGGTCCGCGCTGAACGGGTGGCCGAGGTCGCGGTGCGAGCCGAGCGTGCGGCCGAGGATCGACTTCTCGACCTTCTGGTCATGAGCTCGAGCTCGGCGACCGAGACGTCTTTGGACGAGCGCCGCCGGGCGCTCAAGCGGCCGCTCCGAGACGGACTCCTCGAGGAGAACGAGGTCGAACTCGACGTTGCCGAGGACCGCATGCCGACGGTGGAGATGTTTACTCCGCAGGGCATGGAGTCGATGGGCATCAACCTCAAAGACATGATGGGTGGCCTCATGGGCCGCAAGTCGCGCAAGCGCATGACAATTGCAGACGCGAGGCGGATTCTCCTCTCCGAAGAGGAAGAGAAGCTCATCGACCGCTCCCAGGTTGAGGCCGAGGCCGTCACCCGGGTCGAGGAAACAGGTATCGTCTTCCTCGACGAGATCGACAAAATCTGCTCCCGGGAGGACGCCGGTGGGCGTGGTCCGGACGTGTCGCGTGAAGGCGTGCAGCGTGACCTTCTTCCGATCGTCGAGGGAACCCACGTCAACACCCGATATGGCGTGGTGCGGACTGACCACGTTCTGTTCATTGCCGCCGGCGCTTTCCACGTCTCGCGGCCGGCAGACCTCATCCCCGAGATGCAGGGACGCTTTCCAATCAGGGTCGAGCTTCAATCCCTTGGCGCCGACGAGTTCGAACGGATCCTGAAGGAGCCCGAAAACTCGCTGATCCGCCAATACACTGCGCTGTTGGCGACTGAAAACCTCGAGCTTCGATTTGCCGATGAGGCGGTGCGGACCATCGCCATTATGGCGGCGGAGATCAACGAAATCGCCGAGAACATCGGCGCTCGCCGACTGCACACAGTCCTCGAACATTTGCTCGAAGAGCTCAGCTTCTCAGCCCCCGAACAAGCGGGTGAGATGGTCGAGGTCACGGACGAAATGGTGGAGGAGCGACTGGGCGATCTCGTCGGCGACCGCGACCTGGCACGCTATATCCTGTAAGCTTTCCCCGTGCCCGTCTCCGTCTCCGTCTCCGTGCCCGATGGCCACCGGTCTGGAGGATGGACCACGCCGACCGTCCTGCTCGCGCTGGTGGTTGTGTTGCTGCTCGGATGCGGGAAAGAAGGTCTGCCATTGCCGCCCGAAATCCGGGTTGCCGAACGGACTACCGATCTGACCGCCTACCAAGAGGGTGACGAAGCCGTGCTGAGGTGGAGCTATCCCGTGATGACTACCTCGGGTCAGAACCTGACCGACATCGAGGAGATCCAGGTGTGGCGGGCGGCGCTGCCCCTCGGCCAGGAACCGCCTGCTCCGATCTCGCCGCAGGACCGACAGATGCAGCGGCAGCTCCTGGAGGGCCAGGGCGAGATGCTGAGGGCGCTTGGACCGGACGAAATCGCAACTGCGACGAGAGGTTCGGCCATTCTCATTCGCGATGATCTCGAGCCGTGGCGGCAGACCGTGGAGGACCCGGGACTATTCGTTCTTTGGTACGGGGTTCGCACGGTGTGCTGCCGGCATCGCGAATCAGAAATTTCCAACGTCGTGCGTCTCGAACCGCAGGCGCCGCCCGATCCACCCGCCGACCTCGGTTTGGAGGCCGGTGCGGACGGAATCGACGTGATATGGACCCCTACGGCTGACACGAAGACCCTGATCGAGCGGTCAGCGGATGGTGCAGCCTGGACCGCTGTGACGGATGAGCCGGTGGATGGCGAGAGCTGGCGCGACGAAAATGCGCCCCAGGGACAGGACTGGAGTTATCGTCTGCGTTCAGTGATCGCGCTCCCGGGCGGCGATCTGGTGGTCGGTAAGCCGTCGCAGCCGGAGCGCATCGAGCACCCGGACACTTACCCACCGGGCGCCCCGTCGGATGTCGTGTGCCTGCCGGAAGGGTCGCAGGTGCGAGTGCGCTGGCAGGCTGTGGCGAGTGCGGTGGTCTACAGCGTGTCCCGTCAACACGGCGGCGAAGCGGCGGACATCCTGACCGATGACCATCGGTCGATCGAGTTCACCGACCAGGAGCCACCGCTCGGTGAGCTCGTCTATATCGTGACCGCGCGAGACGCCGCCGGCAACCGCAGCGAGGAAGCGAGCTGCGTGGTCGTCATGGGTGCCGTCCCGTGAGGTCAGAGCTCTACAAGCTCGAGGGCGCCGGCAACGATTTCGTGCTTGGTGTCGGGGCCTGGGCTCGACGCCTCGATAGCGAGCCCGATCTCGTACGCCGGCTGTGTGACCGGCGGCGTGGGATCGGCGCCGACGGCACGCTTTCGCTCGAGGCCGTTGCGACCGACCGGGTACGGCTCGGCTACCGCAACGCCGATGGGGGCGAGGCCGTTTTCTGTGCCAACGGCACCCGCTGTGCTGCTCGAGCCGCGGTGGAGCTTCTGGGTTGCGATCCGAAGGTCGTGGTCGAGACCGGTTGGGCTGATATCGCGGCTGAGGTTGGGGAGTCTCGGGTGAGCCTCGAGCTGCCGTCGCCCGATGCGGGCCCGCAGTTTCCTGAAATTGCCGTCCCCGAGGGGGCCACGGCGTTGTGCCTCATGGAGGTGGGTGTTCCCCACCTGGTAGCCGCGACCGAAGGTCTCGAAGATCTCGATCTCGCCGCGATCGCGCCGCCCCTCCGCCACCACGCGGCTCTCGGTCCTGCGGGCGCCAACGTCAATCTCTACGAAATGGCCGCCGACGGCTCTGTGAGAGTGAGAAGTTGGGAGCGCGGTGTCGAGGGGGAGACCTTGAGCTGTGGCTCCGGGCTGGTGGCTGTGGCATTGGTGATGATGGCCGAACGCGGCACGCGCGACATTGTGTTGATCCCGCTCTCGGGCGACCGTCAGATGGTGGAGGCCCTCGGTGAGCCACCAGTGTGCGCGACCCGCTTCACCGGCCCCGCGCGGTTTGTCGCCGCCATCGATCCCTCCGACGACCTCCTCCGCGGCATCTAAGTCGTCCCCGTCCCCAGTGACCCTTCGCTATCGCTATCGGAATCGCTATCGCTGTCGAATGCCCGCCCACCGCGATCTTCCACGAGAGGATGCCAGGCACGCCGACGCGACGATGAGGACATCGTCACGTCGGGATGCCAGGCACCTCCGGTGAGCACGGTTTTCTGTCAGCGTGATTCGGACCTCGCACTGCAGGTCGTCAGGGGGTCCCTAGGCGAAAACTCTCCAGCCGATGATCAGGCAGGCCGCTGCGAAGTAACCGGCCGCGAGGTCGTCGGCGACAATGCCGATACCGCCGGGGAGCTTTTCAAAGGCTTTGATCGGCCACACCTTGACCACGTCGAAGAACCGGA